>Ga0197143_1002460_pt1 | contig 13594 bp, 7 predicted proteins | sample GBS70_MetaG_FD_148603 | JGI IMG/M metagenome (GOLD analysis project Ga0197143, IMG submission 148603) | Sediment microbial communities from Great Boiling Springs, Gerlach, Nevada, United States - GBS 70_MetaG | ecosystem: Environmental > Aquatic > Thermal springs > Hot (42-90C) > Sediment...
AAAATAAAAAAGATAAATCTTGGCGCCCAAACTTCAGCTGACCAAAAGCCCAAAAAAGAGATTAAAATATTAAGATAAAAACTTAAAAAAAGGCCAAAAGTTAAAAAAATAACAAAGAAAGGGAGAAATTGGAAATTGGTTGAGGGAAAGGGAATAGAAAAAATTTTAAAAAAAAGAGAAATTTCAAAAAAAGAAAGTAGCAAATTTAAGATTTTATCGGCCAAGTCACGAAAAAAATAATAACGAAAAAAAGACATCGGCTTTAAAAGGAGGTTTATAATTTCACCATTTTGGATTTGGTTGGCAATATCGACTGTTCTTGTGCCTAAAATAAAGTAAGATAAAAGATGAGAAAAAAAGAAGTAAGATATGATTGATTTTTCATCGTATCCAGCAAAGTTTTTAATCTGCTTGGTGACAGTCAACCACAGGAAAAATGGGGTCAAAAAACCAATAAAAACACGAAGTCGCCAGGTTAAAAAGCTTACACGGTAAGCAAAGTATTCTTTTAAGGTGAGGATAAAAACGGAAAGATACTTACTCATAAAGAAATTATAATACTAATGATGTAAACAATATCAGTTAAACCAGATAAATCAGCTAAGATTGGATAAATCGGAAAAAGTGGTTAAAAATTAAATAGGTTTAATCGAACCCGCCCTTTTAGATTAAGAAGAAAAAAGGCGACATTTTTTTAAAGCGCTTGACAAATTTTATTAACGATTTTATAATCTATACCATACTATGGTAGAGTATATATATAAAAGTTTTTTAAAAATTTATGAATAACATTAGCCAACGAATCAATCGAATTATTGGTCAACTTCGGGGAATTGAGAAAATGGTAAAAAACAATCGTTCATGTGATGAAATTTTGCAACAGATTAACGCAATAAAAAAAGCAATTGATGGGTTGTCGAAAGAAATTTTGATATCTGATATTTGTCGCATTGTCCCAAAAGAAAAGACTGAAGAAGTAAAAAAAATAATGGAGAGGGCGATTAGTTTATAAAAGAGAAAAAGCAAAGAAGTCGGATAAATCAAATAAATCAGAAGAATTCGAAAAAATTCGGATAAATCGAAAAAAAGTTAAACGTTCAACGTTAAACTTTAAACGTTTAACATTGTGTAAAAAGTAGTGTAAGGGTTGTTAAAATGTTTTTTTAATTTTTAAACGTTACACGTTACAAGTTACACGTTTAATGTTTGGTGGTAGAAGTTAGATGTTAGATGTTAGATGATCTATGGAAAACGTAATCATTGTCGGTGGAGGACCAGCTGGACTTTCAGCAGCAATTTATTTGGCAAGAGCCTCTCTTTCGCCTTTGGTTTTTGCCGGATCACCACCGGGTGGGCAGTTGACTTTGACTTCTGAGGTTGAGAATTTTCCCGGGTATCAGTCAATCTTGGGAGCAGAGTTAATTGAAAAAATAAGAAAACAAGCAGAAAAATTTGGAGCAAAAATAATCGATCAAAATATAACAAAAACCATTCTTTCTGATTCAAAAAAAGAAGTTTTTACGGCTGAAAAAAGTTATACAACTAAGTCTTTGATTATAGCAACTGGAGCAAAAGCTTTGTGGTTAAATGTCCCCGGTGAGCAAGAACTTCGAGGAAAAGGGGTATCGGCTTGTGCTACTTGTGATGGATTTTTTTTCAAAGATAAAGTGGTGGCTGTGGTTGGTGGAGGAGATACGGCAATGGAGGAGGCTTTAACCTTGACTAAATTCGCGAAAAAGATTTATATTATTCACAGACGTAATAGTTTTCGCGCATCAAAGATTATGCAAGAGCGAGTTTTTGCCAATAAAAAGATTGAGGTGATTTGGAATGCTGAAGTTGCGGAAGTTATAGGAAAAGAAAAGGTAGAAGCGGTAAAGATTAGGTTTAATGACAGTCAAAATTTATCTTCGTTTAAAATATTAGAAATCAATGGTTTGTTTGTTGCCATCGGTCATAAACCGGATACGGAGATTTTTGCGGGGCAAGTTGAGATGGATGAAAGGGGATATTTGATCACCACCGCTCGTTTAGCAATGGAGCTTTTAAAACAAAAATTTAAAATTCAAAATGAAAAATGGGAAAAGATTATTGATAAATTTGATTTTAATTATCAGATGGCTACTTCAGTCCCTGGGGTTTTTGCTGCTGGTGATTGTGTGGACTATGTTTATCGACAGGCGGCAACGGCCGCCGGGATGGGTGTTGCGGCGGCGTTGGAGGTTGAGAGGTGGCTTCAGAATTTCACCACTGATTAATATTTTAATTAAAAGTTTAAATTAGTAAATTTAATTTTTAATACTTACTTATGGAGAATCAAGGGAAAAAGATGCTTGAAACGGCTCAAGCTTTAATAAAAACAACGGCCAAAAACATTGGTTTAAAGACTGAGATGATTAAAAGGTTGATTGAGCCGGAAATGGTTTATGAGTTTAGTTTTCCGGTAAAGATGGATGATGGGCAGGTTAAAGTTTTTAAAGGTTGGCGAATCCAACACAATAGTGTTTTGGGTCCTTATAAAGGCGGAATTCGTTTTCACCCCGAGACTTGTCGTGAGGAGGTTCAGGCTTTGGCTACATTGATGACAATCAAATGTGCGGTGGTGGGTTTGCCTTATGGAGGAGGAAAAGGAGGGGTGGTAGTTGATCCCAAAAAGCTTTCTTCACAAGAGCTGGAAAGACTTTCTCGAGAATATGTGAAAAAAATAGCTCATTTTATTGGTGAAGATATTGATGTGCCAGCGCCTGATCTTAATACCAATCCCCAAATTATCGCGTGGATGGTTGATGAGTATCAAAAAATAAAAGGAAAAAAATCACCGGCAACATTTACCGGAAAACCAGTTTCGATGGGTGGTAGTCTTGGTCGAACTGAGGCAACAGGGAGAGGTGGAGTGGTTGTTTTAAAAGCGTTGCTTGAAAAATTAGGTGGGGAAAATTTTTCCTCATCATCTTTGACTGTCGCTGTTCAAGGTTTTGGTAATGTGGGTTATTATTTTGCTAAAATTGCTTCAGAAGAAGGATTTAAAGTGGTGGCGGTTTCTGATTCAAAAGGGGCAATTATTAAGCCAAAAAATGATAATTTGGAAGCTTTGGATATTCCCCTGGTTATGGAGTGTAAAAAAGAAAAAGGAGCACTGGCTGGTTGTTATTGTGCTGGTGGAGTTTGTGATGCAAAAGGTGGAAAAACCATCACCAACGAAGAGCTTTTACAACTTCCAGTTGATATTTTAGTGCCGGCGGCCTTGGAAAATGTGATTAATGAAAAAAATATGAAAAAGATCAAGGCAAAAGTAATTGTTGAGATGGCCAATGGTCCAGTGACTGAGGAGGCTTATCAGTATTTAACTAAAAAGGGGGTTGTTATTGTTCCTGATGTTTTGGCCAACGCAGGTGGAGTTATAGTTTCTTATCTTGAATGGATTCAAAACAAAGCCGGTTATTATTGGAGTAAGAAGGAGGTTAATCAAAAATTGGAAGGGTTAATAAGGGCGGCGTTTGAGAGAGTTTGGAGCAAATCGGTTGAGAAAAAAATTTCTTTAAAACAAGCGGCATTTGAGGTGGCGCTTGAGAGGATTGTTTCGGCTATGGTATAATAAGTTAATGAATTTATTTTTTGAGATTAAAGACTTTCTTGTTTTTTTTAAGCATTATTTAATCGAAAAAGCTATTATTTTTGGAAAGAATTTTGAGAGGCTAAAAGATTTAGTGGTTACTTTACTGATTGTCAAAAGGGGAAAGTATAGCAGTTCCTTTTTAAATACTTCGTTTATTTTTTTAATCTTTACCGCCGTTGTTGCCGGTCCAATTATTGCCGAGAATAATCCTTTTGTTTTTAAAGAAGAAATCTTAACTACGGTTCCAGTTTTGAGTTATAATCCATACGAAAGTTCAGTTTTAACAGCCACCTCTACCAAACCGGAAATTATTGATTATCAAGTAAAAAAGGGAGAGACGTTGGCCTCAATTGCTTCAAAATTTGGTGTTTCGATAGAGAGTATTAAATGGTCAAACAATTTAAAAAGTGATTTAATCAAACCCGGACAGGTGTTAAAAATTCCACCAGAAGAAGGAGTTATTCATAAAGTCGTTCCTGGAGAAAATATTTATTCGATTGCTAAAAAGTATAATGTACCAGCTCAAAATATTATCAATTTTCCAATGAATGATTTTGTTGATTTAGACAACTTTACTTTAGCGGTAGGTCAGTATCTTTTTGTTCCTGGAGGAAAAGTAGTGGAAAAACCTGCACCAGCCACTACTCGATTCGTTGCTCAAATTCAAGCGGGAGTTCGTGGAAATTCCAATTTTATTTGGCCAACCTCAGGCGCAATTACTCAATATCCAGTTTGGTATCATATGGCTTTGGATATTGCTAATCCTGGAGCGCCAGCCATTTTGGCGGCTGATTCGGGAACTGTGACTTTTGCTGGCTGTTTATCTTGGGGGTATGGTTGTCATGTGATTTTAGATCATGGAAATGGTTATCAAACTTTATACGCTCATCTTTCAAGATATAGTGTTGAGGTTGGTCAACAAGTTTCTCAAGGTCAGGTAATTGGAGTGATGGGGTCAACTGGGAGGTCGACAGGAGTTCATCTTCATTTTGAAATAAGACAAGGAGGACAAATTTTAAATCCATTAAATTTTTTGAAGTAAATAAATTATTTTTTTGTTTTTATATCAATCCTTCTTTGGTAATTTGGTGATGATAGACTATTGATTTTTTTCCAAAGACAGTCTTTAATAAAGACTGTCTTTAGGTATGCCAGCAAAAAATACTTTAAAACTATATGTAGCTGGAGGATTTTATCATGTTTATAATCGAGGAGTGGAAAAAAGAAAAATTTTTTTAGATGATCAAGACAGGCGAGTTTTTCTTTATTATCTTAAAATTTATCTTTCACCCAAAGAATTAATTTTTAATGAGATCAAAACTGACGAAACTTTAACTGAAGAAGAAAAAGTAGAAAAAATTATTGAAATATCACAGTTAAATAATTTCTATAAAAAAATAGATTTGATTTGTTTTGTTTTGATGGACAATCATTATCATTTGTTATTAAGACAGGAAGAAAAAAACGGAATAGAGATATTTATGCGAAGTCTCAATACAAAATATGTAAAATACTTTAATTTTAAATACCAAAGAGTTGGGCCTCTTTTTCAAAGCCGATATAAAGGAGTTTTAATTGAAAAAGAAGAGCACTTTCTTCATTTAAGTCGTTATATACACCTTAATCCATTGGAGATTTTGCCAAAGGGAAAATCATTGCTTTCTTATCCTTGGTCAAGTTACCCTTTTTATTTGGGAAAGCAAAAGGTTAGTTGGATAAATAAAAGTTATTTAGAAGAATATTTTAAAAAATTTAATGGCTTTGGATTCGATTCTTATCAAGGTTTTGTTGAAGGATATAGAGAAAAAGACGAAGAAAAAGTATACTATAGGAAATTAATGTTAGATTTAGATTATTAAAATAATCTATTTAAAGACTGTCTTTAAAAAAGACAGTCTTTAAGGATTATTTTGTGTTTCAGGACTTGCTTCTTTTGGTAATTGGATTTGAGGTTTACCGGTTGGAATTGGGCTTGGTAAAGTTAATCGTGGTTGGGTGACAGCTTCTTGGGTAGCCTCCTTTTCTTCTTTTGGTAGTTTCTTTTTAAATTCCTCCAACTCTTTTTGGGTTTTTTCATAATCGGCCTTGTCTTTTTTTGGATCCAACAATCTTATCACATTTTCCATAGCGGAAACCGCTTCTTGGTATTTTTGTTTTTGAAAGTTAGCCCAAGCTAGATTGTAGTAAGCATTGGCCCAGTCGGGTTTTAAAATCACTGCTTGTTCGAAGATTTTTGCTGCTTCCTCATAATTTCCCAACGAATAATAAACACCGCCTAAATTTAGGCGATAAACTGGATTTTGTGGATCGGCAATAATCGCTCGTTGATAGGAAGAAATTGTCCAAACATCAGCTCCAGAAGCAATGTTGATAATGTTGCGATAGATTTCGGCTAAATTTTCCCAATTTAAAGCTTTTTGGGGGTTTAAGGAAACAGCCGCTTTAGCTTCTGAGATTGCTGCTTGAATGGCTTGGCTTATGTTTTGTTTGTCTTGTTCGGTAAGCTCGTAGGGCTTTTGGTCTTTTTCTTGGGGTTTGCCGGCTTTTTGAGCGATATTGTTGGCTAAAATTAAATTTAACTGGGAAAAGTTTATTCGATAACGTTCAATATAAGGATTTAAAATTATTGCATTTCGCATATTCTCATAGGCTTGTTTAGCATCGTTTTTAACAATCCCATCTAAAGCAGTTTTAAAATAAACTTCTGAAGCATAAGCGCGTCCTAAAAGATAACTTCCCCCACCAATAAAGATTAAAGAAAAAATAATGGTAACAATATAAAAAGGAAGCATTTCAGTTAAATTTATTTCTTTTGTCGTCAGGTGATTAACTAAATCTTTCCGCGATAATTCTGCCAATACTCCAAATAACAAAAACCAAGTGATTAATGAGGGAGGGAAGATTAGTAAACAAATGAACAAATAAGCAACGGAGGTGGGTAAAACTAGTTGGGAATTATTGGAATTGGTTGAAATTAGTTTTTTTACGATTGAAATAAAAAGAAGAGTAAAAGCGACAAAACCCAAAATTCCCGTTTCAGTTAGAAGATGTAAAATTGCCGACCGTGAAAAATTAAATGAAAATATTTGCCAAAGTGGGGATTGGTTATAAGCAATATCTTTTACGCGCGTAAAAATTGATGAAAAATTATCAATTCCTACCCCAAAGATTGCTGTCAGTGGGTTTTTCAATACTTCAACTGCTGCATACCAGCAAAGACGAAAAGGAGCAAGAGTAGTAAAAATTGATTGAGGTTGGTTGGTAGTGGCCGAGACTGGTTTAAGAAGAGAGTATAAATTAATTAAGAATCCAGTTAAAACCACAAATAGCCACAGATATAAAAATGCGGATGACCACGGATTTTTTTTATTATCCACGGTTATCCATCCTTTATTCGTAATTATCCGTGTTAATCCATAGATTAAAAAAAATCCCAAAAAAATTACCAGATCAAGCTGATTGCCTATGGGCGTAAAGTGTGGGTTTTTAAGAAATTGAAGTGATGGCGAAAGATTGATGTTTTTTAAGGGTTGAAAAAAAAAGATTACCGTTAAGAGGGATAAAAATAAAGCAGAGAAAGAGGATACTTGGTAGAAATCAAAAGAATTTCGGGAAAGATAAAAGTAAAGAATAGTTAACGAAAAAAAGGTCAAAAACCCAAAATTGGGGTTTAAAATGGCTTGGATTTTGTTGGGAGAAGACAAAACAATAGAAATTGCTAAGGCCAATAAAAAAAGAACTAAAAGATTGTCAAACAAGCCTTTTTGCCAGGTAATTTTTTTAGTGAAAGCAAATTTTATGGTTGAGATTAAAACTAAAAACAAGCTGACAAAAATTAGTAAATATAGTTTGCTGGTAAGGAAAAATTCTTGAGTTATTGGTAAAAAGAAAAAAGGAAAAATAAAAATAACACAAGATAAAAGAAAAAGAGTAAGTTTTTTTAAAGTTTTTTCCATAATTTTTATTTTATCAAATTTAGATTAAATTTTTAACTAATATGGACTACAAGGACAGACTGGTTTTTTACAAAAAGATTCCGGCATAATTCTTCTTACTCCCCCACAAAACTGATCAAGAGGAATCCGTAAACAGTCTTCATATCTACTTGGCGGTGGTCCGCAGGCATTGCAGCCGCTTTGGGCACAATAATAAAAAGATGTAGCCCTTTCTAAATCAATGTTGGAACTTGACACGCCATAGTCATAACCATAATTTGGTGCTGGCCCACAGCTTTGATTTTGACAACCAACCTCTTCGGTTGTTTTATCGTTTACGGTATAATTACTTAAAGATAAATCAGTATAGATACGATACCATTGAGGGCAGAGAACGTTGTCTACTTGATAAAGATAGTTTTTTTGAGGCGATTGGGGGTCGCAAAAAAGAGTGGAAAGATAAGGAGATAAAGAAGGAGAATTTGGATGAGTACCACAGATATGACAAGTATTGTTTGGGCCAATACTGTCATAACAAATTTCTTCAGGTTTTGGATAGCAGTTTTTATCGTTGTACCAGTCTTCTAAAACTTTTTTAAGTTGGTTAAGCTCGTGTTTGCGTTTTGAGTCCCAGGCTTTTTCGATTTGTTTTTTGGGGTTTAAAAGGACAAAGGCGGCAATGGCTAAAAGAGCAATAAGAGCAATGATAATCAGAATTTCCATCAAGGTGAAGCTCCTAAGTGGCTTAAGTAGTCTATGTTGTTCAAGGCGCTTGCGATAGAGATTTTCGGTGTAGCCGCCGGTAGTAATAAATTTTTCTTCAGTGACTTTTATTTGGCGAGCTAAAAGATAAGAAAGTTGATGACAGAGAGTAAGAATAAAGTTGGCCGCATCTTGAGAGGAAGTTGGCAAAGCAGGTTTTTTTCTTAAGTTACCTAAGCGACTTAGGTATTTTAGGACGAATTGATCGACTAAATCGAAAATAATTTCGGCTAAACGATAGGTGATAAGGTATTTGTATTTAGGTAGGGACATAGGTGGTTTGGTTTGCTTTAGGTGAATTAGGTAACTTAGGTAACTTTAAGTATACTAATTAATAATCAACCAGTCAAAAGTGATATCTTGGTCTAAGAGTTGATTTCTGATTACTCTAAAATAACCGTCTTTTTTTTCAAATATAGATAAAGAAATTGGTTGGGGGGTTTTTGGAGTTAAGTAAATTAATGAGTTTGGTTTAGCTAAAGAACTATAAACTAAAACTTCTTGAGAATTAGCAGGGATAACTGCTGTGCCAGCAGCAGAAGAAGATGCTTCTATTGCTGGAGCAAAGATGCCGTTTTTTAAGAAATTTTTTGAGGCAGCAATAATTGAGGCTTCTGGGGTGGCAGGAGTAAATTTTTCTAAAGCGATGTTTTTGAAATAAGCTGAACCTGAGGCATCGATTGAGGCAAGAACATCACCTTTAGAGTTTTCGATTGTTAGTTGAGGATTATCCTCAGGGAGAATGATCCTTTTTGTTTTTATTCCACCTTGGGCAATAAGGGTGCCTTTGGTGGTGATGTTGCCGTTTTTGGCGATTGTTACGGCACCATCAAATAAAATGATTTTGTCTAAAGCAGAAAGTTTTAGTTCTGAAGCTAAGGCGACGATGGAGTTTTCTTCAATATATATTTGCCCAACCAAAAGCGAGCCTGCAACTGAGACATTGTAGAGATTGGTTTGGTTGGTTACGGTTAGGTTACTTAGGTTAGTTAGGTCGCTTAGGTTAGCGGTGTTGTTGAGATTGGTTTGGTTGTTTAAATCAGGAAGCGGTTGATTTTTAATTTCAGCCAAAAGCCGTTGGATTTCGTTGATATTTTCAGCCTCAACTTCTTTGGCGACAAGTTTGCCAGAAACTGAAGCTTCGGTGATGTTTAAAATGTTGGCGGTAAGATGGCCAGAAATGGTGGCATCTTTGTTTACCTTTAAATTACCTAAGTTACCTAAATCACTTTCAATAGAAGAGGAGGAAATTTGTCCTGAAAAAGAGGCGTTTCCTGAAGCATCAATGATGACGGCAGTTCTACCTTCAAGACCTTTTAAGATAATTTGAGCTAGTTTGCCTTTTTCCTGGTTTGAATTTATTTCCATATCTCCAGTAATACTGGTTTTTTTGTCATCCGTTTGAAATTCTATTATTGGTTGGTCATTTTTATCAACGATTGATAGTATTGCACTTTCGGTTGTGGTTTTGATTTTTGCATTTTGATTTTTGAATTCTACATTTTCCGTTTCTATAACTGGCGAGGTGATTTTTTGAGAAGCGATTAAACGTTCAACGTTGGCTGTTAAACTTTGAAGATTTTCAGCAACAATGTTTTTTGTCAATAAGACGTTATTTATGATTGCATCTTCTACTTCCAAAAGCCCCACCTTTATTTTTGCGGCAACAATTTCAGCAAAAGCCCCAATCCGCTCAATTACTTCTCCCAAACTATTTCGAATTTCGAATTTCGAATTTCGAATTTCTTCAAGGTTTCCATCATATACATATTCACCATTGCTATCCGTTCGTTTTATTTCCAAATCGCCGGTGGAGGTGAGATTTAGGTCTTTTTCTAAGGAAGAAAGACGAGTAGACTGTGATTTTATCTGAAGTTGTTGTTGTTTGATAGCAGCTAAATTAATGGCAGTGATGGCGCTGTAATCAACGGCTAAATAGCCTTCGTTGTCATAGTTAATTACCTCTGGAAATTCCTGTTGAAGTTGTTGGGCGATAAGACCAATATGTCGACCTTCAGGTAGTCCTTTGTTGGGGAACTTATCTCTTTTCCAGGAAAAGATAATAGGATCAAGGTTATTTATTTTATCCAAAATATTAATTTCTGAAAGGTAGGAGATGTCTTTTTTGAGTCTGATATCTGAGCTTTGCCAACCACCAGTTGAGTAAGCAGTACCGACAACATAAAGTTTGTATGTCCCTGGGTTCGTCGTCCCAATCCCGACGTTGCCGTTCTCCACAACAAAATTATAATTACCACCGGACCCGGTAAAAAATCCCGTATAACAAGTGTAACCAGGAGGACAAGATTTTACATTACCCACAACTGCGTATGCTCTATTATAAGGCCCAGCTTGCTGCCCAAAAGCACCGCCTAAATACCAATCTGATTCGTCACTTTTTACAAGAAGTCCGTGGACGCCTATTCTGTAACCAGCAACACTTGTGGCACCAAGTTCTTTTACTGTTCCCTGAAGATTGTAAAAGATTTTATCTGTTCCTGGCGGTGTGGGGTCGTAAGCCATAATAGAAAAGGCATGAACATTTGCTCCTCCACCCCACGGAGAGTTTATAGGTGAAACAACAGAATCTCCTACTACTAATTTTGCTCTTTGCGGATTCGTCGTCCCGATGCCGACGTTGTTACGAAAGAAAATTTGTCCATCACCTCTAAACTCTGCTATTGATAGTCCACCATTAGCTCCTATTGCAAAGCCTTCATAAGAGACTCCATTTACGGTTAAAACACCATTTCCATATGTTCCGCTCCAGCTACTTATTGTAAAAGGAAGATTTGAGTTCCACGCTCTTCCCAGTCTCCAATTGTTATCACCTCCGTAAAGAATAAAATTAGGGGATTCAATTCTTATATTTCCATTCACATCCAACTTCGCCCCCGGATTCGTCGTCCCGATGCCGACGTTGCCATAATTTGTTCCGCCGCTTATGTACAAAGGAGGCGTACCTCCACCTCGCCAATTAAATTGAATTGGGAGCCTATTTCCCGCAGAATCTTTTGGTGCATCAAAATATAATCCATTTGTTGTGTCAGCATATAATACAAATCTTTGATAAGTAGAACCATCAAGTCCTGAACCGCTAATCGCTAATTGTCCACCATGAATATGTAATTTATTCTGCGGATTCGTCGTCCCAATACCGACGTTGCCGCCGCTGGTAATAGTAAATAAATCTGTCCCAGTAACACCTGGGTTGCCACCAGCGCTGGTATTCTGAATTGTTAAGTACGATTTACCGGTATCTGGACCATAGATTGAAAAATGAGCTACGCCATCGCCTCTAAACTTAATTTCTCTATTATCCACCATCACGCTTCTGCCTACTCCACCCGCTCCAACAACTTGGAGTTTAGACACCGGCCCCGTCGTCCCAATGCCGACGTTGCCTGTGCTTCCTTGAATAAATAATCTTGAGATAGGAGTTACAGCTGCATTTGCTGTTGTATTTCCCGTTGCTGCATAGAAGTTAAGATTGCCCCAGCTAGCATGAATCCCTGCATAACCATAGCCACTGGTATGTGTTCCTGCAGTTCTTAATCCTCCAGCAGAATCTACATAGATGTTAGTTCCAAATAACGCATGTCCACCATTATCGCCTGAAATTGTAGCGCTAAATACGTTTCCAATCTGCACAATTCCATCGTTTGTTCCAACTTGAAGTAATCTAGTCGGTGCTGTCGTCCCGATGCCGACGTTGCCAGTATCTGTATCTAAAACCATTTGAACCCCATCCCACGGATTAGATCTCCATCTCCCAAATGCTATCTTTGGATTAGGTGCAGCACCGCCCGCATCGTATGCTCTAAATATAAAATTACCGTTGGTATCTGCAGTTTTAATCAGTTCTAGAGTAGAATAATCACCAGAACCTCCACTTGCTCCCCATATTTGCACAACATTATTCGTTGCAGTTGTGCCCCGTATATGAAGGTTCGCTCCCGGTGCCGTCGTCCCAATCCCAACATTACCTGTGATAGCGGCTAAAATTGCCCCATTGGCAATGTAAAGAGAATTTCCCCCTAAAGAAGTACCTGCGGGATCAAGACCATAAGAAGTATTATTCTTATCAATAAAACGATCACCATAGATGCTGCCCGCAACTTCTAATTTAAGGGTTGAGTCGCCAGCGGTGAAGCTATTAGTGCCAATGCCTAACCGATTGTTGGTAGTATCCCAAAAAAACTGCGAGTTGTTTTGAGAAAGTTGGCCGCCTGCACCGGCAAAGATGACTGAGCCTGGGGTGAAGTTGGTATAAATATTTGTAACATTGATGTTGTTAACGTAAAGATTTGCCCATTTTAAAGAAGATGAGCCTAAGTTGTAGGCATTGTTAGCATTTGGCCCAATACTGCCATCAACTTGAAGTTTAAAAGAGGAAGGACTCGTCGTCCCGATGCCGACGTTGCCACCCATTATTGCTAAATCTGGAGAACCATCATCCCAATATTCAATACTCATTGGACCTGTTCCGCCATCTGGATCTGCAAACTTTATTCTCGTAACCTGTCCGGCGACCATAGAAGTTGGTCGAAGTAATAGAGCATCATTAAGAGCGGCAACATGTAGTTTCGCCCCTGGTGCCGTCGTCCCGATGCCGACGTTGCCGCCGGTAAAGTAAGAATTACCAGCTCTTGTAGATTCAACCAAATTTGTCCATCTACCATAGTCATTCCATAATTGCTCATTATTGGCTAACCCCCACCATGCTGTTGGTGCATTATTACTAGCGTACCATCTTGCTCCGCCTGCTGGATCTAATACAAAAAGTTGATTGTAGGCGTTGTCTGAATCTTGGACCCAAGCACCATTGCTGTAGTATGTCCCTGCGCTTATGTAAATTTGCGAATCCCAGGGTAATACTGAAAACACAGGATTAGGAGTGCCATCTTCCTTTGCCATCGTAATGGCAGCATCATTATTCCCACTGGTTCCATAAATGGAAAGAGCAGAATCTCCATATGCAGTTCCTCCAAAAAGTATAGTATTCCCACGAACATCTAATTTAGCGTTCGGCCCCGTCGTCCCGATGCCGACGTTGCCGTTTGCTCTAACTGTCAAATAATGGCTAAGCGCAGTCCCTGGCGGACTACCATTCGGAGCTCCTAATACACCAAAAATACCTTGGTTTACATCATCAGCGCCAAGATAAATTGCTCCTGCTGTCGTTAAGCCTCCCGTGTTGCTTCTCAAATAAACCTCATTTCCTGATCCTACATCATTTTGTATATTAACTCCAATGACCTTCGCTGCAAATCCAACTCCG
>Ga0197143_1002462_pt1 | contig 13593 bp, 10 predicted proteins | sample GBS70_MetaG_FD_148603 | JGI IMG/M metagenome (GOLD analysis project Ga0197143, IMG submission 148603) | Sediment microbial communities from Great Boiling Springs, Gerlach, Nevada, United States - GBS 70_MetaG | ecosystem: Environmental > Aquatic > Thermal springs > Hot (42-90C) > Sediment...
CTCTCGAGCTTATCGAATATGCTCGATAGCTCTTCCTCCGTCTTGTCTCTGAATTTCTCTAAAGAAGAGACCTTTTCTGACAAAACATTTATGTCGACCATTAGCTAAGCTCTCTTAAAGCTACCTCCCTTCCGTAACGAAAACCTTCTCTAATCTTTTTAGGATCAAACTCTAAAGTATCGGAAATGAATTTACTCGGTTCGAAAATGTTAAGCTTTATATAGCGATAGTCTTTGAGACTACCTCTTTCCTTCAGCATATCGTTGATCAAAAGAAGGTGTTCAACGTCGTTCTTGATAATCTCTTTCACCATAATCTCGAAACTTCGGAGTCCCACATCTAGAATGTTGCGAAGTTTGTGTCCAGTCTCTATAATGTATCGAGAACTACACAGCACAAGATCGATAGTATCAGCTCCTGCATCTATAGCTGGTTTTAATGGTGCAACATCTATGATCCCACCATCCACCACACTATGCCTCAATATCTCGACAGGATCAGCAAAGATAGGCATCGATGCTGATGCAAGAACAGCTCTTTTAAACTCTGGAAAATGCTGATCTACGTACTCGATTCTCCCAGTATTGAGGTCAGCGTATCCTACATAGACACGTTTTCTACTCTTTCTCAAAACATCCAGATTAAGAAAAGTATCGATCTTTTCTCTAAGAGGAGTGAAGTCGAAGAAACCACGTAAAAACGGTAGTCTGAAGAACCAGAAAGGCTTCCAGCGATAGATATCATCATTCCTCCTGATACTAAACCAAGTCCTCTTAAGCAACTCGAAGTCACCTTGAGCAACAGCTGGAACAATAAGAGCACCAACAGAGATGCCGCAAAAGACGTCGTGACTGATACCACGCTCGAACAAAACATCTAGAACACCAAGTGCGAACGAACCTCTGCTACCTCCTCCACTAATGACAAGAGCTCTCATTGTTATTTGACAAAAACTGCGTAATTGTCAATATAAGAATCAGGAGAATTTAATACGAACTTTAGCCTTATATCTCGTCCTTCTGGCTCGGTTGTAAAAGTAAACAAAGTGTCAGGTATAATCTCCGTCCAAGTTGTTCCGTTGTCTCTTGAAATATAAACGGTAACATCCTCCAAAGTTGCAGGAACAACTGCATTCACAGGTGTTATTCCGTAATTCACTGGCTTTGTTATTACAATTCCAGGAGTAAACGGTTCGCCAATCTCTCGAAGATTATATCTCTCTAACACTTCGTCAGCTGTCAAAGCTCGATTATAAACTCTAACCTCATCAATGACCCCATTAAAAGCTTGGCCGTCTGGAGCCCACCTTCCATAACCCCAATAATCGGAACCAATTGCCATCCAGTCATCTGTAACTCTATACACCGGAGCTATCACAGTACCAGCACAGAGAGTACCATTCACATACAATGAAACATTTTTAGTCATCGCATCATATGTGAATACAACATGTGTAAACTCTCCTAACGGAATGCGTGGACCCGGGAGAGAAACCCATTGTGGTGCTGGTGTTGGAACCATTACACTTAGGTAAAAATGCTCGTTATCCGGGTGCCCCCATAGAGTTGTAGACATCATTGCGAGAAAACCAAAATCGCCAGCATTTCCTTCGCTTCGTGAACGCATCATGACTTGCGGTTTTGCTCGATAAACGAAGGCTTTGAACCAAAACTCAATAGAATAACTTTCTTCCGTAGACATTCTTGACCTCACTTCTACACGATTATCAATCCCATTAAAATATAATGCGTTATTGACTTTCCCTGCGGTCCACGTTGCTCCACGTATTATTCCATGATTCGTCCCCATACTATCTAGAGCTATATTTCCTATTCCTTCATCAAATTTCCAATAAGCAACTAATCCGCCGAGTCTCACAGCCTCTATTCTCTGTAAAACAGTGTTATGAAAGTAGTCCGAGCTCAGAGCTGTATCAATGTTTGCTAAATCTTTCAAAATATCAGTATACCCTTTATACAATTCGTTTACGCTTAATTGGTGTATTTGCTGTATTCGCCAGTTCGTCTTCGCAATATTTATTGCGTTACCTAAGTCAAAAATCCCTTGTTGTAACGTACTCTGCTGTTCTAACTGTTCAATCCTCCTCAAATGCTCTTCTAGTTGTAATTGTATAGAAACGATATCTCCCTCCACTTTGCTTATGTTGTCATACAACTGATCTAAAAAAGCGCGGTTTTCTTCAACGGCATCCTGTAGATTGTTAACAGCATTTGTTAGTTCATCAGTCTTTTGTTCTAGATTAGCAATCTTCTCGTTTATGTAGCTCTGCAAATCAGCCAAACTCTGTCTTATGGTCTCGACCGAAACGTTAAGATCATCGATTTGGCTTTGAACAACTGCTATCTTAGCATCGAGTTCGGCTCTGACAGCAGCATCTCCTTGCGCAATCTCGTCCCTGATCTGAGGTGTAAGCTGATTTATTATGTAATCGTAAATCTCCCGCTTCGCTCTCTCTACAGCTTCATCGATGTACGAACGTAACCCTTTAATAGCTTTATCGATGTCTGCGAGGTACTTTTTCTCAGATTCATCGATCATATCCTGCGTAACTTGCGTAGTACCAGACGGAATATCAATCGATGCGAGAACTACAGCTCCATCACTAGGAACTGTTTGCGACAAATAAAGCTCGCCTGCTCCGGGAAGCTTCACATCCTCATCTTCACCTGTAGACTTTCTCCATTTAGAGACTTTCGGAGAAAGTAAAATGTAGTGTTTTCCTTTTCCTACTATAGAGCTAACATCCAGCACTCTAAACGTAGAAGGACTCAAGTTGCGTTTTCCACCTAAGTACAGATAAACCCCGTCAACTAAAGCTAAATAGTCAAGGACTTTAACTGAAAGTCCTGTCCCTGGTTCTACTCTACCGTTTATGTCTTTAGCTACAGGAAAGAGCCCATCTCCGTGTAAATAATTCGTATCAGACTGGTGTTTCAAAATATGGACTCCTTCCGGAGCGTCAGACCAAATTGCTTCTGAGTTTAAGTTCTGTGTAGCGACTACTTTAGGCATAGTTGTAACCTCCAGCTAATAGAAATATACATCATAATTTTTTTATCGAAAAATTCATATGTGATACCGACTCCGGCATCTATATTAGACGCGAAACGGCGACAAGCTCCAACACCAACAGAGCTACCAGCAAGTCCCATCTCTAGACAATAGTCCCCTACTCTAAAAACATTAAGAGCTAAGAAAAATGTAGGCTCGAACGTTCTGCTTCCAACTAAAGCTAAGCAGAGCTTCGGTTCTAAAACAAATCTAGGAACTCTCTCGTAGCTCTCTACAAAAATCTCACTTACAGTAGAGCTAGAAGCTAAGAAATCTCCTGTATAAGTCTCAACTAGAGTTATAGTGCCGGAGCTTACAGGAGTAATCTCTATAAGTCTCTTGACTTTGCTCTCGTCGATTCCCTTCGGTACCTGTATCGTCTTCTCTTTCAGTATCTTTTTAATCAGAGGTGGTTTCTTCGTAACAGTCTTCGAAATAACAAAATTAAGTCTCTCTGTTTGTCTTTGCAGTCTCTCTACTTCTCTTCTCCACCTATAATGCTGCAACACTACAATCAAAAGAAACAGAGAGACAGCGAAAAACTGTACGAAGCTTCTTTTCAATTTTTATCTTCTCGCAAGAGTCGAGATCCTCTCTCGAGCTAAATCACGAACTGTTTTATACTTAGTTCGCCTCGCGATCTCTTCTAGAAAGTCTATATCTGTAGAAGAATTAACGAGCTCTTTCTGACGGAAAGAGTTGAGCTTATCGAGATCTTTTAACGATACTCTTGTTCCAGAAACTACATACGTACCTGGAACAACTTCAATAACAGTAGTTGCTTCCCCGGAAGAGACCTGAAGCACTTTCGGAGTCGCTTCTTCTAGAGCTCCTTCAGAAGAAGCGTTCGAATTCTCTTCTGGAACTTTCTCAGAAGAGACGTTTGAGTTCTCTTCCTCACGAATCTTTTCAGAGACTTCCTCTTCTACTATCCAACCTTGGCTGATAGCAAATCGTAGAAAACCTTGTCTAAGAGAATACTCCAGACTCTGCGGAGTACACTCTGACTCAGGTATATACTCCCCGACTCTTAGTATTAGAGGAAGCCCGCTTCCCTTCGTGAACACGTCTTTGATAACGGCAGCGTATTCTGAAACTATTCTATATCTCTTCATAAAAAAGAAAAAGAAGGGAGGATTTTTTGTCCTCCCTTCAGCCATTTAAAGCGAGTATTACGATGTGATATCTATTCGAGCAATACCTTTCACCCAACGTAATACCATTCCGATGTCCTCCCAGATGGTGAAGACATCCCCGAACTGGTTCGGATCCTTCAACGTCGCAACTGTGATATCAGTCCTCACAGCTAGAACACCGAGATAGTCAGCAGCTGTAAGCACATAGACTTCACTCGACGGAACAACGATCGACTCGACAACTTCACAGTTAAAGATAGTCCCCATTCTTCCGGCTTTAATCGCCTGCTCTTGTAAATTAGGAGCAAAGATACCGAAACCGCCAGTACCTGCAACGCTGTAGTTAAACATCACTACATCTGACATCCTGAGCGGATTCATAAATATCTTAGAAACAGGAACTAGTTTGCTTCTCAATGTCGTGATAGCTCTAATCAAAATCTCCAGTGTAAGACGACCACCTGATACAGTCAACACAGTCGGATTGTTCGAACCAGCCGGATAGCTCTCTCCCTGATTCGTCAAACCTGATGCGAATTTCAAGAGACTATAGAATTTGGAGTCTTCCTCGTATTGTATTGATGCCTTAGCACGCTCTTGTGCTCTGTTCAAAATGTCGAATTTGCGGAAGTTAGATTCGTTCCATCTCACAATCACTTTAGTAGCGATAGGTGCTGTATCAATCCTCACACGATCTGAGATCACAACAGCTTGATACGGAAGCCCGTAAATCGAAAGAGCTGCAGCTGGAACAGCAATATCTGCATCGAACACCGCTTCTTCACCCAGAGCGAGCTTGTAGGTCATCAAGAACATACGAGCCTTGCCTTCGTACAAAAGATCACGTTTTAGAGGACTTAACATTTGCTGTCCGATCTTTTGTAGCCCGGCAGGAGACTGAGTCAAAACAGATAGTCTCTGTTCGATTATATCTGGAGAGAGTCCTTCGCCGTATATGACTTCATTCTGTGCTATCTTCTCCATTTGTGACCCTCCTTAAATCAATGATTTGATTATAAGATAGTTAGAACCCTTGTCCATAACGATTCCAACCTGCACTATATCTCCAGCGGTAGGCGCAGTAGCTGTAATCTTTCCAGCATTAGAGAGATCGCTCCCAGAAATCTGTGCAGCGTAAACAGGCTTCCCGATTGCGTAATCACTCAAATCTTCTTCAACCCACGGAGAACCACGACCATCGTCATAGAGTTTAAAGACGCCACCGTTTAAGAACATTCCAACGTACCCACCGCGAGCGTATCCAGTGTAATCACCACCGCGGCCTGCAAAAGTCCGACCTCCTGGAAACTGGATAGTCGGTTCACAAGCCCAGCCTATAGGATACTTACCTGTACCAGGATCGGTATCGGAAGCTTGATACCTACGGATCTTACCGTTATAGAACTCGAGAAGGAGCCCATGTGTGATATAATCCTCCTCCCCGTCAACTGGTAAGTATCCAGGTAACCGGTTGACTTCCTTAAGAACCTCTATAGCCATTTTTTACCTCCTCTTTTTTGTTAACCTAAACTAAGAGATCTACTAGACGACTCTTACTTCCACGGGAGCCGTTGCATCCAATCGTCTTCCCCAGCTTCGTTATGGGAAAGACTTAATGGCTGATCTAACGCGCTTCTCTTCTCTACTCTTTGCATCTCTACCAGCTCCCTGAACGCTAGTAGAGTCTCTTTGTTCATACCCATCAGTTTACGTTCAATCTGAGATACTTCATCCCTCATAGCACGCTTACGCGCGTCTACGAAAGGAGATCCTTGTTGTATATACTTCTGAATATTCTGTTCCGAAGGCTGAATCATACCTTTCTCCAGCATTACTTCGATTATACTGGAGACTTCTTTTTTCTTCTCTAAAAGCTTCTTCTCTACTTCTACTTCCTCTGGAAGCTTTGCTAAGCTCACAATCTTTTGCATCAGAGCTATAGCGTCAGTTAACTTCTCGCTGTAACCATCAGGAGTACGTATAATCTCTTTACCCTCTTTGTCACGAAAGACTACTTCGCCTGTTTTCTCATCTTTAACCGCTGTAACACCTTCATTGACAACAACAGTAGAAACAGTATCGAAAAGCGAAGCTCTCTTCTCAAGAGTCGTCTTAGGTGACGCTTCTACTGAAGCTGCTTCAGGAGCTTCTCCTGCAGCACCTCTGAACGCACTCACAATAGCATCGATAAGCCTAAACACACGAGACTCACTTTCTTCTGGTGTATACTCTTCAGTCACTGGAAGTATTTCCTCTTCTGGTTTCTCTTCCTCTAGTCTTTTTTCTTCGACTTCAGTGACGCCTCTCTCGTAGTAAGTTGGAGTTGCAGCAGCTTCTTCCTCTTCTAACTCTAACTCCTCTTCTTGCGCTGCTTTAGTAAGACTACTAGTAAGAGTAACTAACTCTTCACAAAGATGTTCGATGTCGCGTTCATCTGTGCTTTCAGTATATTTGGATATTGTATCCAAAAGCTTGTCCTCAAACTCTTTGAAACTCTCTACTCTTATAGCACTCTCTTCAGGTAGCTCTAGTAATGGAAGTTGTTTCTTCCCGAGTACTATATCTTCGATCTCTTGAGCACATTTAGACAAGAGTTCATCTTCCGCTTTCGGATCTGCAGAAGCTTTCTTCTCGTAACTAGAAACTACACTTCGAATCGCTTTAGCAATATTTTCTAGATAAGCACGAATCTCCTCAGCTGTTGCTGGAGTTTCTTCAGGAGCAGTCTTTTCAGGTGTTGTTTCTTCTGTAACAGCTCCCTCAGGAGTTTCCTTCTTCTTAGTCAACTCGGAACGATAGTTCTCTACAGTACGAATGACAAAGTCGAGGAAGTCCTCAGCTTTCCGTTCAGCATCTTCGATACCACTCACAGGCTGTGCGAAAAATGACATAAACGAACGAGCTAACACAGTCTCAGCATCAAGAAGCATTTTATCGATGTCAGACAACTCAGCTTCGACTTGAGCTAACTTTCTCAAAGACGCAGCTTTTGGAGACCGAGTAACTTCCCTCTTCGCTAACTCAACAGAAGTCTTACCAGCAACCTCACCTGATGCAAGAGCAATAGCTTCTTCAAACAATCTCTCAACAGCTTCAAGAGCTTGTTCTCTATTCATACCACGAATCTTCTCTCGAGTAGCAGCAAAAAGCTCACCTAACTCGACAGCCATATTTCTCAAGAAGTTCTTGTATCGGCTCTCAGCTTCCTCGATACTCTCAACACTCTCTCCCACTTCACGAAGAACAGTTGCCACTTTAGTAGACTTTACAGACGAGAGCTTAAGTTCTTTACGAGTCTTCTCTACCTCCTTCTCTAAAGACTCTAAAAATTTACGGACATCTTTATGAGCTTTCTCGTGTTCTGCTGAGTCTTCGAGCTCGACACCTTCTAGTAGTTTCTTTTTCTTCAGATCTTTGAGAGCAACTTCTTCAATCTTTATAGATTTAGATGTTTCTCGAATAGGTGCTTCGAGTTTCTTGTGTTTCTCCACGACTTCTCTATGAGCTTTCTCATGCTCTGGAGAAACAACAGTGACTTCTTTACCTTCTGGTAAACGCTCTTCTTTAACTTTAGCTGGCTCTAGTTTTTGTGTAGTTATCGCTCTCTTTGTCTTCTCGACCTCTTTCTCTAACTCCTCTAAAGACTTAAGGATATCTTTGTAAGCTTTCTCATGCTCTGGAGAAGATGTCTCTAAATCAACACCTTCAGGATACTTCTCAGCTTCTTTCGTAAGAAAATCGACTAGAGAAGAACGAGTAGGAGCGTACTTCCCTTCAATGTAACCTTCTAACCATCTACAGAATCTTGCAGCAGCTTGTGTTTTTGTTTCTCCAGGTCTTACTTTCAAGAACGGTTCATCTTTCACTTTCTCTATACACTTAGCTTTAGATCTTCCAGAAGCTTCCCAAAGCTTTTTGAGAGCTTCTTCTGGAATTCCCTTTGGTTTAGCTGCAAATTTTTTCAACAGCTCTGTATCGAGAGCGTCAACAAAGTACTTTCCTGTCTCGTCGGAATAAAGCCATCTACCCTGAGATTCAAGGTAAACACATCCCGGTTCAGATGTACCGTCCGAGCTTATTTTGGTAACACTGACAGGAAGCTCTTCCTCGAGAGACCTCCCTTCTTTCGCTAGTTCTCGTATAAGAGAACTTATAGCACGGATTTCCTCTTTTGTATACATAGACTTCCTCCTTAAGATCGTTTCAGCTCTTTCTTTCAACTCTGGTGGAAGCTCCTCCACCTCGAGTGCCTCTTTCACGACTTTTTCAGCGAGCTCTTGTGGTATCTTATCAACCCAACCATAGCGATCCATAATCACAAGAGCATAAACAGGATCGATCTCTACAACCTTACTCAGGACATCTTCTGGACTAAGCTCACTCAGTTTTCCAGCAAGCTCAGCCCACGCAACACCATCAATGAAGTTTCCAGCTTCCAAAAGATCTTTGTAAACTGTAGTCGGAAAAAGTGCGAGCTCACTGAACCAGTTGCTTATTCTCTCAGATTTTCCTTCATATGTGAGAATTGCTATAATATGCTTAGCATCAACTTTATCGATGTTTTCCTTAAGTAAATCAAGAGCATCTTTTTCTTTCCTTTCCCTAACAAGATCGAGAATCCTCTCAGTAATCTCTGCAGCTGTTTCTTCTTTCGCTTCTTCTTCCGTCTCTTCAGTTGTTTTCTCGGAGTCAGTCGGTTTCTCTTGAGAAAGATTCTGAGCAAACTTCAAAAGTGAAACAAACTCAGTCGCTTTAAGTTTAGAGAGAGCCGACTGCAGATCATCATCCCCTGTTTTCAAACTAGAAACCACAGAAAACACATCAGCTCTGGACCACGCTGGAGCCGAGACAAGACTGAGTTCCGTAAAGATTATTCCTTTATTTATCATATAGACCTTCTTACCATCAACTTCCTGTAACAACATACTCTCAATATGAGGACACTTCGGATCGTCTTTCTTTCTCTGTACATGACCACATATGCTACAGATACTTTCTCGAACGTTACATCCCATCGAGACTTTTTTAATGTCTCCTGTCTCCAGCATTCGCGCGATATCAGGACATCTTACACGATCGACACGTCCCACACAAACAATATACTGCTCCTTAGTCTTAGGATCCTCTACTGGATAAGCATCGATAACTTTACCGACAGCGTTCCTTAAGTCAGAAGCTTCGTGATTCAAAAAAATAGGTCTCTCGACAAGTGTCGGATAAGCCTTCAACAACTCACTCCACGGAAAGAAGTCGCCGTTCGCATTAGGACCACACGTCTCTCCAGCTCCAATAACCTTGCACTCGAAGTAGACAAAGTTCGGATCCTTCGGCTGGATCGTCACATACTGAGATACTCTAGGCTCCGTCGTTACGTTAAGTTCCGCTTCCGCTATCTTTTGCATCTTTTTTGATGTAGCCTCTCTCTGTTAACACAGCAATAGAGAGATCTATGAGTGAATAAAAATAGTCTTTCAGCGTCCGTTCGAGCTGTAACTGTGCTCGATCGGAGATCTCAGTAATACGAGTCAGATCGAGACACTTTCCCATCGCTGTCTTCAGTACTTCACTGATCCACGCAGCTAAAAAATCTTCACCTTGAGATACTTTCTCCTCGATCTTTTGTTGTAAAACTTTATTCACCTCTACCATTTCTCCTTCAATATTTCAAGCAACTATAATACCGTCTCTGGTAGTGTTGCAGCCTCTGGTGGCGTTACAGTCTCTACAGCCTCAGCTGGCGCTGTTTCTGGAAGAGAAGCTGGAGGCGGAGCCGGAGATGGTAAAGTTTCCGCTAACCCCAATGGAGGACCTAAAGTTGGCGTCGGAGTTGTTGGAGCTCCCTCTCTTTTCGGCGGAATTCTGCCCTCCTTGTCCCAAACAGTACCTCTTTCACTTTCGATACGTTTCTTTTCGATCTCTACATTCAGATATGGAAATCTGGAGAAGAGAGTCTCTGTGCTTACGTAGCCTCTCCTATGTAACTCCTTTAATAACTCAGTCGCTACTCGATCACTCTCTGGATCAAGCGTCTTTTGCCAAACTATTTTAGGGAGAATGTATTTCTTTCTACCATCTTTTGTTGTAACATAAAAACCGTTTGCAACAGCTAAAGGCTTGAAAAACTTAAACACTAACCAATGCTCGAACATATCTCTGACTTTTCGATATCTCGATATAAGCCGCTGTAAAGGAATAGCGAACGCTGAAGGAAGTGACGGACCCTCTCCTAGAATCAAGTTTTTACTGACGCCTAATCCCACTAAAATCTGGTCTAAAATGTACTCGTAGTGATCTCGTATCGGAAACATTTTTCCATAAGGTGTATGTGCCTCGTATCTGACGACTGGAGGAAAAACGAATGCGAAAGGCGGACTCTGTACAGCTCTGTTTATAAGATCTCGAAATGCTGCGAGCTCTTCAGCTGTCGGATATATGTCCTTAGTTGGGTCGCCTAACGTCCACACCTCTATAGGAAACTGATACCGCATAGCTATAGCTATCTGAGCTAAACGGACAAAGTCTTGGTAAATAAGACACTTAAAGAGACTCTGTATTAAAGGTGTCCCTCGAAGAGCTGACGGATCAGTTAGCTCAGCTATATGACTTACGCAACTCGGATCGAGAGGAATATTTCTACCAGCCATAACACTTTCAATCACGATCGGTGGAATCTTTGCTTTACGAGCTTCACTTACAGGGTCGGAAGCCCGGACTAATGCTCTCAACTCTTCCGTAGGAATCAATTCATAATAAGTCTGTTCCTCAAAAATCTCTCTACGAACCTCAACTAGCTCTGGTTCTAAAAGTATATGACTTCTCCAAACAGTAGCTCCGCTCTCGTCTCTTCCTTTAGTAGAAAAAATTATACATTCACCGAACTTCCAATACGAAAGACTCGCTCTAACCAGAAACTGGAAGATATCGAAATTCTCATTGTAACACTGTTCTTCGTAAAAGTCTCGGATGCTTGAGTCTTCGACGATAAGAGAAAAACGAGAGAACGGAAACTCCGCATGCATATCGATAACACTTCTCACATATGGCTCCAAATTGTAAAACACCCTTACCCACTTAAGAATCTCTTGTCTACTTTTAGGTAAGAGCCAACTTTCTGTCGTTAATTCCGGACTATACCAAAACGTCGGTACCCAAGTTATGTTCTGCCCGACTAGTGAAGTACCGACTCTGATAACAGAATCTTTCTTTATCCCGTCGGTATCCAACCCCTTCGCTACATCATTCACCGACTTAGTATCCATAACTGAAACCTCCTCCATAAATCTTTACATCTAGATCAAACCCGGGTATATATACCCTAGAAGAAGTTACTCGAGGACGTGTTGTTTCACATAACTCTCGTGAAGCCCAGACTGCTAAAAGATTACTCATAACACCATCATCGTGACCCTCTCTTTCTGGAACTTCTATCTTGTCGTTAAGAGTCTTAGTGCGGCGTCTTTCTAATGCGAACCATTGGTCTAGATGTTTCTTAAAAACTGTTCCCTCTTTGATGAATTCACGACGCGGATACTTAACTCTACCAGCTTTAAGTTCAGCAAGAAACAAATCCAACATCGCATTTTTGAAATTTTTACCTCCAAACTCTTTACAAGACGCGCCGAAGACAATACCTTCAGTATCGACTCCAGCTCTTCTTAAATGTTCAACAAAGATAGCACCAGCTCCGCTGAAGTCAACACAACCTCGTATACACTTGAACTTACGAGTGACGATCTCTGTAACGTCTGTAAGCTGATCTAAAGCGTGCCCCTGCCACTCTTTACAAAAAACAAGCTCTTTGACATCATTCACTACACGAAAGATACTCAACGCTGTAAAATCCAAAGAGGTCGAATTAGGAAGAGGAGTTCCTACAGCTGTATCCAACCCAAAGACATAAGTTTCGTTATTGCGTCCTTCTTCCAGAGTCTCGTGAGTTCCACTTAGAAGAAGACTCTGATCCTCCTCTGAGAGAACCAAGTTTATGTCGTCTACCCACCGAACCTCGTACTGTGTTATAAAATCGATCTCATTCACATCTCCGTCTACCCACAGTTCTGGGTGATTCGGAAAGTATCTCTGTTTGAGACTAAGAGGCATTCTCTCCAAGACATATCGACTATATTTCTTACCATCTATCTCGACAACACCACCTCTGAGCAGTATAGGACACTCTTCCCAAGAGCGGACAAGACATTTGTAGTTTCCAGAAATATATGAACGATAAAAGTGGTTCTTGTAAAGAGGAACGCCCAACTTAATTATCTTACCTAACCAAGAGCTTGCGATCATCGGAGAGAGCTTCTGATTCATCGCTAAATCTGTGATTCGCTGACTTTCGTCACAACACAACACATCGAAGTGAAACCCCTCCGACATAGTGTATTCATTCGCGGACATTGCAAGCCAAATAGATCCGTTCTTAAATACTAGACGACTCTGAGAAGTGCTAGTCCAGTCAACTGATGAAAACTCTGGAGACTGTTTAAGAATACCCTGAGCTTCTCTGACTACACGAATAGCTTGATCCCACTTCGGTGCAAAGACACCAACAGAAACTCTAGGATAAGCTAAGCTCAGACAAATCAAACCGACAGCTGTAGAGAAAGTCTTACCACCAGATCGTGACTGGATTATGACAAGATAACGAACAGAGGGATCAGCTACTGCATTTACTATTTCGACTTGATTCGAGTAGAGCTTGACCGCGAGATGCTCTTCTGCCCATTCTGCGATGTTAAAAGCCTTATCTACATCGATCTTACGTAGGGTCTCTTTCCACACATCTCGTATCTTCATCTCTCATCTTTACTCGACTTCTACCTTCCAAACTCCTTCCTCCTCGTAGACTTTGACTCTTTTCCCAACTCTCGAAAACTCTACGGCCTTTGTTTTAGCTTCAGCTTCTGTATTGAAAACATACATCTCTTTCTGAGATACTTTCTCGAGACTCTCCAAAAAGCTAGAAAGAGCTTGCTTTTCGCCTTCTGTCAAAGTTTTCTCAGACACTTCTCTAACAACAGCTTCAATTCCTTCTTTAATAACAAGATCGAGAGCATCCACGGCTTTGGCAACTATCTCGGGTGTGACAGCTTCTCTCGCTTCACTAAGTTCCTTGTATACATCTGCAATTTTAGCTAGATGGTCAATAGAAGTGAGAGCTTCACTCTTTAGAGGATCTGGAAGTTCAGCTACCATCTCTCTAGCTTGATCAAAATTGCCACTTTCAAGTGCATCCCTAAAAGCCTCTACATCGAACTCAGCTTCTTTCGTAAGAAAATCGACTAGAGAAGAACGAGTAGGAGCGTACTTCCCTTCAATGTAACCTTCTAACCATCTACAGAATCTTGCAGCAGCTTGTGTTTTTGTTTCTCCAGGTCTTACT
>Ga0197143_1002466_pt1 | contig 13574 bp, 12 predicted proteins | sample GBS70_MetaG_FD_148603 | JGI IMG/M metagenome (GOLD analysis project Ga0197143, IMG submission 148603) | Sediment microbial communities from Great Boiling Springs, Gerlach, Nevada, United States - GBS 70_MetaG | ecosystem: Environmental > Aquatic > Thermal springs > Hot (42-90C) > Sediment...
TAATAGATGCAATGAATGGAACCTAAATATTCCCTTTTCTACACAAATTTATGGATACTTTTTACCCAAAAAAACTGATGGATGGTTTCAAGGAATAAGACATACAATTTTCCCTTCAATTTCTTTTTATTATAAACCAGATTATTCAAAAAAATGGTTTTTCAAAAAAGTTCAAGTAGATACAACAGGAAAGGAAGAAACGTATTCAATTTTTAGCAATTCACCTATTGGTTATCCTCAATCAAAAAAAATTAGCTCAATAAATTTATCTATAAATAATAATTTAGAAATGAAAATTAAAAATAAAAAAGATACCTTACAAAAAATTAAAAAGTTTCCACTTATTGATCGATTTATTCTTACTTCAGGCTATAATTTTGCTCAAGATAGTTTAAAACTATTACCTTTAAGTATTTATATAAGTAATTCTATATTTCGTTATTTTTCTTTAAACTTTAACTCCACCCACCAATGGTATACTTTTAATGAAAAAGGACAATTTATTAATAAACTCCAATATTCAACAAATAAAAAGTTCTTTAATTTAACTAATTTAAATTTTTCTTTAAATATTTCCATAAATGATGAAATCGTCAAACAAAAAAAAGATGATAAAAACATTAACTTAAATGAAAAAGAATTATCAAAGTATGTCATATTTAATAATAAATGGAACCTAAATTTTTCTTTCAACCTTAATTATTCCTTAAGTAATTTTAACGTTGATAAAAAAAAATTTGATTATCAAACAGTTAAAAGCATTGTTATAAATTCTGATTTCAATTTAACAGAAAACTTTAAAATATCTATTCAAAGTGGTTATGATTTTACAAATAAACAAATAACCTACACAAACATAAATATATACAGAGATTTACATTGTTGGGAATTTAGATTTTCTTGGGTTCCTTTTGGTTTATATAAAAGCTATTTCTTTCAAATAAATGTTAAAAGTCAAATCTTACAAGACTTAAAACTTGTAAGAAAAAAACCTTTTATAGATTATTTTTAATCTTTTAAAATTAAAAAAAATGTTTAATTGACTGTCATTACAAAACGTCCATATACAAAACATAAAAAATTCCAATAATATAAAATATAATACCAAATAAAATAAGAAAAAATAAACGAAGTTTTAAAACAGGATCAAATATAAAGCATGCTATCACTATTGATACACTTTACATAATTTACAACAAGATGTAAATTTTGAGATGTTTTTCTTAATTTCCTTTTAAAAATCAAAAAAACAGAAACTTCCAAAAAGTAAAAAGTTTTGAATATCTAATTTATATAAAAATTAATATAAAAATTTTCCCTTTCTCAAGATGATCATGCTCTAAATTTTAATAATAATCGAAATTCATAATTTTCAAAAATTAATTTTTGATAATTAGGTAAAATTTCATGTTTCCAAAATTTTTATTACAAATAACAAACTTTAATTTTATAAATTTATACAAAATTTCTACAAAATAATTTTTATGAAAATTTTTATAATTTATTTTTTTACTTTAGTTTTCTTAAATACAATCTATTCTCAAATTTATTATATAGAGAAAAATTCTGACAAAATTGTAGTATATGGATATGGTGGCAGAAAAATTTCTTCCATGTACTTATCAAAAGAACAATTTATCGGAGCAGGATGCGACTTTTTTGTTATAAAATCTTATAATAAGTTAACGACCTTTAATGAAAAATGCCAAAAAATATCTATCTTATATCTTTCTCCAAAAATGGAAGTTCTATATGTCATAGGTCAAGGTATAGTTATTAAAAATGGCAGTAGAATAGAAGTTTACGACAAGTATTGTAAAAAACTTTTCAATGTCTATTAAAATACGATATTATCAATAACTTATTTTGAATTTCTCTTTTCTTTTTTTAATGAAACCGAAAAAATTTCTATAATGCCTTAATTATTTTAAATCTTATTCATTTCAAAAATTCATTTTTTCAAAATTTTTTGTATTAATAACAAATAATCAATAAGGAACGAAATAAATTAAATTTTCATTAACAAAAGTTTTTTAAAAAATTAAAAAGTCAAAATAAAAGTCAAAAAATAAATTAAATCTTTTATATAAAATACTGATTTTTTAAGATAATAAAACTCTGATAAAAGAAACAATATTCGATAATTAGTTTCGAATTCAATCAAACAAAAAAAAGTGGTTATCTAAAATATAATAAATTTTGAAGTTTTTATCTTTACCAAAAAAAGTATTTTAAAAAAATTAAAGTTTTGTAAAAAATCTTTTAGTTTTAAATTTTATCTAAAATTTTAAAACTTAAATATTAAAATTAAAACTTCCAAAACATTAAACATCCATATTTACTTAACTTTTGTGTAACTTAAATAATATATTAAACATTAAAATATTAAAAAAACTTTAACCAAATTTTCTAAAATAGTGGATTTTTATAAGTTTATAATTTTTAGTAAAAATTTTAAAAATTTTCATTTTTTAAGTTAATGAAAATTAATTAAAAATTCATTTTCACATATATTGGTACATGGTCAGAATGATAGGTTGTATTTATTATTTTTGCATCTACTAAATTATTTAGACTATTTTCATTTATTAGGTGATAATCTATTCTCCAACCTAAGTTTTTTTCTCTTGCTTTTTGTCTATAGCTCCACCAAGTATAATTATTTGGTTCTTTATTAAAAACTCTAAAAGTATCAATTAAACCGAGGTTCACAAAATTATCAAACCATTCTCTTTCTTCTGGTAAAAAACCAGACACATTTTCGTGCTTCTCAGGATTATTTATATCAATTGGTTTATGACAAATATTAAAATCTCCACTTATTATTAAATGCTTTTCAGATTTAATTAAATTTTTAACATAATCATAAAAACAACTTAAAAATTCCATTTTAAAAGACTGTCTAATATCACCAGTAGTACCAGAAGGTACATAAACACATAGTAAAGTGTAATTATCAAAAAAAGCTGTTATTACTCTACCCTCTTCATCAAATTTTTTTTCTCCTATCCCTAATCTATAATTTATTGGTTTTTTTTTACTTATCATGGCCGTCCCACTATACCCTGACTTTTTGGCAGGATACCATATACAATAATAACCTAAATCATTAAAAAAAGAACTGTTAAATTGATCTGGTGTTGCCCTAACTTCTTGTAAACATATTATATCTGGCATAACACCCTTAAACCAATCAAAAAAACCTTTGTTTATAGCTGATCTTATACCATTTAAATTATATGAATAAATTTCTATCATTTTTTTTCGCAAAATAAATACATTTTTACTTTTTTAAATAAATTTTCAAATAAACCTTTAAAACTTTTAAGTCTTTCCCTTAAAAAAGTATATTACTATTCAAAATTGTGCTTTAATTTCATTCATATCTTTTAATATATTTTTTTCAAAAAAAACATAAGTCATTTTTAAATAACTTAACATATTATTCCAGTCATTTTGCTTCTTTTTTAAAGCGAATAAAAAAATTTTTTTTGTTTTAAAGTTAAAAATCATTACACATAATTATTTTTATCTTTACAATAAATCGAAAAATTTTTAATATGTTTAAAAATTTAAAATAATCTTTTTTAATTGGCTATTTAAATTTTACACAAAAAAATTATAATTTTGCAAAGAATAACTAATTTTTTTTTTGGTATGGAAGAAAAAAACATAATTTTAGTTCCAGTTGATTTTACAGAAAGAACATTAAATGCTCTTGAATTCACATATAGTTTAGCTAAAATTCAAAATAGCGTTATATATTTACTTCATGTGATTATAGAAAGCAATCCTTTATGGGGTTTATTTGGACACAAAGAACAAAACGAATTAAAAGAAAAATTAAAAGAAAAATTAATAGAATATGCTCAACTTTTAAGTAAAAAAGTTAATATAGAAATAGTTCCAATAGTAGAGCAAGGTGGTTTAGTAGATACCATTATTAAAGTAGGGAACAAATATAATGTTAAGTTTTTAGTAATGGGTACCAGTTATAAACCTAACTTAAAAACAAAACTAATTGGAAGTAATGCTTTGAGAATTATAAATGAAGTAAATTTTCCTGTGATAACATTAAAAAATAAACCAGAAGGAGATACAATAAAAAATATAGTTTTACCTTTAGATCTTACAAAAGAAACTAAACAAAAGGTATCTTATGCTATAAATTTTGGGAAATTATACGATGCAACAGTACATGTTTGTACAATAAATACTTCTTCCGATATTTATGTTATTGGACGTTTAAAAATCCAATTAGAACAAATATATAATTTTTTAAAATCACATAATATTAATTGCACACAAACATTTCTTAACTCAGAAAGTGGAGTAAATAAAATGTGTGAAAAACTTCTTGAATTTAGCCATAGTGTTAATGCAGATTTAATTATGATTATGACAAAACAAGACACAAATCTTGAAAGATTATTTTTAGGCTCTTTAGCTGCTGAAATTATTCATAACTTTGATATACCTGTTATGAGTATTGCTCCAAAACCACAATAATTGTGCATCTTTTTTATCTAATTATAATTATTTTTCTAATTCTTTTTTGCTATAAAACAACCGATAAAAATTTTAAAGATAATTTATTAATAAATAAAAATGTTTTTTGTGGTTATTTAATTACAAATGAAAATTTACAAAATCCCTTTTTTAAAAATAAAATTTATATTGACTCTATTTTTTCATATATTAAAAAAAGAGGAACACATATCAATCTTTATAACTCTTCCTATCCTTACCAAACTTATGTTAAATTAACTAACCAAGAAAAAATAAAACAATTAATATACTTAGATACCAAAATAAAAAACAATGATGGTATCTTTTTTTACGAGGAATGGTATTGGGACACACTTAATAATAATTCCTTCTTAAAAAATGTTCTTTTTTATTCGCCCGTTATTTATGATTATCACAAAAATTCTTTAAAAGATATATTCAGAATAAAAAACTACAAAACTACCTCAAAAAAAAATAAAAAAATTTGTTTTAATATCTCATACGAATTTAATCTTAGTGATTCAATTTTTATTTTAAATTCAAATTTAGATGTTAAAAACTTTGTCTTAAAAATTGCAGAAGTTGCTTTAAGTAACAAATGTACTGTATATAACCCATTTACACTTAAACCTGTAGAAAAAAAAGAATTAAAAAAAATTTTATGTACATTCAACAATAAAGTAATATTAGAAAATCTACCTATTAGTAGTTTAATTTTTACAGAAAGATGGTTTTTTGATACAACTAACCTTACAATTCTAAAAGATGTAATTGCATTATCACCTATATTAACAGAAATTAATCAATTTAATGATACTATAAAAAAACCTCTTTTTTTATTATTTTTGAATAAGCATAAACCATTCAAAATCTTCTAAAAATGATAAAATTATTTATTTTATTATATTCACTATTAACATTTAATAAGATTATAAATTCACAAACTTTCATTGATAAACAATTATCTTATACAATGGTTAAAGAAGCTTTTTCCGAAAAATATTCAATTTTAGAAATATTACTTAAAGCTAACAATTTAGATGTAAAAAATTATTATGGCTTAATAAGAATTTTTAAAAAAGAAAAAATATTAGAGTTATGGGCAAAAAAAATTGAGCCAAATTCACCATGGATGTTAATTAATATATATAAAATTTGCTCTCCAATAAGTATTCTTGGACCAAAAATATCTAAAGAAGACGAATATCCAGAAGGAATATATTATATAAAGGAATTATCATCTTCTAATGAAGAACTTTCTTTAAAATTAGATTTTCCTAATGCAGCAGATATGTATTACTTAAAAGTTTTACCTAATTCTGAAATTAAAATTGTAGGTACTTGTTTCCAATCACAAAATTTTAGTGTGCCAGAAGATAAAATAAAAGAAATTTACCTTTTTACATTATTTGCATTAGCAAACGGACAAAAATTTTTCCCTATTCACATTTTTCCTTGCAAACTATCTCAAGAAAACCTAAACTATCTAATTGATATTAATCCTAATTATCAAACATTTTGGAAAAGTCTATTTTACATTTATAATTATTTTGAAAAATTTAAAGAACTTCCACAAGTCATCATTAACACAAATGGAACTTATAGCATTGAATAATAAACTTTATAAACTTTAACACTTATGGTAAAACATAAAAAAATTTTTCACTTTACTTTTTATGAAATTGAAACGGAATTAATTAAAAAGAAAATTAACAAACTTTTCAATTCTGCCTATGAAATTGCTAAAAAAGCTTATTCTCCTTACTCAAATTTTAACGTTGGTGCTGCAGTTCTTTTAGAAAATAAAAAAATTATTACAGGAAACAATCAAGAAAATATTGCTTATCCTTCGGGCTTATGTGCTGAAAGAACTGCTCTTTTTTATACCAAATCTAAATACTTAAACCAAAACATTTTAGCCATAGCTATAATAGCCCTAAAAAATAATGAGATTACTGATAATCCCGTTACACCTTGTGGTGCTTGCAGACAAGTCATTTTAGAATACTCTTCTATGCAAGTAAAAAAAATTAAACTCTTTCTTATTGGAAAACATAAATCCATCTTTATACCTAATGCGGAAAATTTAATGCCTTTAAAATTCTCTTTCTAAAAAGAATTTAAAATTAACTAAAAACCTTTAAAATACTTTTTACAAAATTGTCTATATCAACAAAATTTAATTTTTTTAAATTTTTATAGATTTATATTCTGTTTATTGCCTTTCTCTTAAACTAATTCTATAGCCCAACCAATAAACTTTAAACTTAAAAATTTATTTGCATAAAATATAATTTAATACCTTCTTAAAAATTTTACTTTTCTCTTTGTATAAAGATTTTAAAAATTCATAAATTTGAAAAAAAATGAAAAACATATTTTGTTTTTTGGGCATAATATCTTTATTTTCTTTTATAAATGAGATTTTATCTCAAACGGTAGATAAATATACACAAGATGGTGTTATTTATTTAAAATTTAAGGATAATATTTACTACAAAACAAAAGCTGGAAAAATCTCAATAGAAGACATAGAATTTATAAATAGGATTAAAGAAAAATATGGAATAAGAAGAGTAATAAATCCATTTTGGCGTGCTACAGATAAAAAACTTCATAAAATATTTAAAGTTGAATTTGATAGTATCTATAAGGTTGACTTACTAATAGAAGACTTAAAAAAAATAAAAGATGTAGAATATGTAGAAAAAGCACCTTATTATTGGATAAAATACACTCCAAATGATTATCCAACTGATGGAGTAAAGAATTGGCATTTAGAGAAAATCATGGCAAAAGAAGCATGGGATATAACACAAGGTAATTCAAATATAAAAATTGCGATTATAGATAATGCAATAGACATAACACACCCTGATTTATCTAGTAAAGTTGTTTTAGCAATTGATTTAGCTGATGGAGATGATGATCCTACACCTCCAGAAAATACTACTATATGGTCTCATGGTACTCATGTAGCTGGTTTAGCTGCTGCAGCAACAAATAACGGATTAGGAATTGCTTCTATTGGATTTAATTGTTCAATAATAGCTATTAAAGCGGCTAGGGATTCTGATAATGGCCAAGGAATTATTTCGATGTATGAAGGAATAATTTGGGCTGCTGATAATGGTGCACATATAATTAACATGTCTTTTGGTGGGCCTGGCTATTTCCAAACAATGCAAATGATAATAGATTATGCATATAACAAAGGATGTGTATTAGTTGGTGGTGCTGGAAATAATGGAGACGGCAGCGAAGATCCAAATAATATTAATTATGTTACATATCCAGCAGCTTGTAATCATGTAATTGCTGTTGGTGCAACAAATGGCAATGATGTAGCTGCATCTTTCTCTAACTATGGTGCATGGATAGATGTTATGGCACCCGGGGGATATCAAAACGATGGTGGCTGGTCAGATATCTTATTTAATAGAAGTGTTTATAGTACAATTGCTGGTGGTGGTTATAATTATATGGCTGGTACTTCTATGGCAGCACCAATTGTTGCTGGTCTTTGTGGACTTATGAAATCTGTAAACCCGTATCTTACACCTGATAAATTAACCTATTACTTAAAAATTAGTTGTGATACAATTGATCATTTACAAGACTCTCAACACCAAGGAATGATTGGAGCAGGACGAATCAATGCTTTTAAAGCTGTAAAAACAGCTCTTGATAGCATTAGCCCAATTGTTGCTAACTTTACTTGTTCAGGTAATCATATCATTGCTGGTGGCCATGTCAATTTTACTGATCTATCTATAGGAAATATAATTCAATGGAATTGGCAATTTCCTGGAGGCGAACCTTCATCTTCTACCTTACAAAATCCTCAAAATATAACATATAATCAGCCTGGCTCTTTTGACGTAATTTTAACAGTTTCTGATGGTACAACCACAAGCACAGAAATTAAACCAAACTTTATAAACGTATTTATTCAACCTCAATCTGGATGGATAGAACAAGCTTCAGGTTTTTCTGCTATTTACAGGGGTGCATACAACATTTCTATTGCTAACGATAGTGTTGCTTGGGCAACTGCTGTAGATGGCACAACAGGATACCCAGTTAATGAATTTACTAAAACTACTAATGGAGGTGATTTATGGATTGCTAATACAATACCTGCTCCAAATACTTTAGCCCCAGCTAATATATGTGCATTAAGTCATAATGAAGCTTGGGTAGCCATGTATCCAACTAATGGCAGTGGTGGAAAAATATATTACACAGAAGATGGTGGCCAAACTTGGACAATAAAACAATCAGCTAATATGTTTTCTTCTACTAGTAGTTTTTTAAATGTGGTTCATTTTTGGAATTCTTACGAAGGTTTTTGCATGGGCGACCCAGTTAATAATAATTTTGAAATATATTATACTACCGATGGAGGTAATACTTGGACTCCTTCTTCTACTCTACCCCCACCTCTGCCCGGTGAATATGGCTATACCGGTATTTATGATGTATACAATAATACTGTATGGTTCGGTACTAACAAAGGTAGAATTTATAAAAGCACGGATAAAGGCAAAAATTGGACTGTTTATAATACCGGTCTCTCAGATATTGCTAAAGTAACATTTAATGATGAAAACAATGGAATTGTTCAACAAATAACATATGGTTCAGGAGGAACAATAACTTCTTTCATTATGAAAGTTACCCATGATGGAGGTGAAACATGGACAACAATTACACCAAATGGTCCTATTTGGAAAACTGACATTTGTGCAGTGCCAGGAGTCCCAGGAAAATATTTTAGTGTAGGAACAAATGGTCAATCCCCTGCTAAATATGGTAGTTCTTTCTCTCTCGATTACGGACTTAATTGGACATTAATTGACACAGGAATACAATATATTTCTGTCGAGTTTTTGAATGATAATACAGGGTGGGCAGGTGGCTTCTCGTTAAATGAAACAACCGGTGGAATATACAAATGGAACACTTTCACTAAATCAAATAAAACACCCAAAATTTCACCTCAATTATACCCAAATCCCTCAGCTAATTTTATAGAACTAAATTCTCCTAATAAAATTCTCTTACTAGAAATTTTTGACAACAACGGAAAAAAAATAAAATCTTATACTCCTAATTCACTCAAAGTATTTTTAAATATTTCAAATTTACAAGATGGCTTTTATATAATAAAAATTACTACAGAAACAAACGTTATAACCAAAAAATTCATTAAAGAATAATTTCTGTATTTCAAAAATTTTTTATAATTTTGTAACCAAAAAAAGAGAGGCATATGTATTGGACATTAGAATTGGCATCAAAATTAGAAGATGCTCCATGGCCTGCAACAAAAGAAGAACTAATTGACTACGCCATAAGAACAGGTGCTCCCCAAGAAGTAATAGAAAATTTACAAGAACTTGAAGATGACGGTGAATTATACTATAGTATAGAAGATATTTGGCCAGATTACCCTTCTAAAGAAGATTTCTTATTTAACGAAGATGAATACTAAAAAATTTTAATGTTTGTAGAAGAACAAAAATCTTTTGATTTAAATCTATGGAAAAATATTTCGTATGGTGGTAGTTTCATTTTTAAATTCGAAGGTTCTATTTCCCAAGAAATTATTACCCAGTACTTAATAACTTTAGATAAATTTCTCAAAAAAGAAAATTTAGTAAGGTCTACAAAAAAAATCTTAATAGTTTCTATTGAACTGTTACAAAACATTTTTAAACATTCATCTCCATATAATAATATAGAAAAATTTTGCATTATTAAATGCATTAAATTAAAAGATGTTTTACTAACAGAATATTTAAATTTAATTGATAAAAATCATTTTATAATACTAAATGATAGAATTAATCAACTTAACCTATTAGACCACAATGAAATAAAATCATTATATTTAAAAATTTTAAAAGAATATTCCTTAACCGAAAAAAATCAAGCAAATTTAGGTTTACTACAAGTTTATAGAAAAACCAAAACAAAAATTTATCCAAAATTTGTTAAATTAAATAATGAATATTTTTTTTATATCTTAAAATTGCATTTTTTTTAAAATTAACTAAATTTGTAAATAAATAATTGAAAGTTATGAATTCAATAAAAATAGAAAGTACAACAAAAACACCATATGTTTACTTAGATCCCACACAAGGACTTATAGAAATTAAAGGTAGATCTATTCCAGAAAATTCTGTTGAATTCTATAAACCTATAATTGAATGGTTAGATAAATATTCATCACAACCTCAACCAAAAACAGTTGTTAATATTCAACTAGAATACTTTAATACAAGTAGTTCTAAATGTATCTTAGATATTTTTAAAAAAATAGAAGCTCTTTACAATTCTGGTAAGGATGTTATTATTAATTGGTATTACGAAGAAGATGATGAAGATATGTTAGAAGCAGGTGAAGATTATCAAAGTATAATAAAAGTCCCCTTTAAAATGATTGAAATTCAACCTTAACTTTTTTAATGTTTTAATTTATTAAAAATCATACGAAAAACATATTACTTTTTCTCAATTTTATGTCAATTATTAATAATTTTCTTTTAAAAATTATCCAACCTGTCAAATTAATTAATAATCAAATTTGATGTTTAATTTTTCTTATTATTTTTTAATTAAAAAATTTTTCAATAATTACTAAAATTATAAAAATAACAATCTCAAAAAAGCCAAAATTTTTAAAAGGAATTATTAACAATATAATAAATTAAGTAATTTCTCTTTAAAAACTTTTTTGTTAGCCTAAAAAAATAATTTTTAAACTTAAGTTAATAAAAAAGTGAAGAACAAGAAAAATTTTAATAAATATGTAATTTTTGCAGTAAATTGAAGAATTTACATTTTCATAAAACATTTTTAAATGTGATAACAATTAAAAACAGAAAAATAAAGCATACAAAAGAATAAAAAATTTCTGACAAAATTTCATTAATTAAAAAGGCATAAACTTTGAATAATTTTTTATAAAACCTAAAAATATGAGTAAAATAATAGGAATAGATTTAGGAACAACTAATTCATGTGTTGCTGTAGTAGAAGGGAATGATGTAGTTGTAATTCCAAACAATGAAGGTAGAAGAGTTACACCATCTGTTGTTTCATTTTTAGAAAATGGGGAAAGAAAGGTAGGAGATCCAGCAAAAAGACAAGCAATAATAAACCCTAAACGTACTATATATTCCATTAAACGGTTTATGGGAAATACATATGACGAAGTTTTAGATGAAATAAAAAGGGTGCCATACGAAGTAGTAAGAGGAGAAAACAATACACCCAGAGTAAAAATAGATGATAGAACATATACACCACAAGAAATATCTGCAATGATATTACAAAAAATGAAAAAAACAGCAGAAGATTATTTAGGTACTGAAGTAACCGAAGCTGTAATAACTGTTCCTGCTTATTTTAATGATTCACAGAGGCAAGCCACAAAGGAAGCTGGTGAAATTGCAGGATTAAAAGTAAGGAGAATAATTAATGAACCCACAGCTTCAGCATTAGCCTTTGGTTTCCATAAGGCTAAAAAAGATATGAAAATAGCAGTTTATGATTTGGGAGGTGGTACCTTTGATATTTCCATATTGGAAATTGGTGACAATATATTAGAAGTTAAATCTACAAGCGGTGATACTCATTTAGGTGGTGATGATTTTGATCAAAGAATAATTGATTGGTTAGCAGAAGAATTCTTACGCGAAGAAGGTGTTGATTTACGTAAAGACCCAATGGCACTTCAAAGATTAAAAGAAGCTGCTGAAAGAGCTAAAATTGAACTCTCTAGTTCAACTGTTACTGAAATTAATTTGCCATATATAATACCTGTTAATGGTGTTCCAAAACATTTGGTAAAGACTTTAACTCGTGCTAAATTCGAACAATTAATTGATGATTTAGTCCAAAAAACTCTTGAACCTTGTAAAATAGCACTTAAAGCTGCTAATTTAAAACCAAGTGATATAGATGAAGTAATTTTGGTTGGTGGTTCTACAAGGATACCTTATATACAAAAAGTTGTCGAACAATTCTTTGGCAAAACCCCAAATAAAAGCGTAAATCCAGATGAAGCAGTAGCAATTGGTGCTGCAATACAAGGAGCAATAATTTCTGGTGAAGTAAAAGATATGTTATTATTAGACGTAATTCCTATATCACTTGGTATAGAAACATTAGGTGGTGTAATGACTAAATTAATAGAAGCTAACACTACAATACCTACAAAAAGAACTGAAGTCTTTACCACAGCTGCGGATAATCAAACTACTGTAGAAATTCACGTACTACAAGGAGAAAGACTTATGGCAAAAGATAATAAAACAATAGGTAGATTCTACCTTGACGGCATACCACCAGCACCCAGAGGAGTACCTCAAATTGAAGTAACTTTCGATATTGACGCTAATGGCATATTAAATGTATCTGCTAGAGATAAAGCTACAGGTAGACAACAAAGTATTAGAATAGAAGCTTCCTCCGGATTAACTAAAGAAGAAATAGAAAGAATGAAAAGAGAAGCACAAATGTATGCAGAAGAAGACCGTAAACAAAAAGAAAAAATTGATAAACTTAATATGGCTGACTCTCTTATTTACCAAACCGAAAAACATCTTAGAGAATTTGGTGATAAAATACCTGCAGATAAGCGTTCTCAATTAGAATCTGCATTACAACGACTAAAAGATGCTCATAAAAACCAAAATATGCCCGAACTCGAAAATGCTATGAATGAAGTAAATTCTATATTCCACAAAATAAGTGAAGAACTTTATAAAAGTGGTGCTACATCTACCTCTTCCAATTTTACAAACCAAAATGCAACAAATAACTCAAGTAATATAACAGATGCTGAATTTGAAGAGGTGAAATAATTGCTACCCTCTCCTCCCCAACACCCCAGTTAAATTACAAACTTTATTTAGCTATTTATGTGAATTAAGATAAATTTTAGTATATATTTAAATTTATTTTTTTAATCAACAAATTAACACTGAAATTATCTGAAGTTTAAAAATCATAGCATCCTCTTATCCATAAAAAAATCTAAAATCTTAAAC
>Ga0197143_1002468_pt1 | contig 13569 bp, 8 predicted proteins | sample GBS70_MetaG_FD_148603 | JGI IMG/M metagenome (GOLD analysis project Ga0197143, IMG submission 148603) | Sediment microbial communities from Great Boiling Springs, Gerlach, Nevada, United States - GBS 70_MetaG | ecosystem: Environmental > Aquatic > Thermal springs > Hot (42-90C) > Sediment...
CGTCGGGGGCACGGAAGCAGTTCCTTGCTATTGTGAGCTACTGCAGGCCAATTCCCATCCACCAGTCTCAAGTTTTTGTAGCGTGGGCATAGTTCAGGGGTCTACCGCCCATGCCCACTTCTATCATAAGCCTGTGCCGGATCGCCTGCAGCGCCTGGCTCGCAAACCACAAATATCAGCGAACCGGGCCACGCGGATTCCCGTACCACTGCATGCAGGGCATCGTTGGCTAGTCCGTTTTAGCGCGGAGGCTATGAATAGCCTGGCCGCGACAGACTTCTGCCGCTTCCTGGATCGCTTCGCTCAGTGTTGGATGGGCGTGGATAGTGGCGATCAGGTCTTCCAGGGTGGCCCCCATTTCGATGGCTAAGGCGGCCTCGCCGATCAGTTCGGAGACGTGGGGCCCAACCATACGCACTCCCAGCACCAATTCGGTTTCTTCTTCCGCAATCACTACGACCAGACCGTCGGGGTCATTGAGAGTTTTCGCCCGACCGCTGGCACTGAGTCGGAATTTACCCACGCGAACACGATAGCCCGCGGCTTTCGCTTCTTCCTCCGACAAACCGCAATAGGCAATTTCCGGGTCCGAAAAGATAACTGCCGGCACGGTGCGGTTGTCGAAAGCCGCTGGGTGCCCGGCAACGACTTCGGCAGCTACGATCCCTTGTCGCCGGGCACGATGCGCCAGCGCCGGTGGACCAGTGACGTCGCCGATGGCGAACAGGTGCGGCACATTAGTCCGGCATTGTTCGTTTACGACGATGTATCCGTTCTCGTTGGTCTGCACGCCGGCGCGATCCAGACCGAGTTGGTCGCTATTAGGTTGTCGGCCTACGGCCACCAGGACGCGAGCAAATTCGCCGACGATAGTTTTGCCATCACTTCGGGCAATTTTGACCTGAACACCGTCCTGGGTGCTTCTGGCTTCCACTACCTTCGCCTGCAAATGAATCTGGACACCTCGCTTTTCTAATCGCCTTTTGACAACGCGCACCAAGTCGGCATCAGTTCCCGGCAGGAGACGGTCGAGCATTTCGACGATGGTTACCTGACTGCCCAGCGCCGCGAAACACGTACCCAGCTCGACTCCAATGTAACCGCCACCAACTACCAGCAGCGAAGCGGGCACTTCTGCCAGATCGAGTGCTTCGTCGGAAGTTAGGATACGCTCACCCCGTTCCAGCGGCGGAGGGACTATGGGCCGGCTTCCTGTAGCGATAATCGCCTGCTCAAACCGCAGCAAGATGGGCTGGTCGCTTGTGTGAATGAACAATTCGTGCGGACCGCGAAACGTGGCCGGACCAACGTAACGAGTGATGTTGCGACCACGTGCAAGTACGTCCAGCCCGCGAGCCAGGTCGTCAATGATGCTATTTTTCCAGGCAATCAATCGCGGCATGTCTACCCGAATTTCGCCGACCCGAATGCCCATGGTTTCTGCCTGGCGAATACGATCCAGCAACTCCGCCGCCGTGATCAGTGCTTTGGAGGGAATGCAACCGCGTAACAAACACACGCCGCCGAGGCGTGTTTCTTGTTCGACCAGGGCTACCTGTTTGCCCAGGTCCGCCGCTCGGAAAGCCGCGGTATATCCACCGGGCCCACCGCCAATCACCACCACCTGGGTTCGTTCCTGCGATTCGCCCATCACCATACCTGCGTGCTCCGTAATTCGATGATCACCCGACGTGAATGCTACCGACCATGCCGCTATCGGTGCTGGCGGCTTAGGTATCTTCGCTGGGTCAACTTTTAGGCGTAGAGCAGCAACAGCGAGGGATTCTCCAGCAGTTGCCGAATTTTATTCACAAATCGGGCTGCATCAGCACCGTCCAGCAAACGATGATCGAAAGATAGACACAGAGGCAACATTTTCCGCATCACCGGCTTATCCCCGACCAATGCAAGCCGTTCCTGAACACGGCCCAGACCGAGAATCGCCACTTCCGGCCAGTTGATAATCGGTGTGAAGAAAATCCCGCCCAGGCTACCGATGTTGGTGATGGTGAAACTGCTGCCCCGCATTTCTTCGGCACGGAGTTGGCCCTGACGAGCCCGTTCCGCTAACGCCGCCATCTCCTGCGCCAGTTGCAACAAGCTTTTGCGGTCGGCCTCGCGCACCACCGGCACCAGTAATCCCTGCGGCGTATCCACGGCGATGCCTATGTGGTAATACTTCTTGACGATGATCTCGTTACGCTCCTCGTCATAGCTGGCATTAAATAGCGGCCAGTGCTTTAACGCTACTACCACTGCCTTCACAACAAATGGCAGCAGGGTTAGGCGAACTCCTTGCTGCTCCGCCACGGGTTTGGCCTGGGCTCGACTTTGTTCCAGAGACGTTATGTCAGCTTCGTCGGCGTGGGTTACCGTTGCCGGGACCCGGCTGGCCAGACTCATGCGTTCGGCAATGCGTCGCCGAACCGCACTGGCCGGCTGACGCTCGATCGGTCCCCATTGAGCGAAATCCGGGAACGGAGGCCTGCCGACGGTCGGTGCAACACCCGTTACCGATGGCGGAGCAGCCTCCGGTTCCGGTGCGGGCGTGGCTAGAGCTTCCGGACGAGTTTCCGCCCGTCGGCCACCCTGTCGTGCCGCCAGATACGCTAACACATCCTCCGTCGTTACCCGCCCACCTGGTCCGGTGCCAGGAACCTGCGACAAATCAATTCCGTGTTCACGCGCTAACTTGCGTGTAATCGGTGCCGCCAGAACGGGCCTGGATATAGACGGCTCACGTTGCCCATCTCTCCGCGGCACGCCAGGCTCACCTGGAATCGAAGCGGACGGCGTCTCACTCGCTGGCCTGACCGAAGTGAGTTCGGGCATGCTGCTTTTGCTTACCTCGGGGGCTGCTGGCCGAGCTGTCGGCTCGGTTTCTTCGACTTCAAACGTTACCAGCACCGCCCCCACGGGCACACGGTCGCCAGCTCGGTAATGGAGTTTGATTATTCGACCCCGATAAGGACTCGGAAGTTCGGACGTGGCTTTATCGGTTTCCACTTCGGCCAGAGGTTGATCCGCCTCCACCACATCACCTTCGTGGACTTTCCAGGCTACCAGTATCGCTTCATGCAGTCCTTCGCCCAAATCGGGTAAGACAAATTCCCGTTGCATATTCCCATCCGTTTCTAGACTCGTTGCACAGGTTCGGTTTGTCGGGCAAAATCTTATCAGGCTGGCTCGGACAAGACATTTTTGCCTCCTGCGTAGTCCTATCGCCGGCCTGCACCGTACTTTCGTGTGCCATTATCTTAGGTGAAAACGCTCTGCGCACAAGCGGTTGGAAACTCGTGCAGCTGCCCTGTGTCGTCGTTTGTATTCATTGGTTCTGCCTCGCTTGCCGCAGACCTGCCCGCAGACTTTCAGACCCACCTCCAGCGGCGGCGTTCCACCTACTGCGGACGCTCTTGACCACACATGCCGACACCTGCTGCTGGCGTCCGCATGGTCATCCCACCAATTTCCGAACCCGCGGACTTTAGCGACGACATCGATGGCAGCAATTGCAACTCCGCCGGGCTGTCGCCCAACGACAATTTCTTAGCATCCATTTGGAAAACTAGCACTTTCCCTGCCGATAGTAGTTTCGGCTTTGGTAACTGGCAACACTCAGCAATGAAGCGAGCTAACACCCGCTTAGTTCCAGCAACTTACAAGAATACTGCTAGCATCCAGCTTATCGCAAAACAAAACGACTTCGCCTCGACCAATCCCAAACAGAATCGCACACCCGCGGCGACAGGCATAAGCTGACCGTGATCCACTCGATTATAGGTGCACTGGTCTGCGCGAGAAATAAAATCAACGAGCCTGGCTTGTTCCAGGCCTCCTACCCGACGACAAAAGAGTGCTTGTCTCGGGAAAAATAATCTCAACGACAGGAGGTTGGCGTGAGCCAGCCAAAATACCGGCCGAAACCAACTAGACGTGCTGGTGCTTATTACCTCTAAGGAAGCAACCAGACTGGCTGGTAGTTCGTCTCCTCCCGCTGGGGCGTGCGGAGGGTCTCCACCCGACGCACGCTCTTTTTTGTTATCCGAAGAAAGGCCGGAAGCCGCAACGGCAACTGCCCGTTCTCCACCCGACACACGCGCTTTTCACTGATTCGAGAACAGGCAGAACCAACAGCGGTGACTCCCCGTTTTTAACCCGGTATACGCTTTTTGCTGTCCACTAATTTTTGCGGCTTACGCTTACAACCAGACCAAGACAACTTTTGACACGTATGCCGGGAAACCTTCGATACCTATGCAAACGCAGTAGCTGGAGTAACCATCTTAGTGTCAGGTCCGGACTTAGTCTAACGTCCGGACTAACGAAACCCGGGTTGTCACGGCATCCGTTGAACACGGCCTCTAGCCACCAACAATTCCCGTCCCACATTGCAATCTCGAATTGCCCCGATGCTCACCCAGGCCATTGTGGTTTGTAGCGGGAACAGTGCTCGAGGCAAAAGTTGACCGGCGACGCAATCCGTGAAGATGCAAGGCACCGACGAGCCGCTGACCACATTTATGGCGTCGTAAATGGTGCGTTTCGTGCCCGCCCCGGAAAAACCACGGGTAGCTACCGGCAGCAGAAGCGCATGCCCACTTGGGACAGGCAATATCGGAGTGGTTCCCGCATCCGATTATTCCGGGACACGTCAAACCACGCACGGAAATGTATCTGGCATAGCCGGTACAAGTGGATAAGATAAACTTTTCTGGAGCGCTTCACGGTGAGGTAACTATGCGGGCAGGATCGGATAAGCCGCTGGTCGTACAAAGCGATCGGACATTGCTGCTGGAAGTGGACCATCCACTGTATGCGGAGGCACGCGATGCCCTAGCCCCGTTTGCCGAACTGGTCAAAAGCCCGGAACACATTCACACCTACCGGATCACAGAACTGTCGCTATGGAATGCTGCCGCCGCCGGAATGACAGCCGAGTCTATGCTGGAAGTTTTGCGGCGTTACAGCAAATATCCAGTGCCCGCTAATCTAGTCCGCGATATTCCGGAGATTGTAAGCCGGTACGGCCGGATACGCCTCGAGAAAGACGCAACCGATCTTCGTCTAGTCTGCACGGATAGCCGATTGCTGGAGGAACTGGCTCGCCATGCCAATGTTCGCCAGTATCTAGGCGAACGACTTGGGCCGGAAGCGTTTCGTGTCCCGACTAAGTATCGCGGTGTCATTAAGCAGGCCCTCATCCAGGTGGGTTATCCGGCGGAAGACCTCGCTGGATATACGCCGGGAGCGTTCCTCGACGTTCGTCTACGCGAGATCTGCCGCAGCGGTCTAACATTCCATTTACGGCAGTATCAGAAGGAGGCCGCGGAAGTCTTTTACGCTGGCGGTGATGTTCGCGGTGGCAGTGGCGTCATCGTATTACCTTGCGGCGCTGGAAAAACTATAGTTGGCCTGGCAGTCATGGCCTTATTGAAGCGACAGACCTTGATTTTGACCACTAGTATATCCGCTGTCAAACAGTGGCACCGTGAATTACTTGATAAGACCACGCTAACCGACGATCAAATCGCCGAATATACAGGTGAAAGTAAAGAGCTTGGGCCAGTGACACTGGCCACCTATAATATCCTGACCTACCGCCCCGAAAAAGACGAGGATTTTCCCCATTTCCGGATTTTCGACCAGCAGGATTGGGGCCTGATCATTTATGATGAAGTGCATTTATTACCCGCGCCGGTATTCCGCATCACTGCGCAAATCCAGGCTCGGCGACGCCTGGGCCTGACGGCAACGTTAGTTCGCGAGGATGGCCGCGAGGCCGACGTTTTTACGCTTATTGGCCCTAAGAAATACGATGTTCCCTGGCGCGAATTAGAATCTCAAGGATGGATTGCCGAAGCCCAGTGCTACGAAATTCGCCTGCGTTTGCCCGAAGAATTACGCCTGGGATATGCGGTGGCAGAACGACGGCATAAGTACCGTCTGGCCAGCGAAAATCCAGCAAAAATTCCCATTATCGCACGCCTTCTCGAACGCCATGCTGGTGACCAGGTGCTTATCATTGGCCAATATTTGCGGCAACTCCAGCAGATTCGCGACCAGTTTCAGATTCCGCTCATCACCGGAGCCACGCCCACCGCCGAACGAGAGCGCCTCTATCAGGACTTCCGTGAACAACGCCTCCGGCGACTGATCCTCTCGAAAGTCGGTAACTTTGCTATAGACCTGCCCGACGCTAATGTCCTGATTCAGGTTTCCGGCACATTTGGTTCTCGACAGGAAGAGGCTCAGCGTCTGGGTCGGATTCTTCGCCCCAAACCGGGCGGCGGCATCGCACGCTTTTACACCCTAGTCACCCGCGACACCCGGGAAATGGAATTTGCCCAGCATCGCCAGCTTTTCCTTACTGAGCAGGGGTACACCTACCATATTATGGACGCTGACGAATTATTAGGGGCCACCTATATATTAGAGATACCCGATCGGACATGAGCGCACTGCATCCACAAACACCTGGACGCCGCATCCCGGTACGCTTGCACCGCGGTGTCGGTCTCATCCAGACTGGCGATGCTTATCTGGCTACCGAATTGATCACGTCCCCGAAATTAGCTCCTTATCTTGCTGGCAGGCTTACAGAACGAGTTCTCCTGATCGCTCAGGACGCGGCTCCTGCATTGATCAAGACCTTAAAACAAAACGGTTACCCTGTACTCATCATTTCTAAGCTGCTCAGTGTATCTTCGGCAGCAGAGTTATCTCAGCTTGGGAACCGTAACGAACATGAAAATCTTGCAGAAGTACCCACGTTCAATTCTGCAGTTTCGACCTATCCCAGCGCCTCTAAGCTCCCGACCGCAGAGCTAGCAGACACATTGCTGGCTTCGATCTCTCCCGAATCTCTAAATCAAGTGCGAGAATACTGGCTACCACAGGAACCTGGTTCACAACATTCCGCGAATGATCAACCGACGCTGGCTAGACTTCTGGATGTATGGCAAGACCGTCGCTTCTTAGCTAGTTGGATCCAGCGGCATCACAGGAAATATCCTGAATTAATCCAGAGACTGGCACTGTTACGCTTGTTGCGAGGTCCAATTTTGTCTAAGCAGCTGACGGAAATCCTTTTCGCTGATCTTTGCAAAAGAGCCTCGCCCTCTCGGAAACCTGTTCCATCCGTGAATTCCTTATTTTTGAGTTTAAGGTCTGGCAGCGATGACTGTTTTGCGAATACGGTGTACATTCCACCAATGTTAGTCGAAGCTGCGTGGAAGAAGGTCGCCGAGCCTCACTATGACCTAAGCCCGTTTCCTTCTCGGTATAGTGAGGCAGATGGATTAGACGCCTGGATTGGTCTGAGTCTTGTTTGGCAGGCTGCCGGGGCTAGTCCTCTGCGTTTCACCAGTGACGGGATGCTGCATAAACGTGATGCGGAGCGTATTCACGACGTTCTGGGAAAACTGCCGGCCCCGCCTATCGGCCGAACCCCATCTGCGCAGCGCTGGTGGCAACTAGCCATTATCCTCGGAATAGTTGCGCAGGAGCAGGGACATCGTCAGACTAAATGTCAGCGCCTGGCTGATAGATTAGCTCAGCCTTGGGTTGACTTAGTGAGGGATCTATGGAATGCCTGGTTTTTGTCGTATCTTCCGAAATCGGCTTCAACCGTAGCTTCCGCTCATGGGAACTCTTATTCAGAGCACACGCTCATCGTGCCGCTGTTATCTGCCGCTGCACACTTAGTCACCGCTCCGGAAACCGATGGCATTAAGATGGACACGCTTCGACAGGCAGTATTGGAAAGCCTGGCCCGGGGACAGGATTGTGGGACAGGCCAACTCATTGATGATCGCCTAGTGGATGAAATCTTCGAAGAATGGCTAGGTATGTTATGGCTGCTCGGGTTGGTACAATGGAACGAGACTCATCAGGTGCTCCGATTATCACCGCTAGGACGACGAGTGTTCGAGCTCGATTCATCATGGCATGAACCAGAGAATCAACCATGCTTGATACTCCAGCCGAACCTAGAAGTGATCGCTTATCGGCCTGCCGTTCGGCCTGCCAACCTTGCTATGTTATCTCAATTCGCTCAGTGGAAAGCTACTCATCCCGCCCTGGTGCTGCAAGTGGATAGCGCCAGTATCCATGCTGCCTTGCAATCTGGCTATACAGTGGGAGAATTATTAGCCTGGTTAGAACAGCACAGTACCCGCGAAATTCCGGAGGCTGTTCGGCATCTGCTAACTACATGGGCTCAACAGCAGCAACGTATTACTGTACTTCCCCAGGCAACGCTTCTCGAATTTGATACGCCGCAAGATTTGCAGGATTGTTGTGCCCGTGGCGTCCCGGGAACGGTTCTTTCGGAGCGGTTGTTCTTATTAGATGAATCTACCGAACTGGACTTCCGGCTTTTTCGTATCGTTGCCAACATCCATTATTCACAGCCTCTAAATCCAGTTGTTCAATTATTAGAGGACGGCGTCACGCTGGAGGTTAAGCTTCAGCAAGCTAATTTACTGTTAGGATGTGAATTGGAGCAATTAGCCGATTTAGTAGAAACGGATTCCATTGCCCAGATTCGCCGGTACCGGGTTACACCCGGCAGCGTAGCACGATCGCGGCAGCATGGTTGGACACCACTTCGCTGGCAGCAATGGTTCGTCAAACGCTGTGGTCGCGGTCCCTCTCCTGCCATTCAATTCTTACTCACCGCAGGCCATTCCGAACTTGTGCTCGCACCTCTCTATATCTTGGAAACCCCATCGGAAACAATAGCCGACGGCTTGCTACAATGGGCAGAAACTTCTCCTTATATCCTTCGTCGCCTGGGTCCGACTGCCCTGGCTATCCGTGCGGATAGGAAAAACGATTTTCTTTGCCTATTGCGAAATTTGGGAATTAAGCTACAGGAGATGCAACACCTGTCTCATTCGACCTCCTAGCTGTCATTACCTTGCGACGAACATCCGCTGAACGAATGGCGACCTTGAAAGATTGCATCAACAGTGCAAGCGATAGGTCATGGCGACTTATTCAGTGAGATAGTTGTGCCTGAACAATTCTGAAAGAGCTTTAGGCTAGTCCTTACTAAGTCAGCAAACAATGATCTAGCAGCTTCGTCATAGATACGATCCTACCACTATGCTGGGAATAGCTGACCTGCCGCATCCAGTTCGGCGCAATTTACTGCGCGAGTTAATCTACTCCGTCAGTGCTGGGCTGTTATCCGGTCTGGCCTTGCTTTCTCAGCTAGTGGTTGTTCGTAGCCTGTCCGGTAACGCCACTCACGTAACCCTAATTGTTGCAGCTATGCCTGCCTGCTCGCTATTACAGCCACTCTGGGCAGCCTGGGCTCGGCGCATTCGCTTGCAGCAGATGGTTATGATTTGCGGAATTCTGCGGAGCATTCCGTTTTTAGCACTGAGCTGGGTATCTCATGCCTGGACGTTTACCGCACTTATGGTACTCTACTACTTCCTGTCGACACCGGTGAACCTCGCTGTATCGTCACTGTATAAGTATACTTATCCAGATACACATCGAGGCAGGATCATGGGACTGTTGCGGTTGGTACAGAATAGTGTTACCGTGCCTGCTATGCTCATTGCTGCCAGGCTTATGGATATACGAGCGGATCTTTACACAATCATTTATCCCATTTCTGGCGCAATTGGCATAATCGGCCTTTTCTTCTACCAACGATTGGAAATCCCTAACGATCGGCCGGAGGACCGAGCACTATATAGTGAGCTGCCTACGCCGCGAAATATTGTCGAGGTGTTACGGCGTGATGACTTATTTCGCTTGTTTCAGGCGACAATTTTTTTGACAGGGGCCGGTTTCTTGATGAGCCGATCTATTTGGATATACCTTCTGGAAAGAACTTTTGCACTAAGCCAGGTGCACATGACCTTGTTAGTGCAGGTATTACCAGTAATGTTAGGGGCATTGACAGCTCCCTGGTGGGGCGCACTAATAGACCGTACTTCGCCTGTAGCTGGGCGCGTAGTTTTTGCCTGGATGGGTATATTTGCTTACTTCGCGCTCTTTCTGAGTTTCTGGCAACAGTGGCTCATGCTGGCCTGGGCAGGTGCTATTCTGCGTGGCATAGTTCTTGGCGCTTCGGAGGTAGCCCAAACTACCGGGAACCTGTATTTTGCCCTTCGAAGAGAACGGGCTGCTTTGTACGAGAGCATTTCTTCGGTTTTTCAGGGTGCGCGCGGCTTAGTTATGCCCCTATTAGGCCTCGCGCTATTCCAGTGGATAGGTGTTTATATTTTCCTTGTGCCCACACTGCTTAACTTATGGAGCCTCTACGTAGCCTGGCGCCTCTGGCACTTAGAAGAGCCTCTGCGCAATCACATCAAGGATGCTGCTCTTCCAGTCCATTGCGAGAACAACTGGCAGGATACCTCTCCTGGTATAGGTGGACCACGTCGAGATTCCGAGGTATAGGCAGTGGCACTAAAAGACATGGCTCAGAGGCTGTCGAACTGGCAAGCGCTGTGTAAACGAATAACGAAATGTCGCGCGTGTCCCCGCCTGGTTGACTGGCGGGAACAGGTGGCACAACAGCCGCGCCGGATGTTTCAAGGACAAACGTACTGGGCAAAACCAGTGCCAGGATTTGGTGACTTAGAGGCTCGATTACTTATCTGTGGGCTGGCCCCCGCCGCACATGGCGGGAATCGCACGGGTCGAATGTTTACCGGCGATCGCTCTGGCGATTTCCTGGTTTCTTGTCTGTACGAGGCGGGTCTAACTAATCAGCGCGTTTCGGTAAGGCCCGGCGATGGCTTAGAACTTCGCAGCTGCTACATAACTGCGGTGGTGCGTTGTGCTCCGCCTCAGAATCGCCCTTTGCCTGAGGAACGCGATCGCTGCTTGTCGTATTTAGTCGAGGAACTCATACTCCTGAATAAGGTCCAGGTAATACTTTGCCTGGGTGCGTTTGCATGGCAGGGTATATTGCGAGCGCTGGCACAGTTAGGATATGCAATACGACCACTGCCACGCTTCGGGCATGGCAATACAGTGCAGGTCGGACCTTATAGTCTGCTCGGCTCTTATCACCCCAGTCAGCAAAACACATTCACGGGCAAGCTCACCAAGGAGATGTTCCTGGATATATTGCGTCGCGCTCTTAGTATGCTAAGAACTTAATCAGGATGTCACCCCGCTCTAATATGCAAGTATGCTCGAGAGCGGTCGTTAGAGGGATGATGTGTTTATCAATCCGAGTCCGGGTCATGCAATTGCGAAGATAAGACGCTCACCCGTTCCCAGTGACATCTATCTGTGACTTCATGCAGGTGTTCGATCTTAGCGCAGAGCGTATCGGTGAATGGAACGGCTTCACCCGGTTTAGGAACCTGTGGCAGCAAGTTGTGGAGTATGGTGCAGATAAGTTTATCTAGGCCAGTCCTAGTTTTCGCGGAAACGGCAACATGGCCTTTGCGGACGGCCAGGACATCATCTGCTTGCCAGGCGGGTTGCAAATCGATCTTGCTAAGCACTAGTAAACAATTAGTGAGTTCGGGCGGTGGCAGAATCGGTGGCGCGGAGACATCTAGAAGCCAGAGCACTAAGTCGGCCTGTTTGCAGGTTTGTATAGCTTTTGCGATGCCCGCAGCCTCGAGAGGATCGGTAGTATCTCGAAAGCCCGCAGTGTCAAGGAGACAAACAGGCCAACCGTCAAACGCTGTTTCGCCGCTAACCACGTCCCGAGTCGTGCCTGGTTGCGGCGAAGTAATGGCTCGCGTATATCCTAATAAAGCATTCAATAGGGTGCTCTTCCCAGTGTTCGGCGCTCCCGCCAGTGCGATAAGAAACGGTCGGCATAGATGTTTGCCAGCAGGTATCAGGTCTCGCAAGCGAGCCACCAGTGCCCTTAGTTCCGACCAGCGGCGTTCGGCCAGCAGTGACTGGATTTGGCCAATACATCGCTCCCATGCACCGTGGAATTGATCGAGCAGTATCGCCGCAGTTTTGAGTGTAGCCGCCTGTCCTAATTTCGCCAGGACGGATCGCTTAATCAAGTTCGGTATCGTTAGGCGCAACCAATCTTGAACTTCAACTGGCCTGGCGCCATTAGTTGCGAGCACCCGCATAATCCACTCTATGACGGCCGGACCACCGTGACAGTGTATCTCGACGATCTCACGATCACGGCCAGGATGGCTAACAACTACCACTTGATCGGACTGCCTGCCGTCATCGAACCAGCCGACGTAGACCGTTTTCTGGCCAGAAGAACACGCGAGTCTATGTTGCTCGCCAAGCTTAGTGTTAAGGATACGCAAAGGATGCTTCTGACCAGCAGTACGAATGCACGATGCTATCAGTGAGCTAGCTCCCTGTCCCGCCAGACCGATTACTCCGATAGCAGCGGTCCCGGCTGGTGTTAAGCGGGCCATTACAATGTCGTTATGTGAGTACGACATTTCTAGCGAGTTGGCATTTTCCTTGCAAGTTTGCTCACGCATTATTCTGTGCCTGGTGTCTGGTAATCGGAGATTCTAGACGTAGCTTACCGGACACAATTTAACAGACGCTGCATGGTATTATAACAGGGCACCGTTCGGCCCATTCAAGGGAGCACCTTGCTGCAGCCAGGATGTGGTTTAGGAGGATCTTATCGGTTTAGTTGTTCACACCGCATGTGAGGCAGGTTACGCTTCCATATTAGAAGAACAACCATCGTGGCACTGATTAACCAGGCAGCCGGTCCCGAGCGTAGTGCAAAGCGACAAGCCGCAGACCCTCTAAGGTCATTTCAGGCCAGTGCACAAAAGCTTCACCGAGATGCGGATAGAGCAATTCTGCGTCACCACCGGTAAGAAAAGCCACTAAGTCAATTTCCCGATTGTCCCACGGCACTTTGCTGCTATGTAAGCACGAAGCACTTTTTTGCTCACCTGGCTTCGTAGTCGCCACTTCGGCTTCCAGGAATCTCTGCCTAAGTATGTTAATAGCTCCGAGGATGGCGGCGAGTATGCCGGCCTGGATTGCGGCTTCAGTATGCCGGCCAGGTAAAGCTGGAAATTCTCCACGGGGCGACACCAGCGGCAGCCGGGCAGTATAGTGATGCAAGGCCTGAGACATAAGCCGAAATCCAGGTAAGATCGCACCACCGCAGAATACCCCTTGAGCGTCAATCCAATCGAGAGTGATCGCGGAGCCGGCATCCACTATATATTTAGGTTGTCCAGTGCCCATACGATGATTGGCAGCTATCGCGTTGAGCAAGCGGTCGATGCCAACTTGTTCCGGAACCTGCACACTTAAACCAATAGGCAGATCACGGTAGGACTTAATCAGATATGCGACATCACCACGACTTTCAATCCAGTGCTGCAGAATAGCGGCAGCGGCGGGATTGGTGGTAGCGAGTACCCAGTAAGCTCCCTTAGGTATAGTCCACGATTCTGCCTGCTTTTGCCAGGCACGCTGAGCCAGGTCTAGGTCGGTTGGTAAGGGTAAAGCCGCGATGCTGGTCAATCGCTCGTCGCAGACCAGACCCCACTTGATTCGACTATTTCCTATATCGGCGACGAGGAGCATATTTAGACCTTGCTGTGTCCGATCAATCAGCAGTGCTCT
>Ga0197143_1002469_pt1 | contig 13567 bp, 9 predicted proteins | sample GBS70_MetaG_FD_148603 | JGI IMG/M metagenome (GOLD analysis project Ga0197143, IMG submission 148603) | Sediment microbial communities from Great Boiling Springs, Gerlach, Nevada, United States - GBS 70_MetaG | ecosystem: Environmental > Aquatic > Thermal springs > Hot (42-90C) > Sediment...
AGGTTCTGGTCGGGACAAAATCGCGGCCATCAGAACAGATTATGGCAGGCGTAGGCCTCGTCGGGTCCTCGCCCAGATTTGTAGCTAAATACCGGGCATAATAGCGACTGGCCAGAAAAAAAAGGAAAACAGCTACCAAGAGGACCACCAAGACATTCATCCCGGGCCTCCTCTCGAAAATCAGAAGGCTTTTGTATCATACCCCCTTGAAGTTGTCAAAAAAACAAATAAAAATATCCAATCAATGGAAATAAAAGAAAATAATTCTTCTCTTTTTGATTTCTGGCGCCAGCGTATTGCTTTCGGGCTCGGGCCTTTAATCTTTCTTATAATTCTTTTACTCCCCTTCCCTTCTCTTTCTCCCGAAGCCCATAAGCTGGCGGCTGTTGTTCTCTGGGTTGTTGTCTGGTGGATTGGCGAACCCGTACCTCTTCCCATGACGGCAGTTCTCGGAGTTATTCTTTGCGTCCTTTTAGGCCTGGCCGAGATTAAAGCAGCGCTGGCACCTTTTTCTGACCCGGTTATTTTTCTCTTTATGGGAAGTTTTATCATTGCCCGCTCCATGACGCTTTATGGCCTTGACCACCGCTTAGCTTTTCACGTCCTTTCCTGGAAATGGGTAAAAACAAGCCCCCTCAGGCTCCTTTTCATGCTGGGTCTTGTCACAGCTGGCCTTTCCATGTGGATAAGTAATACAGCCACGACGGCCATGATGTATCCTTTGACCATGGGTTTGATTTCCATGCTCCAGGGAAAAGATCAGGAAACAACTTCATGGTCAACCCGGCCTTCAACGCCTTTTGCCACAGCTATGCTTCTTATGGCTGGATACGCCTCAACTGTGGGCGGCATTGGCACTCCTGTGGGAACGCCTCCCAACCTGATAGCCATAGCTATGTTGAATAAGCTGGCTCGGGTGAGATTGAGCTTTTTCCAGTGGATGCTTTTCGCTGTTCCTCTTCTTATCTGCATGTACTTTGTTCTCTTTGCCTTTCTTTTCCTTCTGCATAAGAGAGGTCTTAAAGAAATTCAACGTGGCTTAGCCCAAATAAAAAATCTGAATAAAGGGGCTAATTCTCTCAAGCCCTGGTCAAGAGGTGAAAAAAATACTCTTCTTGTCTTTTTAACAACGGTGATTCTCTGGGTTACGCCAGGTCTTGTTTTAATGATATCCGGACAGAATTCACCCTTAAGTCAGTTTGTAACGAGCCGCATCCCGGAGGCAGCGGCAGCTCTTGTTGGCGCCCTCTTGCTTTTTATTATCCCCATTGATTGGAAAAAAGGGAAAATGACCCTGAGCTGGAAAGAGGCTGTTGACATTGACTGGGGAACGCTTCTTCTTTTCGGTGGCGGTTTAAGCCTCGGCGACCTCATGTTCAAAACCGGGCTGGCCGAAGCTGTTGGCCAGAGCATAATTAAAATAACAGGAACCAGCTCTGTCTGGTTGCTGACTCTCATAGGAATTTACGTAACAATTCTGTTAACAGAAACCACTTCCAATACCGCTTCGGCGACGATGATGATCCCGGTGATGATATCTATAGCTACCGCTTCCGGCTTTAATCCTTTGCCTCCGGCTCTGGGCAGTGCCTTTGGCGCCAGCTTAGCCTTCATGCTGCCTGTTTCCACTCCACCCAATGCCATTGTTTATGGTTCAGGATTTATTCCCATTACTAAAATGATCAGGGCTGGAATTTTAATCAGCCTCTCGGGCGGACTCATCATCTGGCTGATCTTGCGTCTTCTTCTGCCCGTTTATGGTCTGGCTTGAGTTGAGAGAACCCAAACAAATATGGCTTTAACTAAAAGCTTCTTTTAAGTTCGTCGAGAAAAATAATTTAAATCGCTAAAATAAAATTAACCTGGAAAGCTTAAAAAAGTTGTCAAAAGCGGATGGCCTTTTTATAATCTTTTTTCTTTTAAAGCTAAATATCAGGGAGAGGCCATGAAATACAATCTATGGCTGACAAAGGCTCCTTCTCAGCTTCAGGAAGCCTCAGAAAAAACAGAGTTGAAGAAAACGCTCCGGGCTGTTGATCTGGCAGCTCTCGGAATTGGCTCTGTTGTCGGCACTGGCATTTTTGTGGCCACCGGCCAGGGGGCCCATCTGGCCGGTCCAGGCGTTCTTCTATCCTTCATTATCGCCGCCATAACCAGCGGTTTCTGTGCCCTCACTTATTCTGAACTGGCCTGCATGTTTCCTGTAGCTGGCAGCACCTATTCTTATGCCTATGTGGCTTTCGGCGAAATGATTGCCTGGATAATTGGCTGGGATTTAATGCTCGAATACATGGTTTCAGCCAGCGCCGTAGCCTCTGGTTGGTCTGCCACTTTTGTGGGCCTGCTGGAAACTGCCGGAATTCATTTGCCCAAAGCCCTGGTTACAGCTCCCTTAGCTGGGGGAATTGTCGATCTTCCGGCCATTATTATTGTTCTGATAATTACCTGGATTCTCTATATCGGCATCAGAGAAAGCTCAATGACCAATAATATCATTGTCGTGGTAAAAATCGGGGTTATCCTGCTCTTTATCTTTCTTGGCTTTTCCAAGGTCAAGCTGGAAAATTTTCATCCCTTCGCTCCTTTCGGCTGGAAGGGAATTATGTCCGGCGCAGCCATTATCTTCTTTGCCTATATTGGCTTTGATGCTGTTTCCACCGCGGCGGAAGAAACAAAAAATCCAAAAAGGGATGTTCCTCTGGGACTGATGCTCTGTCTGGCTGTCGTCATCATCCTTTATGTCTCTGTCGCCTTCGTTTTAACTGGCATGGTTCCCTATAAAGAAATTGACCTGGAAAATGCTCTGCCCGCAGCCCTGGCTCGCTATGGCATTCGCTGGGGTGGCGCCCTGGTGGCCACAGGCGCTATTGTAGGCATGATCTCAACGCTCATCATTACGATTTATGGCCAGGTAAGAATCTTCATGGTTATGGCCAGAGACGGGCTCCTCCCGGCTTCTTTTTCCAGGGTTCATCCGGTGCATAAAACACCTCATATCTGTACCTGGATAACCGGAATTATTACAGCCTTTATTGCCGGCGTTCTGCCCCTCTCCATGATTATTGACCTGGTTAACATTGGCACCTTATTTGCTTTCATTATTGTTTCCCTGGGAGTAATAATTTTAAGGAAAACCAGACCTGACCTCGAACGCCGTTTCCGGGTCCCCGGCGTCCCCTTTACACCTCTTATCACCATAGCTTTCTGTCTTTATCTTATCGCCAGCCTCCATCTTACGACCTGGATTCGCTTTGCACTCTGGCTTCTGGCCGGTTTATCCATCTATTTTCTTTATGGCCTGAGGCATAGCCAGCTCCAGAGGGAGTATCAATTGAATCCTGATCGATCCCCTTGAGTCCCGGCTGATTGAGATAGAATTCTCCCCAAAAAGTCTGATTTAATTTTCTCGAGAACAAAATAATTTATCCTGAAAATTTTCTAAATCTTTTTTCAAGTCCAATTGAGCTTATTTTTAAAATCCATTATCCGAAAGGATAGGTTTCATTCGAAAGACGGGTTGCTTTCACCTCAAAACTTTTCTATTGCGAAAAAAAATAATTTTTCTTATAAATTCGAAAGTACTAATTCGAAAGAATCAAATAAAGGGTGAAAAGTGGCCAAAAATAATTTAGCTTCCAAGCATCAGGTTAAACAGGCTGAATTGCCGAGAGTGCTGGGTGTCTGGGACGTCATTAGCATCATTGTTGGTGGGGTAATTGGCTCAGGTATTTTTATTGTTCCGGCAGCGGTAGCCGCCAATGTCGGCTCACCCCTGCTTATTATGTCCGTCTGGATTTTTGGCGGCCTACTCTGTTTTTTTGGTGCCCTGGCCTTTGGTGAGCTGGCCGCCATGTATCCTCACGCCGGCGGAATGTATATCTACCTCCGGGAAGCCTATGGCTCGCTTCTTTCCTTTCTTTTTGGCTGGACTCTTTTTTTGGTTATCGATTCAGGGGCAATTGCTACTCTGGCCGTAGCTTTTTCCTCCAAATATCTACCCCATTTCTTTCCTAATCTTTCCTTCATTGCCACGAAGCTTATTGCCATCGGTCTGGTCATTTTTCTGGCCATCGTCAATTATGTGGGGGTCCGCTGGGGAGCCCTGCTTCAAAACATTCTGACCTTAATCAAATTTGGCGCCATTGTCGCTATCTGTGCCATTGTCTTCACCGTCGCCAGGGGCAATGTAGCCAACTGGTTAAGACCGGCGCCGTCTTTTTCCACAGATCTAATTGGCAAATTCGGCCTGGCTCTGGTGGCCACCCTCTGGGCTTATAAAGGCTGGGAAAGTTCCACTTTCAGTTCAGGTGAAGTCAAAAACCCCCAGCGCAATCTTCCCCTGGGATTGCTCGCCGGAACTTTAATTATTATCGGCATTTATCTTCTGGCTAACCTGGCCTATCTTTATGCTTTCCCTTCAGACGAGATGGCCCGGAGCGACCGCATCGCCGCTGATGTCATGAATTTTGCTGTTGGCGCCTGGGGAGCTTCACTCATTTCTCTTATTATTCTTTTCTCCATTACTGGCGCCGCCAATCAGAATTTACTCTGCAGTCCCCGGGTTTATTTTGCCATGGCCCGGGATGGCCTGTTTTTCCGTAAGGTGGCAGATGTCCATCCCCGCTTTCTCACACCCCATGTTTCCATCATTATCATGGCTATCTGGAGTTCAATTCTGAGTCTTTCCGGTACCTTTGAGCAGCTTTTCACCTATGTTATCTTCGGCCAGTGGCTTTTCTTCGGTCTGACAGTTGCTGCGGTTATCGTTCTTCGACATAAAAGACCTGATCTTCCCCGTCCTTATAAGACCTGGGGTTATCCGGTAACACCGGTTTTCTTCATCCTGGCCTCTCTTTATATTTCGATTAATACCCTGATTAAAGAATTCTGGAATTCCTTTGCCGGTCTGGCCATTATCTCCTTGGGCATTCCCGCCTATTTTTACTGGAATTATCGCCGCCGCCAGTCAGAACCAAAGCTTTAAATCTCCCAATATTAAGGCAGTTAAAATCATTTTTTTAAAAGCTAAATTTTTAATAAAAGAGGTTCCTCCGGCTTTTGTGTGGGTAATTTTGGAATCGAAATGTAAGAAAATGAGAATAAGAGCTGGCTCAAAAAGCTTTCGATTAAATGTCTATCTTCTGAATTTCATTAAATTACAATTTATAAGCGCTGGTAGATGTGCCTCAAATTCTATGCTCTCATTTAGTATTTATGCAAGCCCTTTCCCCACAGAAAACCCGGAAGAGCCATAAAAAAAGAAGAATGATGAGGAGAGCTTCTGTAATTAGATAGGCTGGCGTGCGTATAAATTTGGTGACAACTTAGTCTAAAGCGATGCGTCATCGCCAACTCTCCTTTTAAAAGCGAAACAATTGATAAAGGAGGTTTGTTTTTACTTTATATTTAAGATGGCTCATAAAGATTATAAATAAACTTGGCGAAAATAATCTCAAGGAAGAAACTTTCTTTATTTTAAAAACAACCAGAGGCTGGCCAGAAAACCAAGGATAAAGCGATAGAAAGCGAAGAGGTTCAGGCTATGATTCTTGAGATAGCCAAGAAACCAGCGAATAGCTACAAGAGCTACCATAAATGAAACAACAAAACCGAGACTCAGCGGCAAAATCTGATAACGAAAGGAAATGAGAGCATCTCTCGATTTATAAAGGTCAAAGGCGGCGGCGCCAATAATTGTTGGAATTGCCAGGAAAAAAGAGAAAAAAGCAGCTTCAGAACGGCGGTAGCCAAATAACATCATTACTAAAATAACCGCCCCGGCCCGCGAAACACCGGGAAAAAAAGCTAAGGCCTGAAGGCTGCCGATTATTAAAGCTTCATGAAATTTTAACGAATTTATGGTTTTGGTTAATTTAATAAGCCCCCGACGAATAAGAAATTCAAAAAGTAAAAAAAGGAGACCTGTGAAAAGAAAGATATAAACCTGGCCCCAGACCTGTTCCATGAAAATGTTTTTAATCGGGCCATAAAGGCCAATACCAAGAAGGGCTGTTGGTAAAAAAGCCAGAGCTGTCTTCGCCACTAAATCGAAGCGGGAAATAATTTCTTGCCGATATAGCCAGATAACTGCCAGAATAGCTCCGCTCTGAATAAAAATTTCAAAGAGCTTGGTATATTGATTTAAAGGAATTTTAAGTATCTGGCTGGTCAAAAGGAGATGAAAAGTAGAGGATACGGGCAAAAATTCCGTCAAGCCTTCAATGATGCCCAGAATCAGAGCCTGCCAGATGGAAATTGTTTCTATCATTGGCTTAAGTTTTTATTTCAATCATAAAAAGAATAATAGTTTATACTTTACTCACAAATTTTTTTCCAGAAAAATCAGGTTCTCTCTTTTAGATGAACGGCCTCAGCTCCTCTTTAATATCTCTTGGTATCCTTCAGCAAATAATCCTTACTTTACCTTAAACCGCTCTTCTCTTTATCGGGCCGGCCTTTATCTATTTATAAATTCAGTCAGGATATGAATTGAAATTTATGGTCGGCTTTCCCAGTCGATAAAACGCGCTCGGGCTCGGAAGGACAACAGACCGACCTCCAATAAGAAGGCACGCTAAAAGTAAAGAAGAAAAAACTAAAAGGAGGCACCTGAGACCATACTTTCATTCATAAAGACAATTCTCGCCTTTAAATACTTAATGACTGAATATAGAATTTGATGTAGATCTAAATCTTAAAAATTGAACTATTTCTTCTTGGGATAAACCTCACTCTTCTGGCACGGTTCATCTAACTTAGCGGATAATTCTATAAATTTCCCGCCAGGACTTGATTTTGAGTAAAGCTCCAACAGGCTGCTCCAGTTTTTCGATGGTTGAGTCATATTCTTGAATGTAGACCTCTCGCTTGGTTAAACCAGCCACCCTTTCCCTTTCACCCAGGGTAACGGCCGTCCGCGCCTTGCTGGCCAGGGCTAAATACTCAATAGGATTTCCCTGCTCTCCCTTTAAGGCGCTACCAGCCAGGGGAGTGCCCATTCCAGGCTGAATGAAACGAGCATAAAGCCGGCCGAAATTATTAAGGAGATTCTGGCAGGGATCGGCGGCTTCAATGTTTCCTTTAAGGGTAGTAAAATAAATTATGTAATCAGAAATAACAGGATCTGCCCAGATTTTCTCACCTGCTTCAAGAGAGCCTGCCTTCTTGGTCAGAGGCAAGCCAGTTTCATCTGGGTCGCCCATGAACCATTCTACCTCCGGTTTTTTGCCATCATCGACTAAGGCCACAAAAGAATAGGTTCGATCTGCTGGCGCCCTTTCATCACCGCCTGTACCAAAGTAGACACGAGGCCTTGTTGTTCCTGTCCCCAGGCCTAACCAGATCTCCGGTTTGGTAATGATGGGATATAAACAACGATCTCTGTAAATTTCAATAAAAGACCAGTTAGATGGCCTGTCCGAAGTAACATCAAGTCGCCATAAACGGCCATCTAAGTCCCCAATATAGACATAATCAATGAAGCCGAGGCTTTCCTGGTCACGGATGAAATCAGCTCCGTTAGGCGAGCCAGGCAGAGAAACATAAATATTAGGAAACGGATTGGCCGAATTCTTTGGGTTCGAAGAATCGATATCCATGATTCGTTTTGACCAGATTAAAGAGCCGTCGGCAATTTTAATCGCTGCAAAAGTATTACCGATGTATGCATTATAGCCAGAATCAACCGGATGAGCGTAGCCAGAACCCACAAAGGCCACCCAGGTAGGACCCTCCGTTAATTTAACCTTAGCAATTAAAGGCACAGACCAGGTTTGGCCATTGGTCATATAATAGTTTCGCCCTGTGCCACGAATTCTTTCTCCGGCAAATTCCCACAGAGGTTTAGGGTCTTCGGGATCAGTCACATCAAGTGCAAAATAATAATAGTAGTAGTTGTTTCTGATATTAGTTTGCCCATCAGGAGCCTGGCCATTACCCTCTCCCTGGCCACAGATAAGCACGGTTCGCCATTCGCCGTTGATATATACATCGGCCACAGAAGGAGAACTATCCACATAGGCCCTTCGGGCAAAATATCTTGTTCCCCTGGCCGGATCAACAGGCCACATTTCTTTTAATTTTGGCAATAGGTTATAGGGAATAAAAGCCCAGATTTCTTCACCTGTAGTCACATCAAAGCAATGAAGCATGCCGTCGTTGGCTCCAACATAAACTACTTTTTTCCTGTTGCTATATTTATTTTTGAATTCTTGGTAGCCAGGCCCCATTAAATCTGGATCTTCATCAGGAGGGCCAACCACAGCCGGAGTGGAGTGGTTGATATCGCCCAGTTTCCAGTAACGATCTTTACCGCGGACAAACTCAATTAAACCTGACGTATCATTCTGATAGTCGGCCAGGATAGGACCAAGAGTTTCGGCATTGGCAGTTGAAAAATCGATTCTTTCCAGAGGCCCTGTTTCAGGTCTATTACGATTAATTGCTGTATATATCTTCCGCGTGTGGGGCGACCGCTGATTGAGTAATTCGCCCGCATCCCAGAGAATTTCCACCCCTTCCGCCACCCAGCGCCCTGAGGAAGACTCTAAATCAGAAACACTCACTGTGCGCAAGGTGGAGTAATTTGTCTGGGCTGGGCTCATCCCGGTCACATCATAGGCTCTTAAATGACCTTCCCAGCCCGGATAAACGAAGGAGGAAGCAATTATGACTTTTCGATTAACGCCACTTCGATCCACAATGGTTGTGGCCACGGAAGAGCGGGAATATTCCTTTCGGGTCACATAAATGTATTCTATTCTGAGATCTCTAATTATCGGGGTATCAAAGGAAGCACCAGTAAATTCTTCCATTTCGTCTTCTGGTGCTGTGAGAATCGCCTTCCAGCGAAGGTCAGCTCCAAAGCTATTAAAAATATGCCAGTAATCACTATTTTCGTTGTAGGGTTTAATCTCTGAACCCTCGAAAGTACGGTAAGGTTCCCAGTGTAGACCGCCGTCATTAGAAAGAAAATACTGGATTTTTAGACCGGCTGATGATCCCCATACCCCCTGGTTAATAAAGCTTATTCTCGCCTTAGTAATGGAATACTCTCTCGGATTAATCTCCGCAATATTGGTGGAAACGGCTTCACCATAAAGATTATAAACGCTGGCTAATTGATTAATAATTAAATAATAATCGCCAGAATGATTAGCATCCGCCAGAATTAAATCCATATCTCCATCAGAATCATAATCAACCATGGCACAGAGGTCGACATCATAATAGGGCGGTATGATGGGATTGCAAGCATTGAGACATTTGAAATGCCAGGTAACTTCATAATAGGTATTACCGTCTTTATCTTTGTATTCTTTCCGGCCCATATTTTTATAAATCCACATTCGAGCCTGGTTTCCGGCATTCCAGCGGTCAGTTGCGCCAAAGATATCAGGTCGACCATCTTTTTTGAAATCACTTACAGCTAAAGCCACTGTGCCGGTACAGTTGGGATCGGATATTGGAATTTCGCTTCGAATGAAGCGCCCGGTGCCATCATTCTGATAATAGACAAGATAGGGCCAGCCGTTCACCGAGCCGGCGACAACATCAATATCGCCATCAAGATCAAAATCGGCGGCGGCCACCGCAGAGGTACCGCGATCGGTATAACCTCCCGGACAGGGTGCTTTATAACCGGTGCTCTGGTCATAATCGAGCTCGGCAATATCCCACTTTTCCAGTTTGAAATTATCCTTTCCTGGATTTCTCATTAAGAAGATCTTATCCTGGCTGGCGACTAAAATATCGAGATCCCCATCCTTATCAATGTCAACGGTAAAAAGATGGTTTGCCGCCCAGTTACAATAGATACCGGCAGCCATAAATCTGCTCGTAAAGTTTAAATTCCGGGAATCATTTCTATCATAAAAGACAGGATCATTTTTTGTTCCATGGTTAATATACATACAAGCGACAAAATCGTTATAAGAAAAAGTATCCGTTCTATTCTTATAAAAGAAGAAGTCAAGCAGGCCATCACCATTATAATCGCCAGCGGTAATGGAAGCCGGTCCCACAACCAAACCTGAATCGAATATTTTGGTATTATCAACTCGAAATATAATGCCATCATCATCATTCCCATCCCCATCGCTATCATCGTACATATTGCGGATAAGCTTCAGACTGTAATTAGCCCCACTTCCTATATCCAGACCAATAAGGTCAGGCTTGCCATCGCCATCAAAATCACCGGGAGCACAGACATAAATAAAGCCACCTAAACCGCTGGGCTGGGTAACCGCAAAATTGGCACCAAGATAATTCAAATGAACGGGTCCAGAGGGCCAGTTAGCCACGGAGGAATTGACTTTATCTTTATAAGTATCTTCATTAAAATTTTCCATGAAAACAGGACCTTTTATCTCCTCGCAGACTTGAGGTGTCTGACCGCTAAATTTCAGGGTTAAACAAAAAAAAGCAATAGAAATTATCGAAAATATAATTTTAAGTGACCTCATTTTCCTTTCTCCTTTTTTCCTGTCATCCTTATCAAATCTTTCTCCAATAATTTAACTTCTCAATCTTCTTCATCTATTTCAATCAGGGGCTTCAAGCTCTATTTCCAGCCGGCAGGTCGCCAGAATCCTGTCTGTTATGTTTGGCCCTGAACGGACGACACCAATGCAAACCATCAGGACATCTTTCGGGTCCGATGGCCCGCCGCTGCCGGCTTCATCATCAATGAGAAAAACTGTATATGTGCAGCGATAATCTTGACTTCCTCCTTGCTGCCTGACTAAAGGTTCCTCAAAGAAAATCAGCTGGTCAGCAGCTACATCGGCCACACCATCGTGATTCGGATCAAGAAGACTCAAAATTTGCTCATCGGTGAGGCGACGAAAATAGCCGGGATTGGGCTTGCTCAAATCATTATTAATAAAAGGAATATCAATACCATAATCGGTTACTCCGGTTAAATAATGACCAGAAAAGGAGCTCCACTGGCGAGAGACGAAAAATTCTTCCAGGGCTACTCGGGCCGCATTAAAACCTGCCTCAGCCGCATTAAAAGCTTCTTGCTGGAAGCGCATGGCCGAAGAAACCTTTGGCCCGGTACTGCTGACGACCAGAACGGTTACGCCAACAGCCAGCATAAAAGCCAGAACTAAAATGACTACGATTAAGCCCGAGCCCTTGCGTTTTCTCAGATTAATTGATTTGCTCGATGGGCTATAAGAAAAAATACGCGTGCGAGAAAAGAAAGATCGCCCCCCATTTCCTTTTCGTTTTTTAATAACATCCTGATTCATCTTAAACCTGTATTGTAGAGATTTAAATTTAAATTACGGACATTAACTGTGGTTTCTAAAAGAAAACGACGATGATAATCGTCATTATTGGCCCCAGGGGAATCGGAGATTGTTGGTCGCCGGTAATGGTAAATATTTTCTGGCACCTTGCCTGAGACAGAAACAAAACGATGGGGTGTTCGCCCCAGCAAATAAATTCTAACCTGTCGAATACGAGTTATCTGATCATTTGTCCAGCTTTCATTCCAGGGTTGAAAACCATCAAGATAGCCATCATCATCTAAATCGCCATTGTATTCTAATTGAAAATTTTCAATATTCTGGGCCAGGGGATAATGAATAGCGTTATTCGTCATATAGAGAACACCAGGCTCGCCTAAATAACCATTAACTCCGGGAGTCAAGTTTGGATAATTGCCGGTGACATCAAGCCAGAATTCTTTCACATTGACAAACATAACCAGGCCACCATCAAAATCATCGGGCGAGCAGGGGGAATCCGAAGTTAAGCCGCCCGGAGGGTTCATTCCTGGAGCCAACCCTGGCGAGGTATTAAAAGCTTCATTAGTGCCGCCCGTGCTCCAGGTAACATGGGTAATTTTGCGGATAGCTCCATCTCGACAGGAGGATTTTGGATTGGGCAAAATAAGAACAATCTTATTATCGTAAAGTTCGAGGGGATAAGGATATTGTTCGAAACTAGCATCTTCGACCTTAATTGTAACTGCTCCACCCCCCACGCCTCCCTGATATTGATCTATTTTCAAATTGAGAGGATCTTCTAAATTTCCTAAAATCCTGATTCGATCCGGTCTAACTTCACCTCCCTGATCTTCATTATTCACGCCTTCCAGAGCATAAACGAAAAATTCTTCGGGTAAGCCGACACCGGCCATCCTGATATCACGGGTCACAAGATACAAGGCAGAGCGAACATCGTGCTGGAGTTCAGCATATTGCTGCTGGTCAACAGTAGCCCGATTACTTCTAGCATAAAAAGCTAAGGCGCCAAGAATAACCACCAGCATAATGCTTGAAGATACCAGGATTTCAGTCAGAGTAAAGCCAGGAGAAGCTTTTTCCTTCTGTCGTGGACAAAAGAATAACCGAATTTTTCTTCTATCCCTGAATCTCTTTTTCATTCTCATGCTTCACCTGCCATCACTAATTTTTGCTGTTTTTATATACTTATCTTGTTATCAAAGTTTGAATCTGGGCTCTAACCCGATAACGTTCCGGATGGTCCAGAAGCTCAGCCCGATTTTTATTAGCCGCTGAGGCAGGAAAAATTAAAACGCGAACCTCAAAACCAAGCCCATCCATGGACATCTGGACGCTCGTCAGGCGCCGAAAATCGACGGTGCCATCAAGATTAAGATCTAAGAGCTCATCAGCGCTTTCGCCTCGTTGAGTACTGGGGAACGTCGCTAATTCCTCTGAAGTTAGCGTTCTTAGATAATCTATCTGCTGCTGGGCTAAGAAAATAGCGTTGCTCATTTCGTTAGCTCTCAAATTTTGCAAAACACTGAGGTTGAAAAGCTGAATCAAACCAACTACAACCACAGTAACTAAGGCTAATAGAATAATAACTTCAATAAAGGTAAAAGCGTTAGGGCATCTCGTTGTCTTCATTTTTATGGAAACCATCTTTATTCCATCTTTTATAAAATTAGTTAAACTCATTTCAAAATCCTAATATAAATTAGCTTCTGGTCTTCACATAGCCTATAGAACCGCCCGCATAGAAACGAACAATTCTTACATCTTCCTGATTATAACTTTTCAGCTTGGAACTCTGAAGGATAATCTCGTGATTCTGGGGGGAATCAAAATCATAATTTTCAATCATCCCCAGGGGCGAAAAAATAATGGTTTGATCCTGTGGTAGCTTTAATCGAGGATTGAATTTCGGCGGAAGGGTTCTCGGCAGAAATTTTGGAGCCTGAACCCAGCTAATATTTAATTTATCAGGATCTCTGACCTGTTTTTCAATAATAAAGCGCCAGACATTCTCCTGTTGATAAAAGCGGACTCTATAAGGAATTTTTTCATTGACCGCCAGATAGCGAGCTGTTTCCAGGGTAGTCAGGATTTCCCTGGCGGCTCCTTCAAGGCTCCTTGTTTCCAGCGTATTGAGGATGCTGGGGTAGGAGGCTACGATAATTATGCCAATTATGGCCAAAACGACAATTATTTCAATTAGAGTAAATCCTTTTTTCCCCATTTAGTTTCGCCTCTTTAATTTTTATGGCTCAAAGCCCCCATCTATTTTTTATATATTAAATCCATCTTTATTACAAATATTATTT
>Ga0197143_1002472_pt1 | contig 13551 bp, 15 predicted proteins | sample GBS70_MetaG_FD_148603 | JGI IMG/M metagenome (GOLD analysis project Ga0197143, IMG submission 148603) | Sediment microbial communities from Great Boiling Springs, Gerlach, Nevada, United States - GBS 70_MetaG | ecosystem: Environmental > Aquatic > Thermal springs > Hot (42-90C) > Sediment...
ATGCTCATGCCGCGCCCCCTCCCTTCGGGGAGTTGAATCACTCAACAAGCTCCCGCATGATCCCATCGGGGACAATCGCGATCCCGATCTCGCGTGGGCGGGCGAACGCGGCGATGCCGCCGAGCCGCCCGTCGGCCCCGACGGGGCGGCGGGCGACAACTTTTGCCTGTCCGCTGGACATGCGGAGCGCGACGAAGATCGACTGGACCTTGCCGCCCGCGCTTTCCTTGTTTTCCGCCTCTTCCCCCTCCACGAGAGCGCCTCACTCATACCTGAGGCCCGCGATAGTCCGGAAGAGGTCCTCCGGGCCTCGATCAAGATGGCGGGCCACCATTCCGGCTTGACCAGCGCATCGGCCTTCCCGAGAAGTCCTGTGGCGCGACTAACCTCAATATCGCGGACCTCCGCGACAAGGCCCTCCTTGACGCTCGCCATAACGTCGCGCGGCTTAAGGATCACGGCCATTTTGGCCTCCTCTCTCACAGGGCTCCACTTAGTCTTTGAGAACGCCTGGAATCCTTGGAAGAACGCGGAGATATGCGGGCTCGCGCATCATACTCCTGGACCCGGAAGGGGCCTCCTTCCTGGAAGGCGTGGCGCGTTCTCCTCCATCCCAGGCTCGGCGGGCATCAGCAAGAAGCCCAGCCCGCGAAGCCAACGCATCGCCTCAACGGCGACCTTCTCGTCGCGGAAGCATGCGACGCAAAAGTGCCGAGGCGGAAGCGAACCGAAATCCCCCACACGAACCACCCTGGCGCCACGACCGCCGAAGATATCTAAAACCTTGGCTTGCGCGTCGGGCTGGATCCCCCAAATTCCGAAGCGAAAAACACCGTTGCCGCGGAACCACCTGTGCCTGGCGATCTCCTCCGGCGTCGGAAGCCGAACGCCGGAGAAGTCGGCGACGACAATCTCCCCCTCCTCATCCAAACAGAGGATCCCGAACTCCTTCTTGACCGCGACGATCATTCCTCCTCCTCCGTCTCGTAGTCCGCCCCGATGATCTCCCGCGCCGAGATGACGCCAGCCGCGTGGATCATCTCCCTGCCCTCGAGGGTCCTTTTGGCAAGAAACATAAGAGTCGGCGAGTCCCGGAGGTCCTCCGGCGGAAGGACCACGGCGACCTCGGGCGAGAGTTTGTCGAAGGGAAAACGGGCCTGGGTCTTGGACGTTCCCTCGAAGGGGCCACCCTCCAGCGGGAGGACCAGCCTTCCGGGCGGTCCGGAGAAGACCGCCACCAGCGCGTTTTCATCCACCCACGCGAGGGCCGCGCCGCGAAGCAGCGCCAGTTGGGGGACGTGGAGGACCCTCGCCTTTCGAAGGCGACGGGCCCACCCCGTCGGCGCATCCTCGCTCATCCGCGCCCGGATGATCGCCGGCTCAAGGCCGGGGATGGGCGGCTCGAGGACGAAGGAGACGCCGCCTTCTGGATGGATCTGAATCCGCCAGGAGCCTCGCGTTCGCCGGACGTCGGAAATGTCCAGCCAAACGCATTGCGCCTCATTCAAAGCGTCCGCCGCCCGCGCCAGAAGGTTGCCGTCCGGCTTGGGGTCTTTGACGACGACGGCGAACCCAGATGGACACATGACCCCAATCGCGCGTCCATCCTTCTGGATCGCGGCCAGCCAGCGGTCTGAGGGCCATTCCGCCTTGGGTTTAGGAAAGCGCAGCAGCATCATCCACCTCCTTGCCCAGGATCGCGGACAAGGCGCGCCTAAGCGCCTCGGCCTCGCTTCCAAACTCCTCCGTCTCCCGGAACGCCCCGCCCGGCGCGGCCCAGGCGTTATGGAAGCCGAGCAGCGACTTGTCCGGAAGGGCCACGATGGCGATCTGGGCGATGTGATACGCCAGCCAGAACGCCTGCCCCGCTCCGCCGACGGGCGGCCTGACCACCACAATGCGAGCCTCGTTCGGCTGGGGCTCGGCGTTGAGGGCGGGTTCAAAGGGAGAAACGTGGTGGACCGCAAGGGCGTCCCCGGCCCGAAAAGCGCGGAGGACCACGACGTGGGTCTGCTCCTCGGGGTTGACCGGCACGCCCAGGCGCCAGCGCCTGAGATCCTTCAGCAGCGCAGCGAGCAGGGCCTCCCGGGAGGTCATGATCTCGTGTTGCTTCCTCAGCCAAGCCTCCCGGAAGCTCTTGCTCATTCCGCCCTGCGGCGGCTCTTGGATGTCCTCCAGAGCGCCTTCAAGGGTCATCGCAATCCAGCTCCCTAAGTCGCCGGAGACGGACTCCGAGTTGTCGTCCATGACGGTCTGATCGTCCTTGTCCCTGGCGCGCTCGGTCAGGGCGCGCAGCAAGGAGTCCAGCCACAACCGCCTCGGGTCCAGGAGCAGCTTCTTCAGCTCTTCCTGCTTGGCCGGGAGGGCGCGCCATCGGAAGGGAGATGGATAGACCAGCCATTCCCGTTCCCGGAGGATCCGCTCGCTCCTCGCGGGATCTTTTTTGAGAAGAAGAAGATAGGCCAGGGCGGGGATCAGCTTGCCGGGCTCGCAGCTCACCTCGGTGTTGTCCCGGCTCCGCCGAATCTCCCATTCCCGAGTCGTCTTCCGGTCCGCCTCCGCGGGCCGGACAAGGATTCGCTTCTCCTCTGCCACTAAGGCGAACGCGCTCATCGTCCCTCCTTCTTCACGCAGATGTTCCACTTCACCGCAAGCCCCACAACCGCCCGCGGGCCCTCCTCCGTCTCGATCCCCAGCGCTTCGCCCATCGCGACCCACCGGCGCGGGGTGAGGCCCCGGGCGCGAGCGACGGAAAGAAGCAGGGTGGCTTTTTGGAGCCCCCGCAGGCGCGCCAAGTCCATGGCCTCCCAAGCCCGCCTGATCTCGGCGAAGAGGTCCTCGTGGCTCATCGGGAAATCGGGCGCATCAAAGGAGATGCTCCCGATCAGCAGGCCCCCCGCGCCCAAGACGATCAGCCGCCCCCCATCCGTCGCCGCAAGGCCTTCGCCCAGACGGCGGACGCGGAACCCCGCATCCAGAAGCCCCAACGGGTAGACCAGGCGGGGCTCCCGGGCGCGAAGCAGCCAGACGCCATGCCACATCGAGACTTCTCCGTCGAGGCTCTGGACCGGATCGGGATGGTCGGGGATCGGCTCCCGCAGGGGGCGGGAGATCCTCTCCGCCAGATCCGGGTCGAGGGGGACGATGATGTCGCCGATGGTCAACGAATCCGCCCGAATCCCCCGCGTGACCCAAACGCCTCCGCACACATCCAAGGCGACGGTCTCACCGCTCCGCTCCCGCACTTTGATTTTGGGCATCTCCGGGCGGAACGGCACGGGGACGATGAGATCGGGGGACAAGCCGCGCTCCCCGCAATACCGGACGTGTTTGCGGCTCAAATCGCCGTATCCGATCGCCTTGAGCCCTTTCAAGGCCACGAACCACATGCCAGCCTCCTTTGTTTTGGTTTTAGTTTCGGTTTCTTCTTCCGCCGACCAAGACGACGCGGGAAAGCCGGACGAACACGTAGCCCGCCGGGGGGTCCCGGCTTTCGTCCAGAAGGGGCGGAAGCAGGGTTCCATCCGCCATCACGAGCCTCTTCGTCTCCAAGGCGATCCGCAGAACCGCCTCCTGGTCCGGGGTGGACGGCAGAAGGATGGCCGGGATCTCGACCGTCTCGGTCCCGTGCCCCTCCTCAAGAACGGCGACATAAAACTTGTTTCCCTCGACGTCCTCGAGGACGTCGGGGACGCCTGCCATGAAAACGATGCGCGAAAAACCGAGAGCCATCCTTATCCCTCTAGACCCAGCACGGGATCCGGGACCCGCTGGTCCCGGGCCAAAGCCTCCACTGGGAGGCGCTTCCACCGCCCCTCGCCAGCGTCGTAGAAAGCCATCCCCCGCTCGGTCGGGCGGGACGCAAAGGCCCCATAGGGGGTGACCAGCGCCATCTGCAGCTTGCTACGAGCAAGAGTCCAGAGATAAGCGCCCGCAGGCGGAGGGTTCGGAACCTTGGGCTGAGCGATGACGGCCGCCGCGGCGACGACGGTGACAACATCGAAACCGGCCATCTGGGCGACGACCTGAGACAGCGTCTCGTTCGCGAGATCTGGCCGTCGAATCGCTCCCCTCTGTCGGATGAGTCCGAGAAGGGACCCGAACAGATCCTGGCCCAAGATGACGGCGCCGTCCGCCACCCTGGTCTCCCCCCGGCCGGCCCTTACGGCAAGCCCCGCCTCGTGAGCGGCGAAAAGGCGAGCCAGAAAGTGCATCACGATCGCCGCCCGCCAGGCGGGATCCCGCTCGCGCCTTGCGGCCTCCAGAAGGATCTCGGGGCGCTCGTCCAGGATAAGGATCTGCGCCAGAAGGCGCGCGGCATAGGCCACGGCGTGCGCGCGGCAGAAGGAGTAGCCGCCGCTCCTGCGCAGTTTCTCGAGGATTTCATCCCCGACCAGAGCCTTTTCCAGCTCCCGCAGGGCTCCCTCATCGCCCTTCGCCGTCCAGCGGCGGGCGGCGTCCATCAGCCGCAGCGGATCCAGCCCCCTGCGACGGGCGGCTTCCGCCGCGGCCCTCATGGCGTCCTCCTGGAACAGGAACCCCGACGCGCCGGGCCGGAAGCCGGCGATCAGGCGGACAAGGTCCTCGAAGGGGAGATAGCCCCTCCCGCGCATCGCCATCGCCTCCGCCGCGGTGGCCGGGCCCATCTGGAACAGTCCGGCCGACCCAATCCGGAACGGGTTGCGAACCGTGTCCGCCGGCGTGGCGGAGGCGGCGGCGGCCAGGACATCGAGGCGAACGAACACGGCGCGCAGCGCGTCGGACTGAAGGAGGTCCACCTTCCAGCGCACCTCGTCCCCCGTCACGAAAGCCGCCTCCATCACCTCTCTGGGGGCGACGGGAAGGGGCGGGAAGGACCACCCCGGCGGGACGACCACGAAGCCGGAGGGGTGCGGGGCGACGGAAATCACGAAACCCAATCGCGCCAGATGCTCGGCGGCGGAAAGGACCTCCGACTTTCCGCATCCGAACCGGATCGCGATATCCTCCGCGTTCTTTTCCGCCTGCTCCTTGCGCCTGGCCTCTCCGAAAAGAGCCGTCGCCGCCGCCCGCAGCGCCTCCTCCGGGTCGGGGAGCGTGCGGAGGACGCACAGGCGCTCCACCCGAAAGCCCTCCTCCTGAAGCGCCCGAACTGCGGCGGGCTGGTCGGCGATGTCGAGGTCGATGTCCGGAAGGTCCGCCCGGGCGGGGGTGTAAAAGCGCTCGAACATGCACCCGTTCGTCAGCGGGGACGGCGAGCGCGCGCCGAGGATGGCCCAGCAGAGCGCGCTCCCCGCGGCGGAGCCTCGTGGGAAAGGAAGGATCCCCCGCCGCTCCAGGGCCATCACCACGCGCCATACCAAGACGACATAGGCGAGGGCCTCCTCGTTCCGCCCGATGACCTCGAGCTCCGCGCGGATCGCGGCGCGGTGCTCGGGGTCAAAGTCCCTGAGCTCGGACTCGAGCCACTGCCGAAAGGCCGCGATCTCCCCGTCGGGAGGCCGGGGGACGCGCAGGTCGAGGATCGGGGATGCGGGCAAAAGGGACTCCAGCCAGCCCGGGATTGGCTCTTCACGAAGGACGGTGACGTAAGGAAACGCCTCGCGCATCTTCTGGAAGAACCCCTCCCCGCCCTTTATTGGATGGATCAAGACGTCGCGCCGATTGGGGCGCGCGGCAAGGCCGAGCTGATATGCTCGCCAGAGGGAAGGATCCGGGGGGACATGGTAGTCGCTGGAAAACAACATCCTCCCGCCCGCATGCTTCTTCGCGGCCCGCTGGAGGGCGCGAAAGACGCGCTGGTTCTCGAGGTCCCACGGAAAGACCTCCACAGCGAAGATCCCGCCCGCGGCCTCTATGTGGCGCGCGGCCTCGGAAAGGAGCGCGTCGTCCCCCTGGCGGGCGGCGTGATACATCCGCGACGCCATGCAGGAGGTTGTGATCACCAACCCCTCCAGCCGCTCGGCCCAAGACCACCCCGAGGGCAGCGGGCAGGCGGAGATCAGCTCGCAGAGCCGCCCGAACCCGCGCGGGCTGTAAGCGAAAACGGTGAGGTGCTCGTTCTTCTTGTCATGCCCCATGATGTAGAGCTCAGCTCCCACGAATGGGGCTTTGCGGTGGTCGCGGAGATGCGCCCGGATCGCCGAGAGGGGTGTCAGGTGGTCCAAGATCAGAACCGGACCATCCCCGAGGCTCGTTGCCCCGTCCACGGGAAGAAGCCCGTCGCTGGCGCTCGTGTGAACGTGGGCGATCATCGCTTTTCCTCCCTTGAAACCAAGATGACGTGCCAGGCGTTTCCGTATTTTCGCGCCAGGAGGACCCAAGCCGTTGAGCGCGGGTCCCCGAACGTCATGATCTTCGCGTCAGGCGGCAGCAGCCTGGCCGCGGCCTTTTTTGCCTCCTCGAGCCTTCCGCCGAGCAGCAGCGCGATCTCGCTGGTTTTCATCGCCCTCCTCCTCTCGGACGGGGAAGACCCAAATCCTGCAGGCGTCCCCGACGCGGGCGACCCGAAGGGCTCCGTCCTCGAGCGAGAAGGCCCACGGCCCGCGCCGGATCACGCGCTGTCCGACAATGGACTTGCCGGCCATCTCATTCCCTCCCGCCCCCGGCACCGAGGGCTTCGTTGAATCTCGTTACAAGAGAGCGTATGCTCGCCGCCCGCTGGCGCGCCGCGACGATCATTCTTTCGTCCGCGACAAGAGCGAGCTCCGGCCAGGCGTGGATGGACGCGTCCAGGGGAGAGCGGCTGAAAAGGTGGAAATGCGTCAAGATCTCGAGGGCAACGTCGCGGGGCTCGTATTCCTCCAGCTCGATCTCCCTCGCGAACCTGTATCCCCAGACCGTGTTCCGGGCCGCGATTGGGATCGATCCGGCGTAGAAATTCTCCACCCCGATCCCGGAGCGGCCCAGGAGCTGCGCCAACTCCCCGACACGCGCCAGCCAGGGAATCGGGATGACTTTTTCGTTGATCTCGAAAGAGATCGTCCAAGTGGGGATGCGCATCCGCCGCGCCAGGCCCAGCGGATCAACGCGCGGCGGCCGGTCGAAAACAGCGTCGACGGGGTCGATTTTGAGCCGGGCGCGCAGAAGGCTGGCGACAACCAGCCAGACGTGAGGCGGGGGCTGGAAGGTTCCGAATGCTTTAAGCCTCCATCCGCGCCACCGGTTTTGCCCGATGGAGGCGGCAAAATAGGGCCAGCCCTCCAGCGTGTTCTTCTTGAACCCACAGCCATCAGCCTGGGGCGTCCACTCTCGCGAATGCGGCAAGACGATGAAGGACCAACGCACAAGCTGATCCACGCCCCAGAAGTTTGGGGCGGCGTCGTAGACAAGTTCGGCCCCCAGCATTGCCTCCAAGAGGCCGGGGATCGGCGTTGCGGTGAGGACGATGGTGCGCTCCCGCCCCCTCGGAAGGGATGGCAGGAGGAACGCCGCGGGCGGTTCCGCGCCGGAGCCGGCATAGTATCGCCGGATCTCCTTCCGGACAATCCTGGGAAGGCTCTCGAGCCGGACCGCGCTGGAGCGGTGCGGCTCTGGCAGAAGCGGGAGGTGATCTTTTTTGATTTCAACCCACTTGGGCATCTCGTCGTAGATCACGACGTCATGCTGGCCCACAAGCGATCGGTTCCAGACCAGGAAGGCAAAAGTCATGACCCGGACCGTTCCGGGAAGCGTAAGGGCGAACCGCCCGCTGGTGTAATCGCAAGAGTTGAAGAATGGACACGTTTGACAGAACGCAAGCAACGAGAACCCGGCGGCTTGCGAGAGGTCCGCGAGGGGGTTGCGGCAGTTGACCGGCTCCTTCCTTGTGGACCGCCCGGCAGACACCTCCACCCGCGCGCCGAAGGAGCGGAGGCGTTCGACCACCTCCAGGAGCAGGGCCCTGGTGGGGACGACATAAAGAACGTTCCTGCCGCGCGCGGCCTCGATGGCCGCGTATTCGCAGGCTTGCGTTGTTTTGCCCGCGCCGCACGGGCGGATAAGGACCGTGTTTTCCATACCCCCCTCCCCTTAGCGCAGGCGTGTGAGGATGGCGCGCATAACGTTATCGTCGTTTTCCTCGTCAATGTCAAGAGCGACCACCCCCGGGAAACCGACGCGCTCGTCGCAGAAAACCGCCGCCACGCGCCCGATGGCGGAGGCCGCCTCCGCCACACGCGGGATGTTGCCGATCCCCAGCGCGGCGATGGGGAGAACGTCTGGAAGAAGCATGGCGATTCGCAGGGCGTGGTGGGGCGCTTCCACCACAACGAACCTCGCGCCGACCCGAACTCCCCGCGGCGCGTATGTCCAAACCCCCGCGCCGCTTGTCCCGGGCGGATAAAAGCGCCCCTTCGCCCCGGCCGCCAGGCGGATTTGGTAGCGCGGCTCCGCTGGCCCGCCTGTTAGGGGCAAGAGAGGGTAGATGATGGCGGTAGGCGAAAACACGGGCGGGCACTCGAGGGAAAGAAGCGCCTCAATGGATGAGCAAACATGCTTCGCCCGGAGGAACGGCTCCCACAAGCAGAAGGTCTCCCTCGTCGTCCCCCGCCCGGATCGGATCCATTCGATCGCGATCTGAAGCGCCGCTTCCACGGCGGGTTGGGAGACGAGGCTTTCGCCGCGCTCCTCCGCGCTGGGCTTTTTCGCTTTTCCCGCAGAGGCCCGAGGCTTCTTCGCCCTCGACCTCGGCGCGCCGCCCCCGGGACGAAGGGTCACCCGCCAGCCATCCCCCTCCAAGACGGCCTCCACCACCCGGAAGCGGGCGGGGCCTTTTCCGCCGGCGCACGGGCCAAAACAGTAAAGCGCCACCGGCCTTCCGCCCTCGAAGCGGAGGCTCGCGGACGGGTTGTGGTCTTCGTGGAAGGGGCAGTGAACGCGCACGTATCCGCTCTCGACCCGCGACCGGACGGTCAAGACGCGCTCATCCATTCCGCCTCCTCCCCGCTTTCCCCTTCCGGCGGTTCTTGCCCCTTGCGCCGGTCTTCTTTCCCGAGCCCTCGCCGCCCTCCTCGCTTTCCTCCGACGGGATGGCGAGCTGGATCCGCAACCCCACCTCAGACGCCCGCTCGAACCACCCCCCGCCCTCGATTCGGGCCAGAGCCTGGCGGGCTTGGTCGAGCAGCGGCTCCAGGGCGTGGACCCGGACCGGGACGGCGCTGATGACGTGAAGCCGTCCTCCGAGCCTGCGATACACAACCTCGACCAGCTCCCCGGAGTGCTCTCGCAGAACGCGCTGGAGGTCCTCGAGGTTCGGGTCTGGGGATCGGATGACGAACAGCGCTGGGAGGTCGCCGCCGCGCTGATTGGGATCGGGGACAACGCCCGGGTAGATGCTCAGGGCGGCTATGCTCCCATAGCGCAGGACGACAAGCGTCCGCGGCTCGCAAAGGATCCAGGCTTTCTCGTCAAGCGCCGTCCGCTTGCCGAGGTCCACGATCGATATGGCTCCATCGATCTGGACCACGTGCTTGTGGCCGGCGCGAATCAGCGGGAAAAGGGTCTTCGAGCTCATCCCCCACCTCGTCGTCTCCGTCTCGTCCATGTCAAGACCACACGCCGCAATGGCGACGGACGCCTCGTAGATCTGCGAGGCCAAGACCGGCGGAACCCCTGCGGCCTCGGCGATCTCCCGGATGATCTCCATCGGCGACGGGACCGCGCGGAACAGCGCTGCGCCCTCGAGGGTTGCCAAGGCCGCAGCCAAGGCGGAGGCGCGTGCCTCCGGCAGGATCAGGACGTCCTCCGCGAGGAGCAGCGCGACACGAAGCGCCCGGGCGATCACGTCTTTGTTCGAGAGCGCCTCCGGGGAAGGAGGGCTGAGGCGCAAGAGGCTCGAGGCCGCCACGGATGGGGCCCCCTCCCCCAAGACGAGGCAGTAGGAAACAGGCGTCTGGGGCGTCGAGCTCGGAAGGCGGTAAACCTGCTTCGTCCACTCCCCGAAGCCGACCGGGAGTCCGGGGAGAAGGCCACGCGGGAGCCGGACACCCGGCCCGGGGGGGGTTGAGCGGATCAAGTCGTCCGGGATCACCCCGGGGGCGTCGGACTTCTCCACCGCAGCCCGCAGCAGTTTTCCGCCTGCCTCCGCGTATGCGCGGAGGGCCATGCCTGTTTCTGCGTCGTCGATGTCAGTCGCGATGACCAGCCGCGCGCCACGGAGAGCCCGCTCGCCTATCGGTGCAATGACCAGACGAACGGAGCCCCCGGCAAGCCAGCCATCCCGAAGGACCCACGGATGGCAGCGAACAGCCAGCTGGACGGCCTTGGGGAGAGATCCTTCCTCAGGCTCGAAATAGGGTCCGAGCGCAGGATCCAGAACGGCTGGCGAGAGGGTTCTGTGGACGATGGGAACGGGCGAGATCGCGACAGGCCTCATGCCCATTCCTCCCATGCCCCCAGAACTCCCAACCGATCTTCGTCCACCTCCTCCTCACAGCGCCCCCTCGTGCGGCGAAGATCGGTGAAGGTAATCGCGTGGCGCTCCTCAGGCCGTGGCCGCGCGAGGATGATCGCGCCGTTTATGACGTATGCGAGGAATGACAGGCCACCGCTGGGGTCCCAATTCCTAACCGCGTTGTGTATCGCTAAATAGAGCAGGCTCGGAACCTCCTCGGGGTCGAGGAGACGCGACATCCCTCCGTTCAACTTCCTTCGAACGGTGGTGACTGCGACCTGGAAGGCGTTCATGCCGCCCAGGTCGTCGGGGGTGGTATAGTTCGAGAGGAGGAGGAAGACTCTTCTGGCCTTCTCATCCTCGGGGATGTTCTCCCGGAGGATCTGACGCACGGCACGGTCCAACTCGCTCCCGTGTCGGGTCGGCGAGCGGGGACGTTTCAGCGAGCGGAGTTTCGGACGGCTCGGCTTCCCGCCTTTCTCGATGTTTTTCATCTTCCCCTCCCGAGGTGGGGTTTTGCGCTAATATTTTCATCGCTTGCCTTCATGAGCGCAAGCGGGAGGGACCATGCGATGGATGTGGGGAGTCGTCGCGATACAGTCCCTTTCGACCGCCTACGGCTTTTTCGCGCTGGGCCAGGTGTGGGTGGCGCTGGCACACCTGGTTCTGGCGGCGTTCTGCAGCCTGATGGCGCTTGCCGTCAGGCCGCGCGGGGTGTTTTACGTCGACGAGGATGGGGTCCCGCACACGTGGAGCGACGCGATCGCGCGAGTGATTGAGTTCTGCGAGTCCGGTGCTGATCGCGTGGTCTACGTCGCCCCCGGGGACACGGTCATCTTGATCATCAACCCACGAGCGCTTAAGGCTCGAAAGCGAGCCGACGATCTCGAGATCGCCGGGAAAAACCACAAACGAGGAGGAAAACGATGGGTGGTCTTCTGATCATTCTCAGCGTCGTCCTTGCGGCCGTCGTCGATTTCGGCACCACCGCCGCGGGGGCGACCCAGGCCTTTTCCCTGGCAGGTCTGGTCGTGGGCGTGGCCTTGCAGGTGGGGCAGCTTTCGACGCTGCTCCTTCTGCGCTCAAAGGAGATTCGCGGAGGAACCCGGACGGCCGTGGCGGCGCTGGCCGTAATCATCACGGCCATCAACTCGGCGTTCAACTACTACGCGCTCCACGGGCTTCTGGAGGCGCAGGGCCAAGCCGCGAACCCATCCCTCTCCGCCGCCCTCCGCAGCCTGACCCCGTCGGACGAGTGGTGGATCTGGAACTGGGCGTTGATGATGCTTTGCGTCTTCATCAGCACCGAGCTCGACGCGGCAATCTACCACCTGTCCCGTCTTAGGGGGCACATCCTGCTTCTGGGCGGCTCCCTGCCGCTCTACGTCACTCCAGTCACCGCCTTTCGCGCGCTGTGGAAGGGCGTCTCGAGCGGGGAGGGAGGCGAGATCCCGAGCACGATGATGCTCGCCGTCCCGCCGCTGATGGTTTTCATGCTCACCGCGCGGATCTTGGACGGATACAGCACATACGCCACGCTCGTCGAGATCGTCGTCCCCCAGACCTTCTGGGCCATGGCCGTGGCGGCCTACATCGCGCTGATGGCCGCGACCTACCAGACTCGCGCGGTGATCCTCCTCCAGGCCAAGGCGGACTTCGGGGCTCTGGAGGTCGCGCGGATCATTGCGATCACCGCGCTCAACCTCTTCTGCTCCGTGAGCTTCTTTTCCTCGTGGGAGGATGTCGCGCCGCTGGCGTTTGGGCTCGGGCTGCTGGTCTCGATCCTGACGGAGGTGATAGAGGGCGGGGTTGTCACCTCCTTGGTTGCGGATGCTCTGGGGAAGACGGGAGGCGGCGTGCAGCAGATCACCGAGTCTCGCCTCCTGGAGATCGTTCGCCAGCAAGCCCGCCGCGTGGAGGAGGCTTATCAAGCCCTGGGGGCGGCGGTCGGCGGGCCAATCCGGGTGATAATCCGCGCGGTGGCGGGGAGCGAAGGGAGTGTGCAGATTCGGGTTCTGCCAGACTCCGCAGGCCACTCCGCAGGCCAACAGGCTGTGGGGCGCGAGCCATCCCCCCAATCCGACCCAGCGAATCTGAGTCAAGGCGGGGAACGCAACCCGATCTCGCGGATATTCCGCTGAGGCGAGCCCAGAAAGAATGCGGGGCCGGGGCTGCTTCGCCCCGGCCCCGTCTTTTTCCCTTCGTGGCAAGGACGGCCAGCTCAGGGCAGCGCGCAGAAGGCCCGGGTCACCTCAATCGGAGAGGGAGTGAGGTTGAAGCGCCACAGCCTCACGGGAGGCCCAACCCACCACACAATGGCGCGCGCCACGATTGCGCTCCCGCCGTCGCAGGCCGGATGGGATTGGACATAAAGGCCGACCTCGTCCAGCTGAACGTCGGGCATCGGGAGAAGGTAATCCGTCAGCAAGAAGCACCGCGCGGGGCCGTAGGCCAAATCCGCCCAATAGATGCGGTTCGGGCTCAGCCGCGGGGAGCACCACCACTCCCCGTTCGTCAGCGAGAGGTATCCCGGGCCGAAACCAAAGTTCGCCGTGGGGGTCCAGGCGATATGGTTCTCGAACAGCCGGACCGCGTTCGTCTGATACCTGGACAGGCGCGTGAAGACCAGGACGGCGTCGACGAGGAAGACCATAACGATCGCCGCGACAAAGAGCAGTTGCGCGAACATCACGAGCGCCTGTCCGTCCTGCCGCCGAGCCAGTCGTTTTCGGCTCATCGCTCCTCCCGAAGCCACGTGATGGGGATGGAGCCGCTCTGTTCGTAACGGCCATCCCTTGGCAGGAAAACCCGCAGCGGAATCGGCTGCGCGGGTCGATCGGCGAAGCGATACCAGACGGTGACATCGCCATAGAGGCGATACTGGATCTGCCAAGACACCGAAGCCCCCGAAGAGGGAGATCCCACGACCAGCGCTGTATCCGCGGGAGGCAACCCGCGCTCTTGAGCGTAGAAGCGGCGAGGAAGCCAATGGTCGACAGCCCCCGATCCGTCCAGCCTGGCCGTCTCCACCACGCCCATGTGGGCGATGGTGCTGGTGATCACGGCGTTGTTCAGCATGACCTCGACGCGCTGAACCCCCAGCTCATCGGTGAAGACGAGGGTGGCCTGCACCTGCGGGATTCGATAGCGCACGCCAACACGATAAGTCGCATCTACTGGCAAGCCATAGGCCCAGCCGG
>Ga0197143_1002473_pt1 | contig 13542 bp, 17 predicted proteins | sample GBS70_MetaG_FD_148603 | JGI IMG/M metagenome (GOLD analysis project Ga0197143, IMG submission 148603) | Sediment microbial communities from Great Boiling Springs, Gerlach, Nevada, United States - GBS 70_MetaG | ecosystem: Environmental > Aquatic > Thermal springs > Hot (42-90C) > Sediment...
CATCAGCCGGCTTATATCCCTCTAGATCTAGCGTAACGTATTTGAATCCTAACTCCTTCAATCCCCTCACTATAATATCGATCTTAGAGGGATCTGAGAAACTGGCTATCTCTCCCCTAGCTACCTCTATCCTAGCTATGCTCCCGTGATCCCTCACCCTCAGGAGCTTGACTCCAGTCAGCTCCCTCACTAACTTCTCAGCTCTACTTATCCTCAAGAGCCTCTCAGAAGTTATCCTCTCCCCGAAAGGTATCCTAGTAGCTAAGCAAGATTGTGGGGCTTTCTCACTGACTGAGAGGCCGAGATCCCTAGCTATCTCCCTTATCTCTTCCTTCCTGATCCCTAGTTCAGCCCAAGGACTGCATATCCCCAACTCCCTCAGAGCCCTAATCCCGGGCCTCTGGCTGTCTGATGCGTTAGTCCCATCGAATATCTCCCTCACTCCCAACTCCTCTGCTAGCTCTCTGATCCTCGTGAATATAGCCCTCTTACAGTGATAACATCTATCCAGCCCATTCTTAGCTACCCCCTCTTCCTCGAGTAAGCTCATCTCTATCAAGATGTGCTTTATCCCTATCTCCTCAGCCACTCTCTTAGCTTCCTCTATCTCCTCCTCCGGTTGGAGCTCCGATACTACAGTCACAGCTATAGCCTTATCCCCCAGGAGCTTCTTGCAGAGAGCAGCTAGAGTCGAGCTATCGAGCCCCCCGGATAGAGCTACTATCACCCCATCCTTCCCCCTCTCAATTATGAATTCAATCATACAGCTCCCTCAACTTATCCTCCACTAACTTCATCACTACTCTGAGGGGCTTCCCAGTCCTCTCAGCTATCTCCCTCAAGTCCTCGTACTCAGGCTTCACCCTGAAGCTACCAGCTACTTTCACCCTCACTTCAGCTTCATACCCATCTACAGATACTCTGACGGGCACTACCTCCCTATTCAAGACGATCCTCTCGCACCTGTAGATGCGTACCCCCAAGCTGCCAGTTTCCTCCATCACGACCCTAGCTAGATGCTCCGCATTACCCCTATCAGCTATTACTTTCAGTATCTGACCGGGCCTACCTTTCTTAGCTATCATAGGGATGATGCAAGCATCCCTAGCGCCCTCCCTCAGGATCCTATCTATAGCGTAACCTACTACCTCCCCGGGGACGTCATCTAAATTCGTCTCTATTATCAAGACGTCCTCCCTCATCGCATCCAAGGGCTCCCCCGACACTACTCTCAGCACATTGGGTATCTCGAGCTCCCTCTCCCCAGCTCCGTACCCCACTCTAGAGGGCTTCATCATGGGGTAGAACTCAGTCACAGAGTCCACTATGTTGACGAGTAGTGAAGCTCCCGTTGGTGTAGCTAGCTCTTGCTTCACGGGCCCTCCTACGATCGGGAAGCCCTTGAGTATCTCTAGCGTGGCTGGAGCTGGGACAGGCAGCTTCCCGTGTGAGGTCTCGATAGTGCCCCCTCCCACAGCTAGGGGAGTTGAGTAAACAGTGGTATCGAACGCTCTGAGGTCATCTAGGGCTACTGAAGCTCCTACTATCTCAGCTATAGTATCCGGTCGGCCGAGCTCGTGGAGATGAGCTTCCCCATGTATTTTACTCTCAGCCTCGACTAAAGTCTCAGCTACCTTGATAGCGTAACCCCTAGCTTCATCGCTCATATCCAGCTCCTCTACGCACCTCTCTACGTAATTTACCAGATCCTCCCCCTCCATAGGGGGCCAGCCCTCAGCGTAGAAGTCCACTTTCTTAGCCCTTATCCCCCTCCTCTTTACCTCCCTTATCCTCACTCCTACCTCAGTTATGAGCTCCCCTATCTTATCTATAGCCCTCAAGACCTTATTCTCATCAGCTCCTAAATCTAAGAGAGCCGCTAAGAACATATCACCAGCTATACCCGAGCTGCAGTCTATGAGTATCATCGCTAGAATTATAAATCCACTTATATAAAGGAGGGTCGATTTGAGGGAGATACTGGAGAAGTTAGCTAGGGGAGAGATATCCGTAGATGAAGCTGAGAAGCTCCTAAAGATATTCTCGATAGCTGAGATAGAGGGATTAGCTGAGATAGATCTGGGGAGGGAGATCAGGAGGGGGGTCCCAGAGATAATAATAGCTGAGGGGAAGAGCTCAGATGAAGTCCTTGAGATAGCTGAGAGGATGCTAGATGAAGTAGGGAGAGCTATAATAAGCAGAGTCAGTGAGGATCTGATGGAGAAAGTAACTGACATTGAGGGAGCTATCATCGAAATACATGAGAGAGCTAGGATAGTAGTGCTGAAGAAGGAGGGGTTCAGAGTTGAGAGGACCGGGGGTAAAGTCGGTATATTGACTGCCGGGACCTCGGATATTAGGATAGCTGAGGAAGCTAGAGTTATAGCTGAGGAGATGGGTTGCGAAGTCCTGAAAGCTTACGATGTGGGAGTAGCTGGCCTTCACAGGCTCTTCGAGCCCTTGAAGGAGATGATAAGAGAGGACGTCGATGTCCTGATAGTAGTAGCTGGGAGGGAAGGGGCTCTAGCTTCTGTAGTCGCGGGGTTAGTCGACATCCCGGTCATAGCTGTGCCCTCTTCCACTGGCTACGGTCTCGGGGGCAGGGGGCTGAGCGCTCTCATGTCAATGCTCCAATCTTGCTCATTAGGACTAGCTGTAGTCAATATAGATGGAGGCGTCCCCGCTGGGATAGTGGCTTCCTTGATAGCTAATAGGGTCGCTAAGTACAGGAAATAGAAAGGGATTTTCGATCCGCATTTTCCATTGATATCAACCTTTCAATCCCCCTTTACCGAGAATCGAGCTTTCCTGAAAGAGGTTTTTCAATCATATCGTAACGATAATATATCGCTTAGGTATGGGAGAGACTTATTGTGAATGAAAGTCTCTACCTAACCGTAAGCATCAACTCTTCTCGATTTTTTCCTTTAATATGTTTATCACATCCGATTTTATCGACGATACCTCCTGATGGAGGAGCCTCACGTCCTCCTTAAGTTCATCGATCCTTTTGTTCATATCATCCCTGAGCTCGTCTATCCTCTTATTAGTATCATCTATCCTCTTGTTCAGCGATTCATTCATGATATCCATCCTCTTGTTCATCTGATCTAGGAGGAGTATTATCACTTCAGTATCAGTGATCCTCTTACCCTCAGCTAGCTTCTTAGCTATCTTCTCTGAGAACACCTTGAGAGCTTCTTCGAGCACTGATATCGTGAGGGTCTCGACCATCCAGTGAGAGGAGTTTTATAAGAATAAAAATGTTTGCTGAGGTCATTATGTATTCAAAAGTGAACTGAAGCTCTCATGACATCACTACTCTATTCTCTAGCTATGTTTTATGAGCGATATAGTCTTCTGTATAGGACTATGTCCCTCTCAATGTTAAGGATTTGAGTGAAAGTAAATGCTGCGGGGCAGGGAATATGACCCGCTACTTAGTGAAAAGAGGGGCAAAATTAGTCTATTCAATAAGCAATAATCAAGAGCATCTCGATTATGCCCGCAGTAAGCTTTCCGATGATGAAGCAAAATAGTTGAATTTACCAGTGCTGATTTACGTAAGCTAGACTTTTTATCTAATAACAATTGATTTAATAACCGCTCACACGCTAATAAATGTAGTCCCACTAGAGGCCTCCAGCATACTATACCGTGAAACGAACCTCAACGCTTAACAGAGCGAAAATCACGGTAATATCGTGATATCTCTGAAGTTTCTAAAATGCTTATCGAAGCTGTATATTGTTTTAATATTCTCTTCCTTCATTTTAAGATAAGCTATTGCATCATTTAGGCTGACCCCGTACTCTTGGGATAATGGAATCGCCGCCTCATAATCATTTCTGCTAATCCCCAGTATTTTTACGTTTTTCATATTTAAAAGTCCGGCAACAAACCCCAAACTTCCCAAGAGCCCTGATCTCGACTCTATGATATTTGCGATCTCACTTACATGCACAACAGTGGTGATCACTGGCTCTCCTCCCTCCACTTTCAAAACAATTGTCTTTGCTGCCTCCTTTATAGCCCTCTCCTCTCGAGTTAAGTCACGCTTCGGTTTCAGATAAGCATGGATAAAGACGCTCGAATCGAGAAACTTGATCTCACTCATATAAAGCCCTCCTTAGCTCATGAGTATCGGAGAAGTCCTTTACATCAACTTCTATTGAGTCAAATAACTCGGAGAGACGGAGCGTTTTTACGGGTTTTAGCCTCAGCTCATCCCCGACGACTTCTAGAGAGAAGATATTCGTCTCAAATTTCCTCCTTATACTGGCTGGAATCAATACCCTTCCCTGTTTATCCATTTTTACAATCTCCACAAAATCACCATTTAATATAGAACTACCATCATATAAATGTATGGCTACCCCTCGGGATTCCCTGGAGGGATCCCAGGAGTTCAAACCTTACTTCATCGAATGGAAGTTAGATTTTCTGAGGTCTGAAGCCGCTTCCCACACTAGCGGAATGCCTACTTGATCGGAGATTTGCTCTCAATTTGAGAGCTTCATATTATTATAAGCTCCCGTATCTGTGTGAAGAATCAGGGCTAGGGATTATGGGGAAAGAAGATCTCGAGAGGATCCAAGGGAAGCTTGAGTCGATAACTCGAAAGTGGTGGTTTTTAATCATTTTCATTCTGATCGGGACGATAACTCCGCCTATCGTTACAAAAGGATACGATCCTTCCGAAATAGGTAAGATCATAATGTACATACTCACGAATTCTCTGATTGAATTTTTCTCTCCTCTCTATCCCGTCTTTAAGATCATCCCAATTGTTCTAGTTTTCGCTTTAATTTTATTTAAGGATAAAGTTAGTAGAATATTTTCTATTTATTGTGGTATCAGCTATCTCCTTTTTGCATTCCTCCAGGGTATTGCTATAACTGATAAATATGGTCTCGGGATAGTGACAGGGAATTTCATCATCATGATATTCGCTGCTCTCTCCTGGTTCTGGGAGGCTTTCGTCAATAAGAACGATTTCACTCCCCGAAAATTATCTATCTTGAGATACTGGGTCGTTCCATTAGCATTTTTAGCCTTCTGGTATCCAATAGACCTTAGATCGATGGAGCCAGATTTTAATCTAATTTACTTGTTTACTAATGTTGCGGGCTTAGCATTTTGTACTATGACTCCTGTATATCTTGGAATACTTACCCTTTACTATCCCAAGGTTAACATAGTGACATTGCGGCTCACGAGCCTCCCCGGAATGATCATCGGTTTCTGGAACATTGTAGTGAATTTCTTCATCAGGCCCGATATCTTATGGTGGAATGGAGTTCTACATCTTCCCTTGGTAATTATATCTATTTATGCTTTTATCCTCTCTTTTAGAAAATATGTAGCTTAACAAAACATATCAGAGGCCTCCATTCTAACGAATGGTATGAGCGATAGTTTTGGGGCTCTCTGTAGACACTAAAAAAGGAATTAAATGTTTAATCGCCCCGTTAAGCTTAAGAATCTCAGCAGGCATATCGCGTACGGGCTTAGAAGTCATTGCAGAAACCCTCTGTTTAAAGAAAGAGGGGCTCATCGGGAACAGCATTAAAGCCTACTTGGAATCAGAGCTGAGACGCATGAATACTGAAATAAACGCATTATGCATGAAGTAGGGGAGTCCAAAGAGCACAGATATAGGGCAAAGATACTTGCATCAGAAGATCGAGAATTAGAGAGCCTCCCGCACTATGAGATCTTGGAACTTCGTGCCCAGAAAGTATTGAGTCCTTGAAGATTTATATATTGTGGATAGCAGCTTGATCTGTGGAGATGCAGAAACTCCTGAATGAGATAGGTCTGAAGCAAGATGATGTAATGGGAATAATAAGGTTCGGATCGAGGATCAAGGGATACTCGCGTGAATCATCGGATGAGGACATCTTAGTGATAACGAGAAGTGGAGGAGGGGAGGTTATCTACGAGGAGGGAAAACATATCCTCGTTATCTCCCTTCAAGATTTCATTGAGGAGGTGTTAAAGGCCTCCCCTCTTATCTCCGCAGTTCTATCTGGATATGAAATAATATACGCTAGATATCCTGTCTACTTCTGGATCGAGAGAGCGAGTGAGATGCTAAGGAGAGCTGGGTCCATTCATGTTGACAAGGGCGGGGTGCGCGATTTTGCCTGACCTGGAGATGGCAAGGGAGTTCGCGAGAAGAGCGAAGGAGGATCTCAGAAGCTCAAAAGTCCTTCTCGAGAATGGCCTTTACGCTGATTCCGTATATCACGCTCAACAAGCGGCAGAGAAGATTGTGAAGTCGGTATTACTGTTAAATGACATATTAGTTGCGGAGCATCTCGTGGCATCTCATTTCGTGAACGCTATAGTATCAAAATCGCCTGATGAATGGTCAGAAAAGCTATCAGAGATAGCCAAGGATCTGATAGATCTAGAGAAAGAGTGGCTGAGGAGCAGATATCCGATGAGGAAGTTTGGAAAGCTCGTGACCCCATCAAGTCTCTACGATCTGAAGAAAGCAGAAGAACTTCACGAAAAAGCGAGAACAATTTTAGAGACAGTGATCGCATATGCAGAAGAGGTATATGGGGTAAAACTAATCGATTAAAGCCGAATTTGATAGGGTCTCTCTGGTTTGTCCTTAAGTCCAATTAACGATGCAATAGACGAATCCATAGAAGATTTGAGGTTCTTTCAACTTTCATATACCAGAGATTGAAATAATGAGATAGTTAACTCCATATGTAAGCAGCTTATTCAATAACACATTTTCTTAAAAAATATATAATTTACTTGAATTTAGATCTCCATATATCTAATCCTTTTAGCTCCTTTGAGATCTCCTTAAGCGTCCCTGATTCATGAAAGCTTTCTTCACTAAAATCAGGAGGGAGATAATCGCTATAGCTGATATCAGCGGTACTGTAAAATCATACCTCCATCTAGCCTTTATGAGCTTAGGGGAGTCTACTTTGAGGCTCAGCTCGGCCGATGTCGATTCAACATCCCCCGTCCATCCCTCGAATACATATCTCCCACCGAGGATCCAGAGATAGGGATCGGGAGCGGATTCCTCGATTGAGATATTTGCTCTCGATCCAGCGATGTACCAGCCACTCCCTTTCGGCATCCCATATGGTGATGTGACGTTAACTAGAAATGCGATTGGGAGATCATTCACCTCCGATCGATATAAATGACCTGAAGCCGAGTAGAAGGAGAGGGAGAAGCTTATCCTAAGCTCCCTAGATGGAGCTTCCTCCAAGGAGAGGTTCAACTTGTAGGTCTCCCCTCCTCTAATCAACGGTATTAACACTTTACCGTTCTGCGAGTAATTGCTGGAGGGCTTGATGAACTTTGGAAGGGAGAGCTCCACCGCTATGGCTGGCCCGCCCTCATTCACGAGATCCATCGAAAGGTCTTTCCCATCTCTGCTTATTGAGAAGTCGAATTTTATCAGAGGGGCTTCCTCCTCATGTACTTCCTTCAGCTTTCTGCAGTAATCCCTCGTGATGTTCAGGAAAGTGAACCCATATTCCCTCGTTGGCTCGATCTCCGTCCCCTCATGGAGCTCATTAAAGCTAGTTATTACTATTCCGGCCCCTGATCTTAATGCGTCCTCCCAGAACATCCTGTAGGTCTCCCCTCCAGCCCTGTCCAAGTAGTTCCCAGGGTACCTTATCTTCCTATCATCGTACCCGGGAATTACAGTGTAGAAGAGGGCCTTCCTCTCCACATTTAGTACTTTTCCCTCCTTTATCGTCTCAATTGCCTCATTAAATGTGATCCCAGAGAGGCCTAGACTCATCTCTTCCTTCATCATCAAGTAGAAATCTCTCATAGAGCTGCGATTGAGCTCTATGTATGTGTGGAATCCATTGAAAGCGTTCAGATAAGAGGGATCCCTCAAATCACCGATCATATATATCTCCCCGAATTCCCTCTCTAGAGCTTTCCTCACGTTCAGCCAGAACTGAGGGCTTCTCCCATGAGCTTGAACATTATATATGAATATAACTGGCCTTCCATCTATTTTTAGGAATGCTCTAGATCGAGAATAGCTCTTAAGCACATAGGAGAGCTCCCTTACTACATCATCCTCAGATATAAGAGGATCCCAAGGCCTGTAAGATTCATAATATATCGTTACGCTGAAGTCTTGTCCCTCAGCAGCTCTCAAAATCCTCTTAAAGGCCTCATCCTCGAAGCTCCCTATACCCCACCATGAGACTATGAAGCAATCCACCCCAGAGCTCTTAGCCATAAATATGTGGGCATCGATGACCCTCTCATCCCAGCTATCGTAAACCCCGAGGAGAGGGTAGTGGGCTGCGTTAGCTATGCCCTCCCCCGTTACCCCCTCCCAGTGGAACCATCTCCCACTTATATTGGGCGCCCCATACCAAGGGTAGTAGAAAGTCAGGACGATTTTGAGCTTCCCAGCTGTATCCTCATACGCAGCCCTTCCCACTGGTTTATCATATAGGAGGTTCATGGAAAAAGTTCTATCGTTAGTTCCGGGATGCTGTGGGTTATTCCCCTCGTTCAGGAAGCTCTTCTCCAGCCTGAAGGTCCCATCGATCCATTCATAGATAGAGACCCTTGTGAATCCCAAATCACCCTTCCTTATCGTGATAGACCAGTTTCCTCCTCTCAATGCGAGAAATATCACACTTAAAGAGGCTGGAGTTGTGTCGTAAGCTCTCTTCCGCAGACCTATATAACCGGGTCTGATGGAATATCGTAGCTCAGCGGGACCCTTCAAGCTGTGATTGTAGCTGATTATCCTAGGGCCCCCTGAGAGAACTACTTCAGTCCAATCTGAGGATGTATCCACTGCGATCATGTATATGAAGATCTCTTGATCCGCTGCTGTCTGAACTACTGAAGCTAAAAGAAGGGTGAGCAGTACTATGAGCAATCTCCTTTGCATACTTTACACCAATAGAAATACTTTTAAGCTTTATTCACTGAAATCGAGCTATTGGAGTATCAAACCCTATAGTATACATAGCTAAACGAGAGGGGAAGTTATTACTATCGCCTCAGGGGTATGATCTCAGGATGATACTCTTCTTCCCTACCCTTAATTATGGGATAAAAGCTGTCATTACGCATAAGTACACTGCGAATAAGGATCACTTAAAGTTATTACTCCTTAAGATATCGATAATAGGCTGAGCTCTTCACCTAACTTTGCTATACGTCGAGCAGAACCTAGCTTCCTCCCGATGTCATTAGCATTTTTCCCTCTCGGATTTGTGGGAATGCTTGAAGCCTCAGTAACCCTATGAACGAAAATCATTACCTTTAAATCCGAGGGTCCTCGATTTTTAAGAGGATCGGGATGAGAGTGAAAGTCCTAGTGGTCCCGAATGCGAAGAGGGATGAAGTAGTAGAGGAGGGAGATCACCTCAAGGTATATGTGACCGCTCCCCCAGTAAGGGGTAAGGCTAATGAAGCTGTTATAGAGGCTTTAGCTGGATTCTTCAACGTTAAGAAGAGCGATATAAGGATAGTGAGTGGGGAGAGATCTAGGGAAAAGGTAATTGAGGTGAGAAAGCGAGAAGCTCACTGAGCTCAGAGGATGAACGGAGAGGCTTACTTCTAGCGATCGTGAGGGGCTCGACCATCTTAAGGGAGTATATTCAAGAAATAAAAACGTTGCTGAGGTTTTTTCAAGAGTAAACTGAGGTTTCCATGACGTCCGCTACTCTAAGACTAGCTTAGTGCTGTGAAGCCGCATATAGTCCATCGGAGGGCCCAATGGCTAAAGGTCGTAAAGTGGTGAAAAACGAATTTTCGTGGTGACTATTTGTGATAGTGGAAGTGAAGAGAGTAGATAATCAGGGAAGGTTAGTTCTACCTAAGAGGTGGAGAGATAGGTGGGTGATGAAGTGGTCCTCATAGAGCTCGAGGATAGGATAGAGATACTCCCCAAGAGGGAGCCGAATCTCTCACAGTTCTTCGATTTGATAGAGATGGAGATAGAGGAGGATCTGGAGAGGGAGCTCCTTGAGGGGTTGATATGAGGTTCATAGATGCCAATGTATTCCTCTATGCTGCGGTTAAACCGAAGGGGGATGCGAGAGGGGAGATACTTGAGAGGAAGGGGAGGTCGAAGCAGATAATACTAAGGGTCCAGGGAGGAGAGGAAGTCATCACTACAGTCGTTCATATCAGCGAGATCGCGAACATCCTCGAAGCGAAGGTAGATCTTGAAATCGCTTTAAAATTCATTGAAAACCTGATGTTAGCTGAGAACATCAAGATCCTGCCCGTCCTCTATGAGGATTATCTTTTCTCTCGCTATGAGGAGAGCTCTCAAGACGTCAGTTTGAACGATGCCCTAGCTTACTTAAAGATGAGAGAGGCTGGCGTCGAGGAAATTTATACCTTCGATAGTCACTTCAAGAATTTAGACGTCAAGATAGTCCAAGAATGAATATCTTTTCACTATCATGGAAGTAGATCCCCTATCGAAAAAATAGAGTGAATTACTCCCCGCATGAGGAGAGCTTTATCTCTATAGTGCCCGCTCCCATTATTTAAAATCGTAGCGAAATGACTCGGAAAACTCAATATTTAAATTGAAGTAGAGCTCCCCTACTCATATGACTCACTGGCTCTGTATAACTACGCAGGAGAACTGGGAGGTCATAAAGGAGAAGAACGTATGGGGGGTTCCGGAGAGGCACAAGAACGCTATATCGAGAGTGAAGCCGGGGGATCTCCTCTTGATATATGTGAAGCAGAGGAGCGTGGGGAAGGAGGTCGAGGGACCTAAGGTAGTCGCTGTTTACGAAGCAGTATCGGAGGTATTCAGGGACTCCTCGAGGATATTCAAATCACCTCCGGAGATGGGGAATGAGGCCTTCCCCCTGAGGGTGAGGTTGAAGCCAGTCAAGATATTCGAGAGGCCAATCGACTTCAGGGAGCTCATACCCAAATTGAAGTTCATAGAGAACAAGAGGAAGTGGACAGGGCATCTCATGGGAAAAGCTATGAGGGAAATCCCTGAGGAGGACTTCAAGCTGATAACTGGCTCTTCTAAATGAGCATACTCTAGGGCCCAATCCTTCGTTAGCGAGAAGTGGTTAGTCTCAGAGATTTAAGTCATCGATATCATTTTGTGATCTTATACCTCACTGAAGCGGCCGTATTCATTTCCCCTGCTCTTTCCTCTCGATTTAAGCCATGCCTCAGATACCTGGATAAGGATCGCTCGAAGATAAGTCGTTAATATACTCATTCAGCGGACGTAGGGACTACAGTAGTAGGCTTCCTAATACTGTTAGCGGGCTTAATCGGTTTTCGGAGGAGTTATTGAGGGGTTTAGCTCACTCTCAATTTGAGAGTTCCGTATGAGATTATAAGATACCTCTTTTCTTGACTATAGGGGTGTAGCTATGGGGAGTGATATCGAGGACGTAGTTAATTTGGGGGAGTTCGCGAAGAGGCTCAGAGTTTACTTCAGCACTGCTTCTATGGGCATATCCTTCCTCATCTACGGAGCGATCTTCGGGGGCTATTGGTTGACCATCTTCTCCATCGGCTCTCTCTACGAATCCTCTTGGATCTTCATAGTGGGGGCGCTGGGCTGCATCCCCTTAGCGTTCCTCTGCGCGTTCTTAATAGCAAAGACAGTCCCCGGAATCAAGAGGGATAGGATACCTCACGAGGGAGTCAGGTGGGTGTTCTCCTTCATGATACCTATTGCTGCAGTTGTGATCATCGGCTCCCTCTACAGAGTGCCTTTTCCATCTGGTACGCAGCTTTAGGGGCCTCGCTCCTCTTAGTCCACTTCTTAGTAGAGAGGCCCTTGATATCAGCGGGCTTCCTAAAAGCTAAGCCGTTCCTCGCCGCTTCCATCCCTATGTTACTGAGCTTCCCAGCTCTGCTCTCACTACCCCCTGGCTTAGACTCCGTAGCGGCCTTAGGCCTCTGCCTCTTGTTCTACTCCTCAGCGGGGGTATACGCGCTTGCGAGAGCAGCGAGACTCTTCTCAGAGTGATATCCCCCTCTACCTCGAGAAGCTCGACTCCGTGCTCATGAACCCAAAGAGGTTCATGATAGCCACTCTCCTCTACGTCTTAGGCCCTAAGAGCGTAGGAGATATAGCTAAATCCTTGAACTTGAGCTTGGGAGATGTAGATAATCACTTGAGGAGGATGAAGAGAGAGGGATATGTCGAGCTCAGGAAGACGCTCACATTGAAGGGGCCCAGGGTCTTCGCGAAACTGACCGCTAAGGGGATCGAGGAGTACGAGAAGCTAGTGGATGATCTCAGGGGCCTCTTATCCGGAGTAGGGGCCGATTAGAGGGACCTCAAGTAGTTCCTCGAACGTAAAGCTCAGGGGCATATCCCCCGAGCGACCAACTTACTCTTTTTAACTTTATCAGTTAGCCGTAGATCCCCTCGGGGGAGGTGAGCGAGGGATGGCCTTCAGCGAGTCCTTGTGGCGGAGTATAGAGGGCATCTTCACTAAGATACTCGAGCACCCGTTCCTGAAGGGATTGACGGATGGGACGCTCGATGAGGAAGCTTTCCGATTCTACGTAATTCAAGATGCCCTCTACTTGCGGGACTTCGCCCGTGGATTGGCTATACTCGGAGCCAAAGCGCCTGAGGACGATTGGCTCATCATGTTCTGCGAGCACGCGAGGGATGCGATCGTCGTGGAGCGGGCCTTACACGAGAGCTTCTTCCGGGAGTGGGGCTTATCGGATGAGGAAGTTTACAGCACACCTATGGCACCGACTAACTTGCTCTACACGAGTTACTTGCTCAGGGTAGCTTACGAGCGACCTTTTCACGAGGGCATCGGTGCTTTCCTGCCCTGTTACTGGATTTACCTAGAGGTCGGTAGGGCCCTCGAGTCGAGGGGCTCCCCGAACCCGCTCTATCGACGCTGGATCGAGACTTACTCGAGCGTTGAATTCGAGGCCGTAGTCCGGAGAGTGATCGCTGCCGCTGATGAGATCGCTGAGACACTGACTGATGAGCAAAGGAAGGCGATGAGGCGTCACTTCATCACGACGAGTAAGATGGAATGGATGTTCTGGGATATGGGCTTTCGCAAGGAGGTTTGGGCCATTCAGTAAATTTTAGGAACATGGGGGGTGCTCGAGTCTATCACCTCAGTGAGTCGGCGGAACTGAGGATTGAAGCGTCTCTGTGCGAGATTAGGGCTCTAGGATGAGGCGGGCTTTCGGGCGGTATCATCGAGTCCCCAGGGGCAGAGATCCGAGTGATGAGATCTACTACAGCATCAGATGGTCGAGTCAGTTGACGCTGAGGGATCCGAGCATCAGTTAGATCTCACGAGACTACTATAAACTCGATAGGTGATGAGCCCGTCGAACGATCGAGAGAAGCTATCAAGAGGCCCTATTCGTCCGGGGACCTTATGCCGGATCGTCGAGAGCGTCCCGGAGGAGTAGTTCAACTGAGCTCCAGTGCCCAGCTCGAGGGCAGTATCTCGAGGAGCGGTGTATCAAGGGATCTATGGGGCAACTGAGCGTACGATCTCACTTCACGCGATCTCACGCCAGTCG
>Ga0197143_1002475_pt1 | contig 13540 bp, 12 predicted proteins | sample GBS70_MetaG_FD_148603 | JGI IMG/M metagenome (GOLD analysis project Ga0197143, IMG submission 148603) | Sediment microbial communities from Great Boiling Springs, Gerlach, Nevada, United States - GBS 70_MetaG | ecosystem: Environmental > Aquatic > Thermal springs > Hot (42-90C) > Sediment...
AACTCTAATCTTTCTGCTTATGTAACTTACGAAAATTATACTCAGCCAATATTAAATATAGTTATACCAGAAAATTTTATGTTAAACAATCATTCTGCTGAAATTCAAATATTTGACATGTTAGGTAAATTAATTACTTCTAATAAATTAAATCTATCTACAGGAAAAAATTCAATAAATATCTCTAATTATCTTAATAATGTCCAAAAAGGGTTCTACTTGCTTAAATTAAATATTGATAAAAACAAATTTAATTTTAAAATTATCATTTAAAACTTTTTTATTGATGCAAACTATGATTTTAATTTTGTTTTTTTTAATTAATATTAATTTTATCTCATTATGTCAAGAAAGTTTTTTTAGATGTATAACTCCAGAAATCAACAAGCAAGCATTAAAACTTAATCCTAATGCTCAGAAAGCTAAGAAGTTATTAGATCAATACATAAAAAATTATAAATCAAAAACAGATACATTAATAATAATACCTGTAGTATTTCATATAGTTCATAACTACGGACCAGAAAATATTAGTAAAGAACAAATTTTAGATGGACTAAGGATTTTAAATGAAGGTTTTAGAAAAAAGAATTATGATACATTGGAGATAATACCGCCATTTAAAGGGATAGCAGCAGACTGTAAAATAGAATTCAGGTTAGCAAAAATTGATCCTAATGGCAATTGTACGGATGGAATAGTAAGGATTCAATCAGAAATGACATATAACGCAAGTGAAAATATAAAGCAAATAGCACCTATATGGGATAGAAGTAAATACCTTAATATTTGGGTTGTTGCCTCAATAGAGTCTGGAGCAGCTGGTTATGCTTATTATCCAACTTCTGTAGATGGTCCTTGGGGCGAAGATAAAGATGGAGTTGTTATACTCTCTTCTTATGTTGGAAGTATTGGAACAGGTGATTATACAAGAAGCAAAGCCCTTATTCATGAAGTTGGTCATTATTTAAACTTAATTCACACATGGGGCAACAATAATGACCCTGGATTACCAGAAAATTGTTATGATGACGATGAAGTTGAAGATACACCAAATACAATTGGACATTACGGATGTAGCAATTTATATGAAGAAACTTGCAATTCTTTAGATAACATTCAAAATTACATGGAATATTCATATTGCCATAAGATGTTTACATTAGGTCAAAAAGAAAGAATGCGAGCAGTTTTACATTCTTCTATTGCAAATAGAAATAATTTATGGACGTATGAAAATTTGTTAGCCACAGGAGTAGCCGATAACTTTGAACCACCAATTTGCCAGCCCATCGCTGATTTTACATACGATAAAACTGTTGGTTGTGATTCATTAACTGTTAATTTTATAAACCATACTTGGAATACAGATACCATTTCTCAATATATATGGCACTTTCCTGGCGGTACCCCAGAAACCTCCAATGCCATTAATCCAACTGTCAAATATAACTCACCTGGAATTTTTTCTGCTTCCTTAACAGCTATAAACCCTGCTGGCTCTAACACAAAAACCAAAGATAGTATTATTCATGTTATGAATACTTCTATTGGTTACTATTTACCATTTATAGAAAGCTTTGAAGATCCTTCTTTTCCTTTGATAAATGATAATATGTTTTGGGAAATAAAAAGTAATGCTTTATATAAATGGCTTAGAACAGATATCGCATCTCACAGTGGAACATATTCTCTCATTGCCCCACTTAATTATATGGGCTTAGACAAATATACAGAATTAATTTCACCACTAATAATATTTAACGTTACTCCAAATTCTACATTAACATTTTATTATGCTTATGCACAACGAAACCAAAACTCAAATGATAATCTTAAGGTTTATATTTCAAAAAATTGTGGAGAAACTTGGTACTTAAGGTTTAATAAAAGTGGTAGTAACCTACAAACAACAAATGGCTTATATATACCTAATTTTATACCATCTAATGATCAATGGCAAAAAGTTGACCTACCTTTAGGTTTTTTTTCTTCTAGCTCACAAATTAGAATAAAATTTGTAGCTACAAGTTCTGGACCATTTGCTTCTAATCCTATATATATTGATGATATTAACATTTATCCATTAAAATCATCAAAAATGGAGGATACTTATTCAGACTCAATTTTTATGTTTCCTAATCCATTCTCAGAACAAACTGAATTAACTATTTATTCCGAAATTTATAAAGTATATAATTTACAAATTTACAATATATTAGGAGATAAGGTTTATGAAAGAGATTTATATTTAAATGAAGGTCTAAATAACATAAAACTTAATTTAAAATTTTTAAATCCAGGAGTATATATATTAAGTATAAAAGATTCAAAAAATGGAAAAAATTTTATTCTCAAAGCAATCAAAAATTAGCTTCTTAATATTTCTTATTTTTATTAATAAAGTTTTACTTTCTCAAGCAGGAAAAGATTGCTATGAACCATACGTAATAGAAAGCTTACCTTTCTACTATTCAGGAACGACAGAAAATTTTTTTAATGATTATACTAATCAACATGCTTGTAACAGTGTTTATATGAGTGGAGAAGATTTTGTATTCAGTTACACACCTACAGAAGACATTAAAATTAATATAAACACTTCAAATACAACATATTTAGTTGGACTATTTGTATTAAATGGTTGTCCAGATGATCCAAATACAATATGCAGAGCAAAAGTTGAAGCATATGGAGGAAATCCAAAAATAGAAAAACTACAACTATATAAAGATACTACTTATTATATAATAATTGACACATATAATGCAGCTAACCTTTTCCCTTATACAACATTTAGTATAGAAATAATAAGATGTTATAACTATGATATAGGACCTGTATGGATTTATAGGCCTCGTTCGGGCTGTCATCACTCTAACAAAACACAAGTTACTATTCTTTACCACAATTTTGGAACAGAACCAGTAGACTCTGTTTATTGTGGTTATCAAATAGACGATAATCCACCTATTATTCAATTAAACAAATGGCCGATTTTACCTGGAGAATCTATCTATTTTACATTTGATGATTCTGCTAACTTATCTGTTTATCCAATAACTAGAAAAATAAAAATGTTTACATATTATCCTGAAGATGAAAATCCATTAAATGATACTATTTGGAAATGGCTAACAACAAATATTTTTATTAATCAATTTCCTTATTATGAAGATTTTGAAGAATCGCATGGATGGTGGACAACAGAATGGATACATCATTTAGAACCTGGAACATCTTGGGAATGGGGTACTCCTAATAAACAATATATAAACGAAACTGCTACAGGTAATAAATGCTGGGTTACAAGTTTATCATCATTTCATTTTGCACCTGAAAACTCCTATGTACTTTCACCTTGCTTTGACTTTTCTTCATTATTACAACCAGTATTAGAAATGGATATTTGGTACAATACATCTAATTCAGAATATTATAATGTTGAATATAGTATTGATTCGGGTTATACTTGGCACAGATTAGGCAATCCAGGAGAAGGTATTAATTGGTATAATACTCCTATTGGTTATAATGACGCCGGTTGGTCTGGTATTACAAATGGATGGATTAAAGCTATTCACAAGTTAGATGGACTTGGAGGCAAACCTTATGTTTTACTTAGAATCGTTTTAAGAGCTGCAATAAATAGTTATTCTGAAGGTTTCGCTTTCGATAACATTAAAATTTATGAAACTCCAGATTACGATATTAACATTATTAAACTCGTATACCCTTATGATTCTTGTGGATTAAGCCAAGAAAAACTTAAAATACTAATATCTAATGATGGGGTATTTTCATTGAACCATATTCCTATTAAAATTACAGTGAACGATAACGAACAAATTATTTATGATACTATTTTTGTAACACTTCAACCAAACGACACTATTACTATTACAACTAATAAATTTTTAAATTTAAATGAACACAAATTATACAACATAAAAATTGAATGTATCCTAAATGAAGACTCAAATATATATAATAATTCTATTAATGTAAAAGTAATGAATTATCCAGTAATAAAAAGTTTTCCATATATAGAAGATTTTGAAGAAAATGAAGGTTTTTGGTATTCATACGGGCAAAATAATTCTTGGGAATGGGGTATACCAACAGATACAAATTTACCATCAGTATATTCAGGTCAAAAATTATGGAAAACTAACTTAAATGGGGACCATAACTTCTATGAAAAAAGCTATTTAGAAAGTCCTTGTTTTGATTTGTCTTTTTTATACAAACCAAAATTTAAAACTGCAATTTTTTATAAATTAACATATCCTTCTTATGTTCAATTTGAATATAAAACATCAAAAGATAATTCCTGGAAAGTATTAGGTTCAAATAATTCTCCCAATTGGTATAATGGAGCATATTCTTGGATAGACTCCGTAGAAAATTGGACATTAGTGGAACATTCTCTTGATACTTGCATTTCTACATTAACAAAATTTAGATTCTCATTTAACGGTGGAATCCCTAATACAGGCTTTGCCTTAGACCTCATAAAAATTTGTGAATTACCTAAACCCGACTTTAATTTTAATATCTTTATTACAGATTCTAAAAAAATTGTTAATTTCTTTAATAATAGCATAAATTATACTAACCTACTTTGGAATTTTGGAGATGGTTCTTATTCTTATGATAATAACCCTACACATACCTATAGCTTAAATCAAGATTCCATTTTTGTTACTTTAACAGTATTTAACGAATGTGGTATAGACTCAATTACTAAATTAATTAATCTAATAGGTGTTCCTGACAATAAAATTATAACTTGCTTTAATTTCTCCTTTATAAATAATAATCTAATAATATTTAATAATTGTCAGTCATTTAATAACGAAAATTTTTCAATTGAAATCTTTAATTATTTAGGTAAAAAAATTTACCATAAAGAATATGTTTTGGAAAAAGAAACTATTATTAACATAAACTTTTTAAAGCCATCTGTATATTATCTTGTCCTAAAAAATAAATATTTTACTTATTATCACAAGTTCATTGTCTTTTAAAAATTTCTTAAATAATTCAAATTTTTTATACCACTTATAGGAAAAACTTAAAAACTTAGAAGCTAAAAAGTATTAAAAATTTTTTCATTATAAAAAATTATCTTCAATAAACGAAAATTTTTTTAAAAGAATATAATTCATTAACTTAAAAGATTAATTTACAAATTATTGATTTTCAGTCAAAAAAAATTATAATTTTTTACACAAACCAAAAGAATTATAGGTTATTAAATAAAACATAAGAAGCAAAAAATTTTTTTTATAGGCTAAAATTTTACTAAGTTTGTTATAGTAATAAAAAAACAAATGAATATAAACAACGAGTTTTCTATAACCAGAGAAAAATATCAAGAAATAATAGAAAAAATAAACAGCTTTGAAAGATTTAACATATTAGTTATTGGGGACTTAATGATAGATGAATACATATGGGGTGTAGTAGAAAGGATATCTCCAGAAGCACCAATACCTATTGTTAAAGTTTTAAAAAAAGAAAAGAGGTTAGGAGGTGCAGGCAATGTTGCTTTAAATTTAAAAAAATTAGGAATTAACACATACATTTGCGGTGTAATAGGCAATGATGAAAATGGTTCTTTTTTCTTAGAATTATGCAATAAATATAACATTAAAAGTTATTTAAGTATAAGCAACCAAAGACCAACAACTATAAAAACTAGAGTAATAGCTCAAAAACAACACGTACTACGAATTGACGAAGAAAACTCTAATACTTTAACTCCTATAGAAAAAGAAGATTTTATAAATAAATTAAATCAGACTCTAATAAATAATAACATAAATGCTATTATCATTCAAGATTATGATAAGGGAGTGTTAAATAAAGAAATTATAAATTATCTTATCAGTTATTCCGAGAAAAAAGGAATACCATTAGTAGTAGATCCTAAATACAGAAATTTTAATTTTTATAACAACGTTACAATATTTAAACCCAACTTACGTGAATTTTTAGAGGGTAATAATTTAAAAGATATAGATGACATAAATTCTCTTATAACGATTGCTAAAGAATTTAGACATAAAAATAATATAAAAGTTTTATTAATAACATTATCAGAAAAAGGTATATTATACGTAGATGATAAAAAAGAGATACATTTACCATCTCAAATTATAGAAGTAGCAGATGTATCAGGAGCAGGTGATACTGTAGTTAGTTTAGCTACTGCTAGCTTTTTAGCAAATATCAAAGATATAGATATGTGCTTTATTGCTAATGTTGGAGCTAGTATAGTTTGTGAAAAAATTGGCGTTGTTGCAATAGAAAAAAACGAACTATTAAAAAGAATTTCTAAATACACTAAATAACTTCACATGCTTAAAAAAATTAATAAAAAAATTTTAGGTTCATACTTTATAACAACCTTAAGCATTTCCCTTTTACTTTTTTTAACAAGTATAATAATCACTTTTTATTTAGGTGCATATGAAATAAGTAAATATGTAAAAGAAAATATTTCTTTTAGCATTTTTCTTAAACCAACAGCAAAAGAATCTGAAATTTTAAAATTGCAAAAACAATTAGATACACTTCCATATGTTAAAGCTACTCGTTTTATTTCTAAAGAAACTGCAGCAATAGAATTAAAACATGAATTAGGAGAATCTTTTTTAGAACTTATAAATGAAAATCCTTTACCTTCTTCCATAGAAGTTAAATATAAATATGAATATGCTAATAAAGACAGCATACAAAAAATTGATATTTTCTTAAAGAGCAATCCAATTGTAGAAGATATTTTTTATCAAAAAGATATGGTTTTTTTATTGTATGAAAATCTAAACAAAATATTTTTCATAATTTTTGTTTTTGTTTTATCTATATTACTAATTACTATAGCTCTTTTAAATAATACCATTAGATTAGTTATTCATTCGAAAAGATTCTTAATTAAAACAATGATGTTAGTTGGAGCTACCAAAGGCTATATTATTGGACCATTCATAAAAAGTATTCTATTAATTAGTTTTTTAGGTTTTATTTTTTCCAGTATTGCTTACAAAACTTTTATTTTCATACTCCAATCATATGTAAAACAAATAACTTTCTTTATTACAACTAAAAACCAAATTATAACACTTATTATTGTCTTTATTATTGCTATTACTTTTAGTACAATATCAGTCATACTTAGCGTAAATAAATATTTAAATAAAGATTATTATGAATTACATCAAGAATAAAAAAATAAAAAAATGACAACAAAAGCCAATAAAAAAGAAGAAAAAAAATCTATTGTTTCATCAAAAAAAACAACAGTAGAAATAAAAAGAATTGAATTATTTAATAAAAAAAATATTTACTTAATAATTTTAGGAATTTTGTTTATTGTTCTTGGATACATTTTAATGAGTGGAGGCAAATCTACTAATCCAAATTTTTTTAATGAAGAAAAGCTTTTCTCATTTACTCGTACTGGTTTATCTACAATATTCATACTTTTTGGATACGCAATTATAATTGTAGGTATTCTTTTTAACTTTAAAAAATGAATCTCCTAGATGTTATAATACTTTCTATTGTTGAAGGCTTAACGGAATTTATACCTGTATCTTCCACTGGTCATTTGATTTTAACTCAAAAATTACTAAAAATACCTGATTCCGAATTCATAAAAACATTCATTATTAGTATTCAATTTGGTGGAATATTTTCTATAGTAGTTAAGTACTACAAAAAGTTCTTAAATATAACTCTTTACAAGCTTTTATTCATAGCTTTTTTACCTTCTGGAATTATTGGATTGCTTTTTGGTAAATTAATTAATAATTTTTTAGAAAATGAAATAATTGTTTTGATCGCCCTTTTTATAGGCGGATTTTTTCTTTTATTTATTGACAAATACAAAAATCCTAACGCTATGTCTAATGTTAAATATAAAAATGCATTAATTATTGGACTATTCCAATGTTTATCATTTATTCCAGGTTTTTCACGTTCTGCTGCCACAATTATTGGTGGTATTCTTAGTAATTTAGACAAAAAAACAGCAACAGAGTTCTCCTTTTTCCTCGCTGTACCAACAATTTTTTTAGCATCATTGTATAAAATCTTTACTAATTTATTCGTAAATAAATTAATTTTTTCTTACCAAGAAATTATCTTTTTGCTTATTGGAAATGTTATATCTTTTATAGTTGCATATATTGTAATAAGTTTTTTTATTAAGTTAGTTCAGAAAAAAGTTTTTTTTTGGTTTGGAATATATAGAATAATTTTAAGTGTAATTTTTTTAGCATTTGTTTTTTAAAAAATGGATGTAAAAAAATTACAAGAAAAAAAAATTTTCTTGATAGATAAACCAAAAGGCTTAACATCTTATAAAGTTTTAGAAAAAATAAAATTAGAAGTTTTTAATACTTATAAAAGAAAAATTAAAATAGGACATAGTGGAACATTAGATCCTTTAGCTACAGGTTTATTAATTATAGGTATTAACGAAGGAACTAAATCATTAAAATTCTTTTTCGACTTAGACAAAATATATATAACAACATTTAATATATCCGGTAGAACTGCTTCTTATGATGCAGAAACACCAATAGAAGAAAACTTTAATTATAACCATATAACCTTAGAAAATATATTTGAAGCAATAAACAAATTTAAAGGTTATATAAGCCAAGTTCCTCCTTTATATTCTGCAAAAAAAATTATGGGAGTTCGAGCATATTCACTTGCCAGAAAAAATATTCAAATAAATTTAAAACCTATTCAAGTCTTCATAAAAGAAATAGAAATCTTAAATATACAACTACCTAAAATTACAATTAAAGTGCATTGTAGTAAAGGAACATACATTAGATCATTAGCTTACGATATAGGTAAAGAATTAACAGGTGGAGCCTTTATAGAAGAATTACAAAGAATTGCTATTGGTAATTATAACATTATAGATGCTTACAAATTAGATGATTTTTTAAAATATTTAAAAACAAGTGATTTCTATAATAAAATTTTTAAATAAATTTACAAAATTTAAATTTGTTTCAAGATGAAACTGACAAATTTAAAATTCAAATTACCAGAAGAACTTATAGCAACACATCCTTTAGAAGAAAGAGATGAATCACGTTTAATGATTGTTGATAGAGAAACAAAAAAAATTGAACATTTAATATTTAAAGATATTGTAAAATTTTTTAATAAAGATGATGTATTGGTATTAAATAATTCTAGGGTTATACCTGCAAAGCTTATTGGTAATAAAGAAAAAACAGGTGCTAAAATAGAAGTTTTACTTTTAAGAGAATTAAATAAAGAACAAAAACTTTGGGACGTATTAGTTGAACCAGCTAGAAAAATAAGAATTGGTAATAAAATCCACTTCAAAAAAAATAATATTGATTTAATTGCAGAAGTAATAGACAACACTACTAATAGAGGCAGAACAATAAGATTTTTACACGATGGTGATTATGAATCATTTAAAGAACAATTATTTGCATTAGGCAAAATTCCTTTACCAAAATTTATAAAAAGAGAAGCAGAAGATATTGATTATGAAAAATATCAAACAGTATTTGCAACAGTAGATGGTTCTATAATTTCACCCTCAGCAGGCTTACATTTTAGTAAAAATTTATTAATGAAATTAGAATTACTTGATGTTAAAATTGTATACATTACTCTTCATTCCAGTCTATATAATTTCAAACAGATAGAAGTAGAAGATATTACAAAACACAAACCAGAATCCGAACAATATATTATTCCAGAAGAATCATGCGAAATAATAAATAATGCTAAAAGAAATGGTAAAAATATATTTGCTGTTGGTACATCAGTAGTAAGAGCTTTAGAATCATCTTTAACAACGGATGGTTTTTTAAAAGCAAATAATTCTTGGACAAATAAATTCATTTGTCCCCCTTATACTTTTAACATACCAACAAGATTAATAACTGGATTTCATTTACCATGTACAATAGCTTTACTTACAACTGCTGTTTTCTGTGGTTACGAATTACTTATGCAAGCATATAAAATAGCTATAAATGAAAAATATCGCTTTGGTCCTTATGGAGATGCTATGTTAATAATTTAAAGACTATGAATAATAGTATTGCAAAAATTCTCTTATCTATAAATGCTGTAAAAATTTCTTTAGACGAACCCTTTATTTGGACATCAAAAATAAAATCTCCTATTTACTGCGATATTAGAAAAACTTATTATTATCCAAATGTGAGAAATGTTATTAAAAAAAGTTTTTTAAAAATTATAAATGAAGAATTTACTGATATTCAAGTTATTGCAGCTGTAGCTACTGGAGCTATAGGATATGGTTCTATAATAGCAGATACTCTTAATTTACCCCTTATATACGTAAGGACAAAATCTAAAGAATACGGAACAAAAGCAACAATAGAAGGAGATGTTCCATTAAATAAAAAAACATTAATTATAGAAGATTTAATTTCTACTGGGTTATCAAGCTTTTATGTCTTTGAAAGTTTAAAACAACACGGCTCAATACCTATCGGTCTTTTAGCTGTTTTTACTTATAACTTTACTTCTGAAAATATTAAAAAATTAAAGGAAAATTTAAAAATTTTTACACTTACTGATTTTGATACATTATTAAATGCCGCATTAGAAATAAATTACTTCTCTCAAAATGATATTTTACATTTAAAAAATTGGCATATAATTACTAATAACTCTTTACTATAAAATATGATAATTTATAGCAACGTAGAAATAGTCAATAAAAATGTCAATGATTTCTTTAACTTTTTCTTCAATATTAAAGATTTGATAAAAAATTTTTTACAGACAACCAATTATTTAAAAGAAAAATTTAATATAGATATAGAAGTTATTGATAATAAAATAGTTATATCTCATAGTAATTTTGGTAAAATTTCTATAAGTATTATAAGTTATAATGAAAATGATTTCATAAAATATGGAACGGATAAAGATTCTAAAATAGAAATGTTTTTTTGGGTACAAATGAAATACTATCAACCATATAAAACAAAATTCAGATTAGCAATTAAAGTAAATATTCCTTTTTTCTTGGTACCATTTTACAAAAAAAAGATTAAGCAAGGGTTAGACGATTTAGCCAAACACATAGCTAAACTTTTTGGATAAATACTGCAAAGTTATGAAGGTTAATGAACAAGAATATAGATCTATATGGTATAGCAATAATTCAATAAAAATAATTGATCAGAGTCTGCTTCCTTTTAAATTTAAAATTTTAGAATTAAAAACTATAAAAGATGTTATAAAAGCTATCAAAGAATTAAAAATTAGAGGTGCACCAGCTCTTGGAATTATTGGTGCTTATGCAATGGTTTTATCTTACTTAAAAAATAAAGGCAACTTAAAAAAAATTGAAAAAGATTTTAACACTCTTATAAATTCAAGGCCTACTGCCATTAATTTAAAAACAGGTGCTCTTTACATTTTCAACTTTTTTAATGAACATAAAAATATTTCTGAAAAATTTATTACAGAAAAAGCCAACGAATTTTATGAATTAGAAATTGAAAAATGTAAAAAAATTGGATTTAATGGTTTAGAATTAATTAAAAACTTTTTTAACAAAGAAAAAAGATTAATAAATATTTTAGTTCATTGCAATGCAGGATGGTTGGCTTGTGGTGATTATGGTACCGCATTATCTCCAATTTATTTGGCTAACAAAGAAAATATTCCATTACACATTTGGGTAACTGAAACTCGCCCCTTAAATCAAGGGGCTAGATTAACTTCTTTTGAATTGTTTAATGAAAAAATAAATTTTACAATTATACCAGATAGTTTAGCTGGTTTCTTGATGTTTAATAAACTTGTTGATTATGTTTTTATTGGAGCTGATAGAATTTTAAAAAACGGTGACGTATATAATAAAGTAGGTTCTTATTCTTTATCTATTTGTGCAAAAGAAAATAAAATCCCTTTTATAGTTTTTGCTCCTTCTTCTTCTTTTGATATTCAAACTTCAAAAAGAAAAACTGAAATTATTGAAATTAGAAAACCTAATGAACTACGTGAAATTCAAGGCCTTTATAAAAACAATTTAGTAAAAGTAAAAATTATACCAAACAAATTCCCATCACTTAATTATGCTTTCGATATTGTTTTAGCAGAAAATATAACTTATTACATTACTGAAAATGGTATTTTTAAAAACATTAAAGAAATTATTGACTCATGGAAATAATTAATCAACAAACACCTCAACAAATTCTAATAAATTTTTGTAGAAGACTTTATAAAAAAAACTTAATAACTACTTTAACAGGCAACATTTCAATGCTGGTAGAAAAAAACATATATATAACACCTACTTCAAAAGATAAAGCTAATCTTATTCCTGAAGATATAGCAATCTTAGATATTTACGGAAATATAATAAAAGCCAAAGCTGGTGTAAGTATAGAAAAGGATATTCATGTGGGAATTTATTACCAAAGAAAAGATATTAAAGGTATAATTCACGCACATCCTTTTTGGTCATCTCTTCTTTGTTTTACTGATTTTACTTTATTAACTAATGTATTAGAAGAATCTTTTTATCTTTTAAAAAAAATTGAATTCGTTGAATATAATCCTTCTGGTAGCTTTAATTTAGCTAAAGATGTAGTTGACAAATCTTATAACTCAGATTTAATAATATTAAAAAACCATGGAATTTTTTGCCTAGGAACTTCTTTATGTGATGCTCTTAATAAATTAGAAATCTTAGAAAAAACTGTCTTTTACAGTTTTTTAGTTAAATTTTTCAAACTAAATTATTTCCCATTAAAGAAACTATAAAAATTGTACTGGCTGACATTTTTAAAAATCTTTTCATTCTTAGACATTATAAATATCCATAAAAACATAATAGAATGAATTAATTTATTAACTTTCAAAACATTAAAAGTATCTTAACTTCTACTTTTTAATTTGTTAATTTCACATAAAAAGTAAGTAATTAACAAAAATTTCTAAAAAAATTTAAAATTTTATTAAAAATTTTTAAATAAGCTTATACCTTTTCCTATAAATAATCTAACTTAAACTCTATTGATCTTATAATACAATTTTTTTCAATACAATTATTACGCTCTTTTAACTATTCTAACCTATAACCTAAGCCTAAAAGCATACGCAAATTATTTTTTTCATAAAAATTTTTTTTTAAATAAAAAGATTAATTTGTTTTATCTTTTGCCATTTTAAATATTTTATTTTTAGGAATAATCTGAATTTTCTTATTTGTAAAAGGGTTTTAATTTTTTTAAACAACTAGAAAGAGTAATATTAAACGTTTTCTAAAAATCTTCTGTATTACATTTTAATATGATTTGTGTATTACTTAAAAATTAAAAAAATTATATAAACATCTAACTTTTTCATGGAAAGATATTTATAAAATAAAATAACTTTGGTAAATCCGGGAATGTATAAAAATGCAAAAAAACGGAATTAAAAAGTAAAAATTAAGTAAATGATTAAACTTAATAACATTTGTATAAATTTCAAA
>Ga0197143_1002476_pt1 | contig 13539 bp, 10 predicted proteins | sample GBS70_MetaG_FD_148603 | JGI IMG/M metagenome (GOLD analysis project Ga0197143, IMG submission 148603) | Sediment microbial communities from Great Boiling Springs, Gerlach, Nevada, United States - GBS 70_MetaG | ecosystem: Environmental > Aquatic > Thermal springs > Hot (42-90C) > Sediment...
AGGCGGACATCATCAAGGTACATAGCTGTAGGGTTGCCATTGCCATCGTTCACCACGCCGAAGTAAAAGCGGAGAGTTTTTCCTTTAGTCAAATTTGTAAGGTCAAGGCTTACCTCTTTCCATTCCTCGGCTGTATCCTGTTTGGTCCTCCAGGGCACGGCCAAGATTGAGCCATCGGTCGGGTTGAGAAGCACGAATTTAGCCTCGTCAAAGACCTGAGGCCCTTGGGAAACCAGTTTGTAGTGGAAAGTCAAATTGACCGAAGACGCATCCGCTGGCACAGTTATATCCTGCCACACTGAGGAGAAAGCCAAGGTATCGGTTGATGGGTCAAGGTTACCAAGGAGCATTGAGCGGCTTCCGTCCCAAGCGGTGTCTTTGGTGAAGGAGGGCGGTTTTGGGGTAAGTTCCCAATGCCATCCACTTTCTTCCTCAAAGCTCCCGTTGACCACCAAGTTAGAGCATGGCGGTTGCTGAGCGGAAACGGGCGCTATCGCTAAGAACAAAATCCATGCTACAAGGGAAAGTTTGAACAAGGCTTTCATGTTTTCCTCCTTCTTGGCTTTTATACCTCTTGCTTGTGCAAAAGGCAACTTTCAGCCCGATTCTCTGTTCATTGCCCAAGAGCAGACCGAGGCGGGCTGAATGACCCGCCCCGGCAATAGGCAAGTATTGAGGGTTCTGGTTGGCCGAGCTTTCAGGCCGTAACGATGTTCACGAGCTTGCCAGGGATGAATACCACTTGCTTTACCTCTTTGCCCTCAAGATGCCGGCGAACTTTCGGGCTGTTCAGAGCCATTTCCTTCGCTTCTTCCTCGGTAATGTCGGCTGGGACTTGGAAGCGGTCCCGCACTTTGCCATCCACTTGCACTACTAAGGTGATTATCTCCTCCTTCGCCAGCTCCTCATCCCACTTTGGCCAGCTCTGCATGTGGATGCTGTAGGGGTTGCCGAGCTTCTCCCAAAGCTCTTCGGTTATGTGCGGAGCTATTGGAGCTAAGAGGAGCAAGAGCTTCTCAACTCCTTCCCGGACTGTAGCGGTTACTCCGTTCTTCTCCTTGTAATCAATCAGGGCCGAAGTCAGCTCCATTATTGCGCTTACAGCAGTGTTGAAGTGGAAGCGCTCTATGTCCCTGGTCACCCTCTTGATGGTCCTGTGGATAATGCGCAGGAGCTCTCTCCGGTCCTCATCGCTTTCTGGGGAAAATTCGGTTGCTTCAGCTACTTCAGTGGCGATGCGCCATACTCTGTTGAGGAAGCGATGGGCTCCTTCAACCCCTTTCTCCGTCCACTCAAAGTCTACTTCGGGCGGAGCCACGAAGAGGGTAAAGGTGCGAGCGGTATCGGCACCGTAAGTGCTGGTGATTTCATCCACTGAGACTATGTTCCCAAGGGACTTGGACATGGCCTTCCCGTCCTTGAGGACCATGCCCTGGGTGAAGAGGGCAGCGAAAGGTTCATCCACCGGGCTTAGGCCGATATCTCTCAGGAATTTGGTGAAGAAGCGGGAGTAAAGGAGGTGAAGTACGGCGTGCTCTATCCCGCCCGTGTACTGATCCACTGGCATCCAGTAAGCGGCCTTCTTGGGGTCAAATGGCAACTCGGTATTACGGGGGTCACAGTAGCGGAAGAAATACCAAGATGAATCCACGAAAGTGTCCATTGTATCAGTTTCGCGCCGGGCAGGCCCTCCGCACTTGGGGCAAGTTGTATTGACGAATTCGGGAACTGTGGCCAAGGGTGATTCTCCAGTCCCAGTGGGGGTAAAATCTACGTTCTCAGGCAGGAGGACCGGGAGTTGGTCTTCAGGCACGGGCACGATTCCGCATTTTTCGCAATAGATGATAGGGATGGGTGTGCCCCAGTAGCGCTGGCGGCTTATGAGCCAGTCCCGGAGCCTATAGCTTACGGCGAACTCCCCAAGGCCTCTTTCCTTTAGCCACTCAATCGTGCGCTTGACCGCAACATCGCCGGGCGTCCCTGTCAGAGGGCCAGAGTTTATCATGGTGCCATAGCTATCATGGATGAGGACATCTCGGTAGAATTCTATGTCCCAGAGCATTTGAGCGACGGTGGATTTGTCTCGTAAGGCTGGGTCAAGCTCGTGGCACTTTTTGACGATTGCCCTTTCCTGGGCCACGGAGTCAACTTCCATCAGGCCATCGGCAAATACAAACTGCCATCCTGCTCCTACTACTTCTGTCCAGGAGCCAGGCAGGATGAATTGCTGGACAAGGTCTATGTAGCGTGCTCGGTCCTTTTCATCCAAAGTTACGCACAAAGAACCTTCTTTCTCTTCAAACTGAAAGCCTGCTTCGGCCAAGGCTGCACGGAGGCCTTCCCGGAAAGTGCCCTTTCTTAGGCAACTTTTGGCTTTCCCTTCAGGCGGGGCAATGACCGGTATGACGGGCAAGCCGAATTTAAGGGCAAATTGGAAGTCTCTTTCATCATGGGCTGGAACTCCCATGACTGCGCCCGTGCCGTAGCTCAGGAGCACGTAATCGGAAATCCAGATGGGTATAGGCTCCTGGTTGACGGGATTTATAGCGTAAGTGCCGATGAAGAGGCCAGTCTTTTCTTTCTCAGTGCTCAAGCGTTGGATTTCGCTTTGGAGGAAGGCAAATTCCCGGTATTCCTCCACCTCTTTCCGTTTTTCGGGAACTGTAAGCTTCTCTACGAGGGGATGCTCGGGAGCCAGAACCATGAAAGTAGCCCCCCAGAGGGTGTCAGGGCGAGTTGTAAAGACAACGATTTCTTCCCCGCTTTCGGTTTTGAAAATGACCTTCGCCCCTTCGCTTCGTCCTATCCAGTTGGCCTGCATTATTTTGACTTTTTCAGGCCAACGCTCCAATTTTTCCAAATCTCTAAGCAGCTCATCAGCATAAGCTGTTATCTTTAGGAACCATTGCTCTAACTCCCTTTTGGTGACCAAGGAGCCACATCGCCAGCACCGTCCTTGTATTACTTGCTCGTTAGCCAGGATGGTTTTACAAGATGGGCACCAGTTCACTGGGGCTTTAGCTTTGTAGGCGAGGCCTCTTTCGTACATTTTGATGAAAAACCACTGATTCCAGCGGTAATAGTTAGGGTCATAAGATGAGATTTCGCGGTCCCAATCGTAGCATACGCCCATTTTGCGGAGCTGCTCTTTCATCCGCACAATGCAGTTTTCGGTCCAAATTCTTGGGTGGATGCCGTGTTTTATAGCTGCGTTCTCCGCAGGCAGGCCGAAGGAATCCCACCCCATCGGGTTAAGGACATTGTACCCTTGCATGGTCTTGTAGCGAGCTATCAGGTCACCTATCACGTAGTTCCGGCAGTGGCCCATGTGGAGGTCGCCTGAAGGGTATGGGTACATTACCAGGTTGTAGAATTTGGGCTTATCCTCCCTTTCGGTGGTGTGGTAAAGCTTATCTTCCTCCCAGCGCTTCTGCCATTTTGGCTCTATCTCTTGCGGGATATATTTTTCCGCCATAATTTCACCTCCTTTTCATAAGTAAGTAAGCCAGCCGTAGCGGTCTTCTTTTCTTCCTTCCACAATGGCAAAGAACTCTTCCTGAAGCCTTTTGGTAACTGGCCCTCGTTCGCCATTCCCAATTATTATGCCATCAACTGAGCGAATGGGGGTTATTTCAGCCGCAGTGCCGGTGAAGAAGAGCTCATCGGCTATGTAAAGAAGCTCGCGAGGGATTAGTTCTTCTCGGACCTGATACCCCAATTCTGAAGCAAGGGTTATTACCACTTTTCTGGTTATGCCCTCCAAGATTGAGGAGGCCAGGGGAGGGGTGTAAATTGAGCCTTTGTAGACCAGGAAGATGTTTTCGCCGCTTCCTTCGCTCACGTAGCCGTTGATGTCCAAAGCTATGCCTTCAGCGCAGCCGTGGTCGTGGGCTTCCATGGCGATGAGTTGGGAATTGAGGTACTGGCCTCCCCATTTAGCGGCAGCGGGGAAAGTATCAGGTGCCATCCTGCGCCATGAGCTTACCATCACATCCACGCCTTTCTCAATAGCTTCGGCCCCAAGATAGCGTCCCCATTCTATGGTGATTATGGCTAATTCTACGGGGCAATTTCGGGGGTCAAGGTTGAAGCCCCCAACTCCCCTGAAAGCTATGGGACGAATGTAACAGGAGCGGTGGCCATTGGCCCTTATGGTCTCCAAGATCGCTTTTTTGACTTCCTCAGCAGAATAAGGGAGGTCCAGCCGATATATTTTGCAGGAATTGAAGAAGCGCTGGATATGGTCATCAAGGCAGAAGACAGCCGTACCTTTGGTTGTTTCATAAGCCCTTATTCCTTCAAAAACTGATGAGCCGTAGTGCAAAACATGCGCTGTGACGTGGACCGTAGCTTGGTCCCATGGCACAAGCTTGCCGTTAAACCAAATCCATTGAGATTTTGGCATTGTCATATTGGCCTCCGAGTTGGTTTTTATAATTAAAAAACCCTTCGCCCCAGGGACGAAGGGTTTTCCCTCCGCGGTACCACCCTGCTTGGCGGAAAAGCGATTCCGCCCTCTTTGAGCAAGATAACGGTTGCCAACCGGCGGTGGCTACTTGACCTTTCACCACCGCAGCTCCCGGGCGAGTTCAGCCTCAGGCACTCCCTCGGGTGCCGGTGCCGGGTTCGCAGCTCCCCCCGGCTCTCTGGAGGGATGGCTTACTACTCCCGTTCGCAGCTTTTTGCCGTATTTAAAATTAAAGTGGAGCTGAGGGGATTTGAACCCCCGACCTCGTGAGTGCGATTCACGCGCTCTCCCAGCTGAGCTACAGCCCCACTTTGTTTATATGATAACATAAAAAGGCCGATTCGTCAAGCTAATCCGGCTCTTGGGTGCGTCCCAAAATCGTCGGGGCCCGGTGGGCTGAGATTGCACAGGGCGCTGGAAGCGCCCTCTCCCACCGGTAGCCGTTCGGGAAAGCGGGTCGCCAGGACGGAGAGGGGCGCTTTAGCGCCTCCTCTTTGCCTGAGCGGAAAGGCTTTTGGGACACACCCGATCTTCGGGCCAGGTTAACCTGCCGAATTGCTTAATTCCAGGTTATACGGTAAAATAATTCTGCACGCCGAATTCCCTTAACTTTAAAGGGAAGCGGGGGAACCAAATTTTTCCTCCCCAATGCTGGGGAGGATTGGGGTGAATCCTGCGTAAGCAGGTAGGGTCACTCTTCCGACCCGAACCCGACAGCTAACCCCGTAGGCGTAGGAAGAGGGACAGCTTCCTCAGTTTCTTCTCGTCACTGTCCCTCCCCAAAATTGAAACTAATGGCTAAACTTAACTTTTACCATTGGGAGGGAGAAATGCAAGCAGTAATTTTAGCCGCTGGCGATGGTGGCCGATTGGCTCCATTAACCCTATTTACCCCTAAGCCTCTCGTCAAGGTGCTGGGGAGGCCGATGCTGGATTACACCGTTAAAGCCCTGGAAAAGGCCGGGGTGAAGGATGTAACCATTGTCACAGGCTACAAATCCTGGCGGATAAAAGAGTACCTAATCAGCGAAGCCCCTTACAATGCCGAAATCGTCTTGGTCTACAACCCCGAATACGAAAAAGGGAACGCTATCTCTCTGTTAGCCAGCCAAAGTTACATCCGCAGCTATCCATTCATCCTGGCTATGGCTGACCACCTCCTAAGCCCAGAGCTTATCCTAAAGGCCCTCCGTCAGAGCCGTTCCGGCGGCAATTTCTTGGCCGTAGATTTTGACCCCGACCCCAAGATAGTGGAGGAGGCCACCAAAGTTTTAGTGGACAGAGAAGGAAGGATAAAAGCCATAGGGAAGGACCTGCCGCAGTTCAATGGCGTTGATACTGGGCTTTTCGTCCTATCCGAGGAGATTTTCTCCGCCATTAGGTGTATAGTAAAAGAGAAGGGTGATTGCGAGCTGAGCGATGCCTTGAATTACTTGATAAAGCACGGCTCTGGCTTAAGGGCATGCGATGTAAGCGGGTGCTTTTGGATGGATGTGGACACCTTTGAAGACTTGAGGTGGGCGGAAATTAAGCTTATAAGGGAGGCCAAAAATGCCCGAAGGGATTATATCTCAATACTTGAACCGGAGGCTTTCAAGGCCCTTGGCCCGTGCCCTCGCCCCAACCCCAATCACTCCCAATTTTATAAGCTTCTTAAGCTTTCTCACCGGGCTTGGGGCCGGAATCGCTTTCCTAAAGGGTCAAAACTTATTGGGTGGAATTTTGACCCAGATAGCCTCGGTAATGGACGGGGTTGACGGCGACTTGGCTCGGCTAAAGGGGATGGTATCCCCCTTTGGGGCCTTCTTTGATGCCGTGCTGGATCGCTACGCCGACGCGGCTATAGTGTTGGGTATGACATGGTGGTCAGCCCAACACGAAGGTTATGCCGGCACATGGGCCATAGGCATTTTAGCTCTCTTGGGAAGCCTCATGATAAGCTATTCCCGGGCCAGGGCTGAGGCCTCTCTTCACGCCAAAAGCGATGCCCCCTTTCTACCCAGGCTTGTCCCAAGAGATGGCAGGCTTTTCCTCATAATGCTTGGTGGAATTTTGGGAAAAGGCTATTGGGTTTTGCTCACGCTGGCCATCCTCACTCACCTCACTGTACTTTTGCGAATCCTCTACTTTACAAAAAGCCTGGCCGTAAACTAAGGCAAAGGAGGGACGCTAAAGCGCCCCTCTTCCCCGAAAATCTAATGGGGGAGGGCGCTTCCAGCGTCCTTTCCACTTCCGGCCGGGCTGTTTACTTGACTGATGCATAGCGATAAGTTAAAATGATTCACGCAATCCCTCTTAGGAGGTTAGCTATGGCTAATGCTGTCATTGTGGTAGACATGCAGAGAGGCTTCCTTGAGGAAGGCTTCCCGCTCTACTGCGGCCCTGAAGCGCGCAAAATAATCCCTGCCGTCCGGAAACTTTTGGAGGAAGAGTTGGCAAAGGGCTCATATCTCTTTTTCACCGCAGACTCCCACGACCCAGACGATAAGGAATTCCAAATGTTCCCTCCCCATTGCGTAAAGGGCACACCAGAAGTGGAAATTATTCCCGAACTTAAAGAGTTTGTGGAGAAAGGCACCATAATCCCCAAGCGGCGTTACAGCGGCTTCTTTGACACCGATTTGGATGAGCGCTTAAAGGCCTTAAAGCCCGAAAAACTCATCATTTGCGGGGTTTGCACCGATATATGCGTAATGCACACTGTGGCCGATGCCCGAAACCGCGATTATCCAGTGGAAGTTCCCAAGGATTGCGTCGCCAGCTTTGACCCCGAAGCCCACGCTTTTGCCCTCAAGCACATGGAGAAAGTCCTTGGAGCCAAAATCATATAGCTCGGAGGCTTGAAATGAAAGACTTCCCCTTTTCCCATCCCATCCTCTCAGGCGAAACAGCCGATGTCTATTTCCTTCGGACTAAAGCTATCCTGGAGGCTGAGGGGCTAAATCCGGTTGTAACTATGGAAATTTTCCCCAACAAGCCTGGGGTGCTGTGCGGGATGAAAGAAGTGCTGGAGCTATTGTCCATAGTGCTGCCGGAAGATGCCGAGGTGTGGGCTTTGGAAGAAGGGGAAGAAATGGCCGCCAAAGAAGTGGTCCTAAGGATAATAGCCCCTTACCTGAGCTTCGGGATATATGAGACAGCAATTTTGGGCATCCTGGCCCACGAAAGCGGCTGGGCTACCGCAGCCAGGGAGTGCGTTAAAGCTGCTGGAAATATACCTGTGATAAGCTTCGGGGCTCGCCACGTCCACCCTGAAGTAGCGGCAAGGATGGAGTATGCGGCCATAGTAGGAGGATGTGCAGGATGCGCTACTACCGCTGGAGCTAAACTGGCTGGGATAAAGCCTTCCGGCACAATCCCCCATGCCATGATCCTCATCTTTAACGATACCGTTAAAGCCGTTGAAGCCTTTGACCGCCACATGCCTCCCGATATACCTCGTATAGCTTTGGTTGACACCTTCAAAGATGAAGCAGAGGAAAGCATAAGGGTAGCGCAAGCCCTTGGGAGGAAGCTTTGGGGAGTTCGCCTTGATACTCCCCCCGAACGAGGGAGAGTTACCCCAGATTTGGTCAAAGAAGTAAGAGCCAGGCTTGACCAGGCTGGCTTTACTTGGGTTAAGATAGTGGTAAGTGGGGGCATAGATGCGGAACGCATCCGCCTCTTCCGAGAAGCAGGCGCTCCGGTTGATGCTTTCGGCGTAGGGAGCGCTATAAGCGGCGCTCCACCCATAGATTTCACCGCCGACATCAAAGAAGTTGAAGGAGAGCCGCGGGCCAAGAGGGGAAGAATCCCCGGTCGCATACACAACCCCAGGCTCAAAAAAGTTGACCTTAAGAAGCTAAAGATTCCGCGAGAAGGAGAGCGGTAATGGAGTATGAAGCTGTCATAGGAATGGAAGTCCATGTCCAACTTCTCACCAAATCCAAAATGTTCTGCTCCTGCAGCGCTGAAACCTTCGGGGCGGAGCCTAACACCTTGGTTTGTCCTGTATGCCTTGGGATGCCCGGGACGCTTCCAGTAATAAACCGCAAAGCTGTGGAATACACCATAATGACTGGCCTCGCCCTCAATTGCCAGATCGCTGAATTTGCCAAGTTTGACCGCAAAAACTACTTCTACCCTGACCTTCCCAAAGGCTACCAGATTTCCCAATACGACCTCCCGCTCTGCTTCAATGGCTGGCTGGATATAGAAGTGGATGGGCAAATCCGCCGCATTAGGATCCGAAGGGTTCATCTGGAAGAGGACACTGCTAAACTCTTCCACTTTGGGGACTATACCCTCATAGATTTCAATAGAGCCGGCGTTCCCCTCATGGAAATCGTAAGCGAGCCAGACATCCGCTCGCCTGAGGAGGCAAGGCAGTACCTCATAAAACTGCGTACCATCCTTCGCTACCTTGGTGTCTCTACAGCCGACATGGAAAAAGGTGCCATGCGCTGCGAGGCCAACGTCTCCTTGCGGCCAAAGGGCTCATCCGAGCTCGGCACAAGGGTTGAAATCAAGAACATAAACTCCTTCCGGTTCGTGAAACAAGCCTTAGAGTACGAAATTGAACGGCAGAAAAGGCTTTTGGAGCAAGGGAAGAAAGTGGAGCAAATAACGGTGGGGTGGGATGAAGAGAAAGGAACCACGGTAATCCAGCGGACCAAAGAATATGCCCACGATTACCGCTACTTCCCTGAGCCTGACCTTCCACCTTTGGTGATAAGTAGGGAGTGGGTTGAGAGGATAAAGGCTTCTCTTCCTGAGCTTCCTGACGCCAAGAGCGAGCGCTTCCAGAGCCAATACGGCCTTTCCCCTGCCGAAGCTCGCACCATCACTGTTGAGAAGGAAGCCGCCGATTTCTTTGAAGCCTGCGTTTCCCTCTACCCTAATCCCCGCAAGCTCTTCCACTGGATAACCGGGGAAATCTTCCGGCTATTGGGAGAGACAGGCACCACTTTTGATTCTCTCAAGTTCTCCCCCGAAAGCTTCATCAAGCTCATAAACCTGGTGGATAAAGGAACCATAAACCAGAACACAGCCAAATCCATCCTGCGGGAAATGTTCAACACCGGGGAGGACCCGGAGAAGATTGTGGAGAAAAAGGGCCTTGCCCTTATTGCTGACGAAGCTGCCCTTATCAAAGTGATAGAGGAAGTCATTGAAGCGAACCCTGATGCCCTGGAAAGGTATTTGGGTGGTAAGGAATCAACTTTCGGGTTCTTCATGGGCCAGGTGATGAAAGCGACGGGAGGGAGGGCAGACCCCAAACTCGCTTCCAAGCTTTTAAGGGAGAAGTTAACCCAGTTAAAAAACCGTTAGGAGGAAGAGATGGGCTTAAAGGAGCAGATTGACCAAGAATTGAAGGAGGCTATCAAAGCCAAGGATGAGAGGAAGCTTTCAGCCCTGAGGTTGCTCAAGACCGCTATCCGCAGGGCAGAAGTGGACAAGATGCGGGAACTATCCGAAGAAGAAATATTAGCCGTTATAGCGGCTGAGGCCAAGAAGCGGCGCGAGGCAATAGAGCAATATTCCAGAGGCGGTAGGGAAGACCTGGCCCTTCAGGAGAAAGAAGAGCTCGCAATCTTAGAAGCTTACCTCCCTAAGCCCCTTTCCAGGGAGGAGATAGAAGAAATGGCCCGCCAAGCCATAAAGGAAGTGGGGGCTACGGACCCCCGCCAGATGGGGCAAGTGATGAAAATCCTCATGCCCAGAGTCAAAGGCCGGGCCGATGGAGCTTTGGTGAGCAAAATAGTGCAGGAACTGTTAGCTGGCCCTTAAAAAATGGAGAGTAAATCGCCCTGGTCAGAAGTAGTAAGAAGGGTTGGGAGTGCTTTTTCCTTTTCTCTGCTCGCCTTATTAATCACCTTAACCCTCATCTGGGAACCTGGAGCCAGCAGGGTAAACCTAAAAGAAGGCGATGTTAGCCCCTACGACGTGCGTTCCCCACGGAAAATATCTTACGTAAGCCAGGTTTTGACCGAGAGGGCTAAGGCTCAGGCGGCAGCTTCAGTCGGGGAAATCTATGACCCGCCGGACCCATACGTCGCCCGGAGGCAATTGGCCAAAGCTTCAGCTGTCCTCAATTTCATAGAGGCTGTCCGTTCAGACCCGTATGCCTCTTTGGATGAGAAAAGGCTTTGGCTTGGGGCAATGGAGGGGGTTAGCGTTACCGAAGAGGTGATTTCGGTGCTCCTTTCCCTGCCAGAAAGCCGCTGGGAGGCGATCTCCAGGGAAGTGCTTTCAGTGTTGGAAAGGGCCATGCGGAACGAGATAAGGGAAAGCCGGCTTCCAGAGGTTCGGCGAACTATTCCGGCTATGGTCAGTTGGGAGCTGGATAAGGATGAAGTAAAAGTAGTGACAAATTTGGCCGGGAACCTTATCTCTCCCAACTCTTTCCCCAACCCCGAAAAGACCGAAGAAGCCAAGAAGATTGCCCAGGAATCCGTCAAGCCCATCGTTCGCTCCCTGGAGAAGGGTGAGGTGATAGTCAGGGCTGGGGACGTGGTAGGGCCTTTGGAAGTTGAGGCTATTGAAGCTCTCGGCCTCAACAGGAATCCTTTTGACCCCTACAGGCTTGCAGGGGCTGTAGCTTTGGCCAGCACCGTAACTTTGGGCCTTGCTTTCTACTTTTCTCGCTTCCAGCCCTATTTCTTGCTCATCTTTACCTTTTTCCTGGCCTTGGCCAGGTTTATGGCTTCCGGTCAAAGCTTTATCTCTTACCTTTTCCCCATCGCCTCTTGTGCTGCTCTTCTCTCCTTAAACGCTGGGAGGGAAGTGGCTGTAGCTGGAACCTTGGCTTTATCCATCCTTTCGGGCTACATGGCAGGTGGCTCCTTGGAACTTGTAGGCTATTGGTTGGCAAGTGCTTCTTTCTTCCTCCTGGCTCTGGGTAAAGGGGATAAGGTTAACCTTTACCTTAAGGCCGGGTTAGCTTCGGCCTTGGGAGGCTTGGGGGTAATTTTAGCTTTTCGCTTGCCTTGGGAGAGCTTCAACCCGTTGGAATTGACTTTCGTGGCAGGAGCTTCGGCCCTCAATGGTCTGATCTCCGTAATCCTCACCCTCGGAGCCTCTTTTATCTTGGGAAGCTTTTTGGGGTTTGTTACACCTTTACATTTGGTGGAAATTTCTCGCCCCACCCATCCTCTTCTCCAGCTCCTCCTCCTCAAAGCACCCGGAACCTATCACCACAGCCTGCTTGTGGCCAGCATAGCGGAGCAAGCTGCAGAGCGGATCGGAGCCAACGCCCTTTTGACCAGGGTCGGAGCTTATTTCCACGACATAGGCAAGAGCCTCCACCCATATTTCTTCGCCGAAAACCAGTTAGGAGGGGTAAACGCTCATCGTTCCCTTGACCCCCGCACCAGCGCGCGCATCATCATAAGCCACGTGAAGGATGGGCTTGACCTGGCTAAAAAGTATCGCCTCCCCAGGCAAATCCAGGATTTCATCGCTCAGCACCATGGCACAGATATAACCCCGTATTTTTACCATGAGGAGTGCAAGCTTAAGAACGGAGTAATTGAGGACGATTCCTGCTTTCGCTATCCAGGGCCTCGCCCCCAAACTAAGGAGACGGCAATCGTCATGCTGGCTGATTCGTGCGAGGCAGCAGTGAGGGCTGCCAAGCCCTCTTCTCCTGAGGAAATTGAGAAGATTGTGAGGAAAATCGTGAAGGAAAAGCTGGAAAGGGGAGAGTTGGATGAAAGCGGTCTCACCTTGAAAGAGGTTGAGGAAATCCGCAAGGCATTTGTCGCAGCCCTGCAAGGGGTATTTCATCCCCGCATTCAATATCCGGAGGTGGAAAAGAGTGGCCAGGATTGAAGTAATCCCCGGAGAAGTTCCCCCGCCTTTGAAGAAAAAGGAGCTACGGATTTTGGCTAAAGCTGCGGCCTTTGCCCTCAATCAAGAGGGAAAGGGAAAAGGCAAGCTAACCATCGTAGTGACCGGGGACGAGGAAATAGCGCGCCTAAACGCCCGCTTCAAGGGCTCAGAAAGCCCGACTGATGTCCTGGCCTTTCATTCAGGGGAGGGAGGTGGTTTTGTCTCAGCCCCCGAAGCCCGAAATTACCTTGGGGATGTGGTCATATCTTGGCAGAGGGCTGAGGAACAGGCCAGGGATTTGGGCCACTCCTTGCTTGAGGAGCTCATAATTTTAACCATCCATGGCGTGCTTCACCTCCTTGGTTACCAGGATGAGGAAGAAGGTGACCGGGAGAGGATGTGGGCCAGGCAGGAAGAACTGAAACAGCTTTTCTTGGCAAAGGAGGGGGCATGACCGAGCTTCTATTCGGGACAGCTGGGGTGCCTTTGAGCACACCAAAACCTCCTTCCAGCGAGAAGGGGATTAAGAGGATAAAAGAGCTGGGATTGGGGTGCATGGAGTTAGAGTTTGTCCAAAGGGTGAGCATGGGAGAGGAGACAGCGCGGGCAGTGAGGGAAACGGCCTCTTCGCTTGGGGTTGTCCTGAGCGTTCATGCCCCATATTACATAAATTTAAATTCCCCGGATAAAGAGAAGCTTGAGGCCAGCAAAAGCCGGCTTTTAGCTGCGGCCAGGGTTGGGTGGCTGTGCGGTGCCCGGAACATCGTCTTCCATCCGGCTTTCTACCACGGTAATGACCCTAAGGAGGTCGCGAAGAGGGTGCGGGATCAAATTCTGGAGCTTGTGGAGATACTGAGGTCGGAAGGGGCGGAAGTTGTGCTTCGCCCTGAGACCACGGGTAAGCCTTCGCAGTTCGGCTCTTTGGAAGAGATTATCGCCCTGAGCAAAGAGATACCGAACGTTGCTCCCTGTGTGGACTTCGCCCACCTCCATGCCCGTTCCGGTGGCAAACTGAATTCCTACGAAGAATTCTCTTCAATCTTGAAGCTAATAAAGAACGAACTTGGCCCTGAAGCCTTAGCCGATATGCACATCCACGTTTCAGGCATACAGTACACTCGGCAAGGTGAAAGAGAACACTTGAACTTGAGGGAATCGGACCTGCGGTATGAGGAGTTAATCCAAGCCCTTTTGGATTACGAAGTTAAAGGCCTGGTTATCTGCGAAAGCCCTAATTTGGAGGAGGATGCACTTTTATT
>Ga0197143_1002477_pt1 | contig 13538 bp, 11 predicted proteins | sample GBS70_MetaG_FD_148603 | JGI IMG/M metagenome (GOLD analysis project Ga0197143, IMG submission 148603) | Sediment microbial communities from Great Boiling Springs, Gerlach, Nevada, United States - GBS 70_MetaG | ecosystem: Environmental > Aquatic > Thermal springs > Hot (42-90C) > Sediment...
AAAAGAGGGACTTTTTGAAAAACTCGGAAAACTTATAGAGGATAGATTTGTACTTACATTTTCAAGGGAAATTGAGGAGAAGCAAAAGGATGTTAATGTAGAAGGAATTTTTGATGGTTCTGCTTCTCTCATGGAAGTCATGGGATATGAAAAGGGAAGTCTCTATGTTCCCAAGCTCTGGGACTTCATGATGAGAAAAAGGCTAGTGAGCCTATCAATAAAGCCGTCTATAGATTATAATGAATTTGACAGATTCCTGAACATCCTCGCAGAAGCTCCTCAGCAGGCTTATACGGAGGAAGATTCAAGAAGGGTGACTATGCTCTTTGTTGAGAAAGGGCTATCAAATGTTCTTCCTGTTTTTGAGGAGGATGTCCTCGGGAGGGAGAGAAAGCTTTCGTGGATGGTGAGAATTGCACTTTCGCGCTTAAAGAAAGACCTCAAACTCCTTCCACTTTACAGGAACCTTACCGAAGAAAAAATTGCTGAAATAAAGAGACAGATTTTCAGGGAAATTGTCAGGCCGTTAAGAAGGATTGATATTCTAACTGAATTTCTTGAGCATACCGACCTTATAAAGGCAGATGTTAAACTCCTTGATGAAAAAGAGGTGGAAAGGGAAATTGTCAACAACCTTCCTGATGAAATGACTGCATCTCTCACAAGGAAGGTGGCGGAGAAGATTAAGGAGATTGAGGACGATGAGGGTTTGAGGAATACGAAAAATAATCTCCTCATAGCCCTTACTTTTCTCTGTAACAAACTTATAAGGAGAGGGGAGCAGAAAGATATTGAGACCCTTGCAAGTATTTACAGGATGGGGTTTTTAAAAATTGAAAGCCTTCCCGAGGAGGTAAGGGAATTTGTTCATCTTCAGAATGAAATGGTTGAATTTTTAAGCTCAAGAAAAATTGCAAGAGAATTATTTGTAGAAGTCAGCAGAAAAAATTATGAAAAGAAAATTTCTATTATGGTGAGCCTTTTTGAAGAACTGATAAAGAAAGATAAAGAAGCCCTCGCTATGGAGATAATAGAAGTCCTTGAGGCTATAAAAGAACAGGAAAGTATAGGATGGAAGAAAGGTCTTGCTGAATCAGCGCTTTCAAGAATTTGTTCAAATGATGAAATTTTAGGACTTATAGCAGGTCTTCTCGTTCAAGGAAAGGAAGTTGAGAGGGGGATAAGGGTTTTTGAACTTTCAGGAGAGCATGGAATCTATTACCTCCTTGAGGTTTTAAAAACATCGGAGAGCAGAGCGGTTAGAAGAAAGGTTATTGAAACTATTTTAAAGAAAAAGGATTATGCCATCCCATACATCCTTCAGGAACTGGAAAAAGGAGAGGGAGAATGGTTCTACATAAGAAACCTCATATTTCTTCTGAGAGAGATGGGAGAAAAGGCTTCTTTTCACATCGTTCTCAAATACCTCAATCATCCCCATTTCAGAGTAAGGGAAGAAGCAATAGACTACCTTTCTCAGGCAAATGAGAAGAGCCTTCTTGATGAAGCAGAATCACTGCTGAATGACAGAGACGAAAGGATAAGAAGAAAAATCCTGCTGGCACTGAGCGGTTTAAAGACGAGAAGAAAGGAAATCATTTTGAAAGCCATCTCTATGCTCATGGATGAGAACGAATCAGAAGAGGTTAAGAGGTGCGTTTTGTCCTTCTTTTCATCAACCGGCAACCTCAAACTTCCAGATGGAGGAAGTATTGAAGATATTCTCATTGAGTTTATTGAAAGGAAAAAGAAGGTGTTCATTTTTAAAAAAGAGGAAAGCCCTGAACTGAAAAAATATGCAATAAAGATACTTGGGGAAATAGGTTCTCCAAAATCAATTCCCTTTTTGAAGAACCTTGAAGGTAAAAAGGAATACGAAGAAGAAACAAAAATTGCGATCAAAAGAATCGCTGATAGGGTCTCATCAACAAAGAAATGATGAGTATAATCTTTTCGCAGCTTTGCGTTGATTTTTTAAAAAAATTAGATATAGTTATAGAAGATGAGATTCAGAAATGAAAAAAAGGGAGAGGTTTCTATTGATATAACTCCTATTGTTGATACAGTGTTTAACCTGATGATTTTCTTTGCCCTTTCCCTTAACTTCCTCGCGGCATCAGGATTAAGGATAAATCTTCCAAAGGGAACTGTAAGGGAAGTCTTGAGCACACCAAAATCCGTAGATGTCTCAATAACAAAAGATGGAGAGGTATATGTGGAAAAGGAAAAGGTCTCCCCCGAAAACCTTTATCCACTTTTTTCCTCATTGAAGAATGAGGGATATGAAAAGGTCATAATAAAGGCTGATTCAGAAGCAAAACACGGAATTGTCGTGCAGGTTCTTGATACAGCAAAGAGAAGTGGATTTTTGCAGCTCGCAATAGCAACTCTTCCAAAAGAAGAATGAAAAAGAAAACAGCAAGGTTTATAATCCTCCTATCATTTATACTTTCAGGAATTCTCATCCTTCAGTTTCTCCTTTCGGATGGTGGGGTCATGACATATAGAACCCTGAACCGACAGCTTAAATCCCTGAACAATGAGGTTGAAAATCTAAGGGTTCAAAAAAAGAAGCTTACGGAAGAGATATGGAGATTAAGTTCAGATGACGAATACATTGAAAAAATTGCCAGGAGGGATTACGACCTTCTAAAGAAGAACGAGCTTATTCTAAAATTTGTGGAGATGGAAAAGTAAAAAGCTTTACAAAAATCCGAGCACAGAAAATATGGAAAGGACAAGCCTGTCAAAAAGGATGTGCCTTGGTATATATCCATACTTTATCGGTATGTCATACTCCCTTAATATGTCAAAAATCTCGTAAATTTTCTGATACTTTAACTTTCCAGCAAGAGCTATTAAGGAGGAATCAATCTTCAATTTTTCTGTCTTCATCCTCTCCTTTATTTCAAGAAGGGTCCTCAATCTTGAATTTATGTATCCAATAAGAAGCACCCAGAGGTTAACATTCTTTTTCGCCTGCTCTCTGAGAGCATTTGTTAACCCGAAAATTTTGTTTTTGTCTCCCCTCATAATTGCTTCAAACACATCCCCTGGACTTACTTCTTTTGAAGTTCCAACAATAACTTCAAGCACATCCTTTTGGTCTATCTTTTTCCCGTTACCCACATAGTTCATCAGTTTTTCCACTTCGTTAAGAATTTCGCCGAAATTTCCGGTGTAAAATGACATGATAATCTCTATCCCTCCTTCTGTTATTTTGTATCCCGATGAAGAAATGTATTCTTTAATTATCTCTTTTATATCATCCTCGTAGATTTCTTTTATGCTAAAAATGGCAACCTCTTTTATATTTAAAAGCTCTTTCAAGGGTATAAAATTGGAGGAAAAAATGAGATAGGTATTACCTGCTATTTCCGGTTTATTTTTCAGTATCTCAATCTCCTTCTCTTTTATCTCGCAGATTATTATCCTTGGTTTTGATAAGATTGAAAAACTCCTCGCAGAATCAATTGCTAAAATTGGTGATTCATACCTTATAATTTCTACATCCCCATACCTTGAAGATATGGCGGATTTCAATTTATCAATCAAAAATGTGAGGAGCCCCTTATCATCGGTTGAAATGAGAGATACCCCTGGAATCTCACCCCTTCCCCATTCTTTTATTACCTCTTTAATCCTTTTCATTCAAAAAATTGATAAACTCCTCATAAATTTCATCCACAATCAATTTCACGATTGAATTCTTTGCAGCCTCTTCCCTTTCTCTATCAAAAGAGATTATTCCGCTTTTGAGATACTCTTCATACTGGGAAAACCTGCTCTCCTTTTTTCTTTCCTCTTTTTCAAAAACAGCCTTTACCATCATTGATACTCTGTAGGAGGGTCTCGTGGGTGAAAAGAATGGTGATGGAATCGAACTGTATGATAAAATGTAGATAGATATTGAATTTTTCGCATCATCCATTACTTCAAAGCCCCCCCTTTCAAATGCCTTTATACTCTCTTTCTTCACCATTATTTCCAGTTCAGGCTCTGATGTCCTGTTTATCACAACAAGCCTCAGAGAGTCTTTTTTTTCTTCTACTTTAATGCCTCTTAACCCATATCCACAGGATAAGGATAAAAAAAGAGGAAAAAGAAGATATTCTCTCATTCCTTGATAAGTTTTTCGGCAAGCCTTTTTGAAAAAGACATGATTGTTAAAACCATCGGTCTATCAAGAGCCTCAGGAATCCATGAGGCATCTGAAACATAAAGGTCATCTATTCCTTTCACCTTGCCCCATTCGTCAAGGACCTCTCCTGTCCTTGCTGTTCCCTGGGGATGGGTTCCACGAACGGGTGAAAGGAATATGCTGTCAGGTCTGCACCCCGCTTCAATGAGAATCATCTTTGATATAGCAGAACCCATATTCATCCTTTTCATATCGTTATCCGTTAACGGCTTTGATATGTTTCCTTCAATATCTATGCTTCCCGCAATCTCGTCCTTCGTTTTCACCATTATTCCCAGAATTTTCCTTTTTTTAAATGCCTTAAAAACCATTCTCTTTTTCTTTAAAAATAGTTGAATAGGAAAACTCATCCATGTATCTGTAAGGGTTGAAAGCATAAATCCATCTTTTTCAAACTCGTAACTCCCCACTGTCATAGGAGGGTCTTTGAAGTTTCCACTTCCCGATTTTAAAACCCCATAAACTATAATAGTTGGGTCAATTGAAAAGCCGTCTCCTGCACCCTTTATTCCGGAATTCCTCAAAATCATCGCCGTTCCAATTCCACCCGCAGCCAGAATTACCTTCCCCCTTGCTTCAAATCCGTCCCTTCCAATCATTCCCCTTGCGCCTGTGCACCTTCCGTTCTTTATAATCAAGGAATGGACCTCAGCCTTCGTTACAAGCCTGGCACCCTTGCTCACGCATTCATCTATATACTCCCTCGCAGTCCACTTCGCACCGCAGGAACATCCGACCATACAGGATGAAGAACATCTGAATCCCTTTTTACACCTTTCAGGGTTCATAAACTTTGGAATTGCCTCCCATTTAAACCCGAGCCTTTGAGCGGCTTGCATAATCCTCCTGCTTCCTTCACCCCAGAAGCTTTCTGGGAGTGGTTTAACATTCAGTTCCTTCTTTATTTCCTCGGCGTAAGGTTTTAGATTTATTCCATATTTTTTTTCAAGCCAATCGGGAGGGTCTGCTGAGGAGCCGCAGTAAAGAACCGTTGAACCACCAACTGTTATACCCCTTACTATATTCAATCCCTCCTTTGTGAAATAAAAACTCATCCTGTCGGTATAGAAAAGGGCTGAAAGATGGTTCCCAACCCTTTTGTGATATTTTCCCTTTTCAAGGATAAGAACATTTTTTCCAGCCTTTAGCAATTCCCTTGCCACAGAAGCCCCTCCTGCTCCGCTTCCAACAACAATGAAATCAGCCTCAAAATACTTCATAAAATTTTTTTAGCATCTTTCTCAATCCATTTCAATCTAAATTTTAACCTGCGGAAAATGTCTATCTATGAATTCTTAATTATATCCTGCCAGCGAGGAAGAAGACTTTTCAGATAATTTTTTGAATCCTCTTTCCTTTCACGACTATTGAACACCTTTCGCAAAATTGCCTGTGCCTGGAATTTTTATAAGTTCATTTTTTCAAGTAATTCCGCGGGCGGTTCCCTCCACTGGTGATAGTAATAGGTTTCTCCAGCGATTTTTTTTGGGAGAGTTCCCGCTGGTAATTTCTCTAATTTCTTTATCTATCCTTATAAGTTCCTTCATATATAATTTTCTTCCAGTGTCTTTTTTATTATAGCCATAATTAACTACATTTATTCCTCATTCCCACCTTTACCGGTTCCCCTGGAACACCGCTCAGCTTCCTGACACTACAAAATCACCTCATGGATTTTTTATCATTATTCCATTTCCATTCCAATAAAAATTATGATAAAAAAATTAAATAAGATGATAAAACTTAATCTAAAGGAACACTGCGTAGAAACAGCAGCGAAGAAGGCTCTTCAGGAGTTTATGAGTGAATACCTGAAAAATGGGGATGAGGAAACAGGAAAGAAGATAGAATTTTTGAGAGAATTTCTCATGACGCAGGACTTCAGGAAGATAAGGGCTGAGAGGCCTGAACTATCTGGTGGAAAAGATGTAGATGTTCTAATAATCAAGGAAGAGAAGGAATTTAAAATAAAATTAATAAAGGAGTAAAGATGGAGAAGATAGAGGTAAAATCAGTTCATGAGGTCGTCCTTGCAGTAAGGGACGCAGAAAAGGCTGTTTCCCTTTATGAGGAGCTCTTCGGGCTGAAATTTACTCTTTCCTGGGAACTTCCATGGGAGAAAATGAGGGTGAAAGCAGCTATGATAGGAGAAACGCAGTTTCACATTGTAGAATCCACATCGCCGGATGGAGTGATTGCAAAATTCATAGATAAAAGGGGAGAAGGGCTCCATCATATCTGTTTCAAAGTAGAGGGATTAAAAGAGATGATTGAGAGGTTTAAAAAAAAGGGGATAAGGCTTGTGCCAGAAAATCCCGTTTCAGTGGGCAATATCTCCTATATCTTTCTTCACCCATCAAGCACATACGGAATTTTGATTGAATTGATAGAAGAAAAGTAGTCCCTTTCAGGACCTCCGAAAACTGACTAAAGCATCCCCTTTTCCTCATACCATTTTATTGTGATACGAAACCCTTCTTTTAGAGTAAGAGAGGGTTTGTAACCAATTTTTCTCTTCGTCTCACTTATGTCCATCCCCCAGTTGTCCTCAAGGAATTCGGGAAGCCTTGAAAGGTTCAAGGGATAGGGCTTTTTGGTTATAAAAGAAGCAAACTGGGTTAAAAGAGCTGGTGGGTATGCAAGAAATTTTGGGAACTTTAAGAGGGTTAATTCTCTTTTTAAAACCTCTGAAAGGATATCCTTTATCTCTTCCCATGTATAATTTCTTTCATCTCCTACAAAGAGTATCTCCCCTGAAGGGAGGTCCTTCTGAACGGAGAGGAGAATTGCCTTGACCACATCTTTTACATAAACGAGGTTTAAAATTTTCTTTTTAAATCCGGGATGGGGAAGGATGCCGAATTTTTTTGCTGCCTTGAATATCTGGTAAAAATCTGTGTCCCTTTGCCCATAAATGGCACCGGGTCTCAAAATTACAATCGGAAGTTTTTTTGAAAAGGAAAGGGCTATCATGTCACCTTCATACTTGCTTCTTCCGTAATGGCTTTTGTTCCTCTCCGCAGCGAGACTTGAAAGAATTACAAGTTTCTTTAACTTCTTCCCATATCTCTCACACAACTCACACACATTTTTTGTTCCTTCCCTGTTCACCCTGTAATAATCACTTACCCTTACAGCCTTTGTAATGCCTGCTATGTGGAAAAATAAATCACAATCGGAAATTTCTTTTATTGTCAACTCCTCAAGTGAGCCTTCTACTGCATTGATTCCGAGATTTGAGATAAAATCCCTTTTGCTACTTCTTCTCACAAGAACAGAAACCTCAAATCCCATCTTCACAAGCTCCTCAACTAAATGGCTTCCGACGAATCCTGTTGCTCCTGTAACAAAGGCTTTCATCTCGTCCTGTATTCTCTTTTCGTTGAAAATACATCTTCAAATTTTTAAAATCAATCAAATGCCAAAAAGAAAAGATATAAAGAGTATACTAATAATAGGGTCGGGACCAATCATAATAGGGCAGGCTTGTGAGTTTGATTATTCTGGAACACAAGCTCTTAAGGCTCTGAAGGAAGAGGGATATAAACTCATACTCGTTAACAGCAATCCCGCAACGATAATGACGGATCCGGAGTTTGCAGATAGAACTTACATTGAACCCCTTTCTCTTGAATTTCTTGAAAGGATTATTGAAGAGGAAAGACCCGATGCCCTCCTTCCAACCCTTGGCGGTCAAACTGCACTTAACCTGGCAGTTGCACTGAAAAAGGCTGGTGTTCTGGACAAGTATGGAGTTGAACTCATAGGAGCGGATGTAGAGGCTATTGAAAAAGCCGAAGATAGAGAACTTTTTAAAAAGTGTATGCAGGAAATAGGGCTTGAGGTTCCGAGGAGCATATATGTAGGGGATATAGAAACTGCGAAAAAATTCGTTCAAGAAGTGGGGTTCCCGGTAATAATTAGACCCTCATTTACCCTCGGCGGGACAGGTGGAGGAATTGCATACAATTCTGAAGAATTTGAAGAACTCGTGAGGTTTGCCCTTGATATAAGCCCTGTCCATAAGGTTCTCGTTGAGGAATCTGTTATAGGATGGAAGGAGTTTGAACTTGAGGTAATGAGGGACAAAAAAGATAATGTGGTGATTATATGCTCCATTGAGAACTTTGACCCAATGGGAATTCATACTGGAGACAGCATAACAGTCGCTCCTCAGCAGACATTAACTGATAAAGAATACCAGAGGATGAGAGACGCAGCGATCAAAATCATAAGAAAAATAGGTGTTGAAACAGGTGGTTCAAACATACAGTTTGCAGTTCATCCTGAAACAGGAAGGATGCTCGCCATTGAGATGAACCCGAGGGTATCAAGAAGCTCTGCTCTTGCTTCAAAGGCGACAGGTTTCCCCATCGCAAAAATCGCTGCAAAGCTCGCAGTTGGATATACACTTGACGAAATTCCAAATGATATCACTAAAGAAACGCCCGCATCTTTTGAACCAACTATAGATTATGTAGTCGTAAAAATCCCGAGGTTTGATTTTGAAAAATTCAAAAATGTTGATGAAATCCTTACAACCCAGATGAAATCTGTGGGCGAGGTCATGGGTATTGGAAGGGATTTCAAAGAAGCTCTAATGAAAGCAATTCGTTCCCTTGAAAAGGATTACTGGGGACTTCTTGACCAGGTGGAAGTAAGAGATGAAGAAAGTTTTTATGAGTCAAAGCTTCGTTTCCCAAACAAAGAAAGGCTTTTTTATATTGCAGAAGCTTTAAAATTTGGTTTCTCTGTAGAAAAAATTTCAAAGATAACAAAAATTGACCCGTGGTTTTTGAGGGAGATAGAAGAAATAGTTAGATTTGAGATGGAATTGAAGAAAATGGGTGCCGAAAAGTGGAATGATGAAATTCTGAAAAGGGCAAAGGAATTGGGAATTTCCGATAGAAGGATTGCAGAAATAAAAATAAAAAAGGAAGACTATAAAACAAAGAAAGAATACAAATCTGCTATTTCCAGAGAGGAAATTGAAATAATGGTTTATAGAAAAGAAAAGGGAATTATACCCTCTTTCAAATCGGTTGACACCTGTGCCGGAGAATTTGTAGCGAAGACACCATACATTTACTCCACTTATGATAGAGAAGATGAAGTCCCACCACTGGATGGAAAAAAGATAGTAATTCTTGGAGGCGGTCCTAACAGAATTGGTCAGGGAATTGAATTTGATTACTGCTGTGTCCATGCCTGTTTCGCAGCAAGGGAAGCGGGTTATAAAGCGATAATGATAAACTGCAATCCGGAAACAGTGAGCACAGACTACGATACATCCGACAGACTTTATTTTGAGCCCCTTACCATTGAAGATGTTTTTGCAATCCTTTCAAAGGAGAACCCATCTGGAATTATTCTACAATTTGGAGGTCAGACCCCATTGAAGCTCGCAGTTCCTCTTGGAAAAATGGGCTTTAAAATTCTCGGCACACAGCCCGAGATGATTGATATAGCAGAGGACAGAGGAAGGTTCCAAAAACTTGTTAAAAAATTAAAATTGAAACAGCCTGACAGCGGAATTGCCTTTTCATACGAAGAAGCAAGAGAGGTAGCTCATAAACTCGGTTATCCTGTCCTCGTTCGTCCCTCTTATGTCCTCGGAGGACGGGCGATGGAGATAGTGTACAGCGACGATGAACTTAAATCTTATATGAGCGATGCTGTAAAGGTATCTCCTGAACATCCAATTCTTATAGATAAATTCTTGAAAGATGCAAAGGAGCTGGATGTGGATGCCCTATCCGATGGAAAAGATGTGTATATAGGTGGAATAATGGAGCACATAGAAGAGGCAGGGGTCCATTCAGGAGACAGTGCCTGCTCTCTTCCTCCCTTCTCATTGAGCAAAGAGATAATTAAGGAAATAGAAAGGCAGACCGAGCTTATAGCAAAGGAATTGAATGTAATAGGGCTGCTGAATATTCAATTTGCAATCAAGGACGGTGAAATATACATCCTTGAAGTGAACCCGAGGGCGTCAAGAACAGTTCCATTTGTATCAAAGGCGACGGGAATACCACTTGCGAAGATGGCAACCTTTGTCATGCTCGGAAGAACTCTTGAAGACCTTGGTCTGAAGGGACTTAAGAGAATGCTTAAGTGGAGCGCTGTAAAGGAATCGGTGTTTCCTTTCATAAAATTTCCTGGAGCAGATACAATTCTGGGACCTGAAATGAAATCCACAGGAGAGGTTATGGGAATTGATAGGTCCTTTGAAACAGCCTTTTACAAATCACAGATAGCAGCTTCAAACAATCTCCCTCTTGAGGGAAATGTATTTATCAGCGTAAAAGACGAGGATAAAATTAAAGTCCTTGAGATAGCGAGGAAATTTGAAGAAATGGGATTTAAAATAATCGCCACAAGGGGAACCGCAGAGTATTTAAGAAAAAATGGAGTGAACGCAAAGACGGTCTTCAAGGTTGGAGAGGGAAGACCTCACATAGTTGACATGATAAAAAACGGAGAGATTTCCCTTGTCGTAAACACCACCTTCGGAGCTCAATCCATTAAAGACTCCTTCTCAATAAGAAGGAGCGCAATCTCCTACGGTGTTCCATACTTTACTACCGTTGAGGGAGCACTTGCAGCTGTTAAAGCAATCGGGTCTTTAAAAAATAAAGGATTTGAAGTAAAACCTTTACAGGATTACTATAAAGAGGTGAAAAATGGAAAAAAAACCGCTTACAAAAGAGGGATATGAAAGGTTAAAAGCAGAGCTTGAAAGGCTCAAAAGGGAGGAACTTCCTGCAATAGCAAAAGAGTTAGAGATAGCCCGTTCTTACGGAGACCTTTCTGAAAATGCAGAGTATAAATATGCAAAGGAAAGACAGGAACAGGTGATGTTCAGAATCGCCCAGCTTGAAAAATTGCTTTCAACCTGTGAGGTAATTGAAATAAAAAACATGAAGGTGGACGGAGTGGTTTTTGGATGCTGGGTCAAAATAAAGGACCTTTCGGATGGAAAAGAAGGAGTTTACAGAATAGTTGGGGAGATGGAAGCAGATATTAAAAAAGGAGAAATATCTTATGTATCTCCTCTGGGAAAGGCTCTAATTGGAAAAAAAGAGGGCGATGTCCTTTCATTCAATACCCCTGGAGGGGAAAGGAAGGTTCAAATTTTGAAAATAAGCACTGATGGGCCGGAAGAAATTTAAAATAAATTATAACACAACAGTAAGGGAGCTTCTTAAGGCATATCCAGAAGCAGGTAAAATCCTTTATGAAATGGGATTTGATTGTTTAAATTGCAAAGGGGCTGATGAGGAACCGCTTCGCCTTGCCGCACGGATGCACGGTGTTTCACCGGAGGAAGTGATAAAAATCATAAAAAAGAGGCTTGAAAGAGGAAGGAAAAAGTAGAAGACCCCCTTTTTCCATTGAATTCTTCAAGGAACTTTATACCCTCCTTAAACCGTATGAAATACTGGCAAAAAAGGGATTTGAAAAAGGACACATAATAAAAAATCTTTTCTCCTTCTCACAGATTCAGATAAAGAAACTCAAAGAATTCTCCCTTCCTTATGAACTTATTTCTGAGCTTGATAGAATCCAGAAGAAGATAGAGCCCCTTGGAGATAAACTGAGCTCTGAAACGGCTCTTTTAAAAGAAATATATCTCTCAATCAATATGCTTCTTAAAAACGGAATTGATTTATTTTTAAAAACCTCTTTTTATGTATTCAAAAAGAAGGTCAGTGAGGTAAAGGGAATAGGAGAGGTTCTTTCAAAAAGCCTTGGGGAAAGAGGAATTCATACCATAAAGGATTTGATTTTTTTTATCCCAAAAAGATATCAGGATAGGAGGAATTTTGTCCCGATAAAAGACCTCGTTGAAGGTATTCCATGTGCGATAAGAGGGAAACTACTTGACTTCGGAATTGTTGAGTTTAAAAAGAGAAAAGCCTTTGAAGCTATTTTTTCGGACGAAACAGGCTTCCTCAGTGCAAAATGGTTCCATTATAAATCCATACCATTTCATAAAATTCTCAAAAGGGGGCAAGAATACTATCTCTTCGGGACTCCCTCCAGATATGGGGATAGATTTGAAGTGATCCATCCTGAATTAAGAAGCGATGAAAGGGAATTTGGAGAAATTATTCCTGTTTATCCCGAAATAAAAGGATTGCCCCGTCAAAAATTAAGGGGAATAATGGAAAAAATATTGAAGGAAAATGGAAATTTTATCATCAGCTGTGTTCCTCCAAGTATAGAACGGAAAACAAACCTTCCATCCCTCTCTAAATCAATTTACAAGATTCACTTTCCTGATAAAAATGATGACTTTCAAAGGCTGAACAGTGGAAATTCTATCTATCACAAAAGGCTTCTCTTTGAAGAGATTTTCTCCCTTGAACTCGCTATGCTGAAAAGAAGGTCTCTGATAAAAGGAAGGAAGGGACCAATTCTCACAATGAAAGGCGAATTGCCCCAGAAAATGATAAAAAATCTGCCATTTCAGCTAACCTCTGCACAAAGAAAGGTTATCAACGAAATAGAGGAAGATTTGAAAAACAACAGGCTTCTCTACAGAGTGATTCAGGGAGATGTGGGTTGCGGAAAAACAGTTGTTGTGGGAATAGTATCCCTTTATTTCATAGAGGACGGGTATCAGGTCGCGATGATGGTCCCTACAGAAATTCTTGCTATTCAACATCATAACACAATAAAATCTTTTTATTCTCCCCTCGGCGTTGAGGTGGGGGTTTTAAGAGGTGGGATGAAAGAAAAGGAAAAAATAGAAACCGCTATGAGAGTAAAAGAAGGAAAAATAAATTTTTTGATAGGAACCCATGCCCTTCTTGAAGAATATGTGGAGTTCAAAAACCTTGCCCTTGTGATTGTTGATGAACAGCACAGATTTGGTGTCCTTCAAAGGGCTTTTATAAAAAAGAAAGGAGCCTCTCCCCATCTTATTGTCATGAGTGCTACCCCAATTCCACGAACATTAGCAATGACCATATATGGAGACCTTGATATTTCCATAATTGATGAAATGCCAAGAAAAAGAAGAGTTAAAACCATCCTCTATCACTACAGTGAGATAGAAAGGGTTTATGAAGAGATGAGAAAGGAGGTAAAGGATGGCGGAAGGGTTTTCGTTATATATCCTTTGATAGAGGAATCAGAGAAGCTTGATTTGAAGAATGCAAAGGAAATGTTTATAAAGTTCAAAGAGAAAATTTTTCCTGATTTGAGGGTGGGACTTCTTCACGGAAAAATGAGACCCTCTGAAAAGGAAGAGGTTATGAATGGATTCAGAAATAACGAAATAGATATCCTCGTAGCGACCACTGTAGTTGAGGTTGGAATTGATGTTCCG
>Ga0197143_1002480_pt1 | contig 13535 bp, 12 predicted proteins | sample GBS70_MetaG_FD_148603 | JGI IMG/M metagenome (GOLD analysis project Ga0197143, IMG submission 148603) | Sediment microbial communities from Great Boiling Springs, Gerlach, Nevada, United States - GBS 70_MetaG | ecosystem: Environmental > Aquatic > Thermal springs > Hot (42-90C) > Sediment...
TCTTCGTTTGACAATCCAAACAATATGGTATTTGATGTAAAATCGACAATGGGCAGAAACTTCATATTTTCTATCAGGCATTTCTGCCTTTATTTTATCAACTTTTTTCTTCTAAATGTCTTGTTAAGGGCTATTCCCCTTAACAACCCCTTTAGTTGCTACCCCGCAACAAGTTGCGGGGATTAGCGAGTTTAAATTTTAAATAAATTGATTTTAATTTACGCTCCCGAATCGGAGGGCTAATTCCAACCAATTTGAACTAATTTCAACCAGCTTTAACTAATTTCAACCAGTTTCAACCAAATACCTCTTGACAAGAAGAAGAAGTATAATCGAAGCATAATTAATGTATTATGTCAGAATCAGAATTAACACCAAATCAAGATAGGAAAAATATAACAAAGCTCACAGAAAGAATAGAAAATTTAGAAATAAGTTTAGCTGTTGAAGAGGTTACGGGAACTTGGATTGAATATGATGACAAAACACGACAAGAAACAGGACTAAGAGGATTACTTTGGAAAGAAGATAGAATCGAATATTATCCAAACGGTCACAGAACCCATTATACTTACTACAAAATAAGAAAAGATGGGACGGTTGAAGTAGAACACCATATTAATAGGTATAATATGGAAACAGGTCTTACTTATGATGAAAAACCCATCTACCAACTACGCCCTGAACATATAGGCGTCCACTATGTTGCTGTTAAAATGCCTCAACCTATAAAAGACAACTCAAGCCTTCATACTATGTTAATAGACAAAATTACAAAGATTCAAAAACCTCCTTCAACAACCTCTTCCCAAAGTACTTAAATTATTACCGCTTAAAAAAGTTTTATTGTAGCATCGAAGTTAATAAAATCTTTTTAGTATTTCTGTCAAAATTTATGCGTTATAATTCCCTCTTCTTATCACCTAAAAAATCTTTATCTTTTCTAATAACCTCCTCTTATCTCTTCCCCAAAAATGCCGATTTAAACTCAGTTCTTTTACTTCATTTGTTTCTTTAATAATTTTCTCAAGCGTAAACCGATAATCTTCCAACCGATATTTTTTCACCAAGTTTAAAAAGTAATCAAATTCAAAATCTTTCATCAAAACTAAACTTAAAATATCAATTAAGTCTTTTTGACCTTTAACACTCTCTTTTCTTGATTGATAGGCGTTTATTTTAGTAATTAATAAAACTTCTTTTTTTGGCAAAGTAAAACCGTTTATTAAGATAGTTTCTTTAATAATCTCTTCTACTGGTAATCCTAAACGAGAATAAAAAGGCAGATAAATATCAATATCAATCTCTTCCAATTTAACATGATATTTCTTTAAACGTTCGTTTTTTTCTATCGGAAAAATTTTTTTCAAATTTTTAAGTTGAGAAAAATCAACTATAATATCAATGTCTTTTGATTTTAATGATTTGGTATAAAAATACACTGCCCAACCACCAATTAAAACAAAATCAAAATCTTTTTTAAGCTGTTTTAAAATCAAAAAACTTTTATCAGTAATAAACTGCTGGTAAAATCCTTTCATTGATTAAGTCTTTTTTTAATTTCTAACAAAGTCGCCTCCCAAAAATCTTTTGCATACCACTCAGGCAGATTCCACAAATCAACAAAAAGTTGGGAAATACTAACCGTTTTTGATTTTGAAAGATATGGATCGGGTTTTAAGATAAATATATTTGGCAAGTTTTTTCTTTTTGGAAATCTTTTTATAATATTTTCAACGTTTGTTGAGTAAAAATAAATATGATCATAATCGGCGGGAATTTTTTTAAATAAAAAGCGAAAAGCCGTATAAGCAGTTGGGATAACATCAGAAGGCATTAATCCTTCCCTATCAAAAACCGGTAAAGGTGAAAAAGTGGTATAAACAATCTCTTTTTTTAAATTTCTTCTGGTTGCCCAAAAATACAAAAGTCTTTCCCAGTCAATCACTTTTGAAGAAAACTTATTTATTTTTACAATATTTAACTGACGCAAAGGGACAAGTGCGTGATTAACAACGCTGGTTGAAAGGGAATATTTTTTGGCTAACTCGGTGATGGTAAATTCCGGCTTTTTCTCCTCAATCACTCGATCCAAAAGCTCCCGCCAAATATACTCGATTTTTAACATAATTTTCTATTTTTTAAAAAACTTCTTACGGTCTTTTTCTATAATAATAGAAAATATCTAAAAAGTCAACAGCAAGTTTCAACCAGCTTTAACTAATTTCAACCAGTTTTAACCAAATATCTCTTAACAAGAAGAAGAAGTAAAATAGAAAAAGTTAAAAAGTTAATAAGTTTAATTTTAAAAAATGTCAGAAGGTGATAGTGCTTGGGAGAGGCTTATCAACTCTTTAATAGACTATGCTAAGAAAGATCCAAAAAGAAGGCAACAATTTGCAGATGCAATTTTTGGGAAACCAAAAGAAAAACACCTCCCCATACACCTGTTAGATGTAATAGATTTACACCTATTTTATCTCTAACATTATCACCTTTCGTTATCAACCCACAATCGTGGCTTTATAACTTAAGTAGTAATTTTATTTTTTTATATTTAAAAAGCTCTTTTAATTGTTTATTTATTTTTGGTTTTTGATGTTGAAATTTTAACGTTTTACGTTTCGTTAGATGTTAGATGTTAGATGATTTTATTTATGTTCCACGTTATACGTTATACGTTATCCTTTTTTATCTCGTCACCTGAAAACTTTTTACTTTCTCCAAAAGTTCTCTCGCCTTTTTGTTTTCTCGAAAGTGTTTTCTTACCGGTTCAATTAGCTGATCTAAGTAAGTGATTAAACTAGTTTTTAAATCGGCTGGGTGAATTTCTTTGTTGACAAATTTTTTCTCAAGCTCTTGATAGGATTTTAAAACAACATCACCACCAAATTTTTGCGGACGAGAAATTACAACTTTATCAACACCCAATCGATCCAAACTTTCAAAAACAATGTATTTATAGTACTCCAAAATCGGATTATCCTCAACTACTCCTTCTGGACAATAGGCTTTATTGATTTTTCTTTTAATATCTTCAGTTGAGTCGGTCATAAAAATAGCTGAATCAGGAATTGACTTTGACATTTTAAGCTCAATTGTTTTTTGAAGTTTTTCGTTTTGAGTTGTAGTTTTGTGTTTTGAGTTTTGAGTTTTGACATTTAATCCCATAAGCATATGGTGAGAAACCACAACCGGCTTCCAAAAACCCAAACTTGGCCCAATCTCACGTGCTAGCATATTCACTTTTCTCTGATCCATCCCAAGCTGACAAATTTTAGCGCCTAAATAAAAAATATCAGCTGCTTGCATACAAGAGTAAATAATCATCGCCCCTGTTAAATTATCAAGTGATTCCTGCCTCCCCATAATTTCAGCGGTTCTAACGAAGCGACGCAAAGCATTGGAGCGACCCACCCGAATAACTAACTTCCAGTACTCTGAGTCTTTAACTAAATCTGAAGCCCAAACAAATTCAACCTTTGAAAGATCCATACCACTTGCCTTCCAAACCTCAATAAAATAACGGCCAACGGTCTGAATCTTTTCCAAATCACCCCCCATTTTGTTATTGGCCATCGCATGCCAATCAGCTACCAACATTTTAAACTTCACTCCTGCTTTAGTCATTTTATTAACATTTATTGCCCGCAAGATTCCTTGAGCAATATGAATCTGTCCTGAAGGCTCAAAACCATCATAGGCAATAAGCTCTTCCCCGCTTTCCAAAAGCTTTTTCAACTCATCCTCAGTAACAATCTCTTCACCAACTTGTTTTATTAGTTCTAAACGTTGTTGGATGTTCATAATCAAAATGATAACATATTTTTTATTTTTTATAAAACATTATTCAATCTTGCGTTATTGACCCACGACCGTGGCATCATAACGCAAGCATTAACACCTAACACCAAATTTTATAATACATTCCACACCTCCAAGGTGTTATATATTCCACACCTCGGGAAAAATTGTTTAAAAGTAAAAATCACTCAACTTGATATTTGATATATTAACAATGTTTACACTCCCTTTACACAACCTTTTAGACCATATCAACCACTCTCCGTTTATCTCAATTAATCTCAATTTATCTCTATTAATCTCTACTTTTATCTCTATTTATTTCTTTTTAATGTTTAAAGTTTAACGTTTAATGTTTAATCTTTAACCATTTTTCTCTTGACACTTTTAAAAATATCCTCTATATTTAAAAAGTTATAATTTTTTAAAAAAACTTATGTTAAAAATCAATGCTTCCCAATTTCAAAATGAGGTTTTAGATCAAAAAGGTCTGGTCTTGGTTGATTTTTATGCTGATTGGTGTGGTCCTTGTAAGATGACTTCCCCAATTTTAGAAGAACTTTCCAATGAAGTAAAAGAGGTAAAATTTGTCAAAATCAATGTTGACGAAAATCCAGAGTTGGCCTCTCAATACAATGTTTTTTCTATTCCCACCTTTTTAATTTTTAAAGATGGCAAAATCATCCACCAATTTGTTGGTGCTCGCGGAAAAGATGGTTTTCTTGCGGAAATCGAAAAGGCAAAAAATTTGTAAAAATTTTAAGACATCAAGGGCGGTCTTTAATAAATATATTTAGTTTTGAGTTTTGACATTTGAGTTTTGATTTATTTTTTATGTGTGGTATTTTTGCCTACCAAGGAAAAAAAACAGATGTTGCTAATTTAATTTTAACTAGTCTTAAATCACTTGAATATCGCGGTTATGACTCTTGGGGAATTTTGATTAAAAAAACAAACAACGACTTTTATTTAAAACGCCAAATAGGAAAAATAAAAGATAAAAAATTACCACCAATTTTTACCACCGAAGGTTTTGGTCACACCCGCTGGGCTACTCATGGTGGTGTTTTGGAAAAAAATGCTCATCCCCATTTTGACTGTCACAAACAAATCTTTGTTGTTCACAATGGAATTATTGAAAACTTCAGTCAAATTAAAAAAGAACTAATTAATAAAGGACACATTTTTACGTCTGAAACCGATACTGAAGTTTTAGCCCATTTAGCCGAGGAATTAAGTAAAAAAATAAACGACAGTTTACAAATAGTCAAAGAAATTATTAAAAAAATCCAAGGTTTAAATGCCGTTATTTTATATTTTATAAACGACAGTGAATTTTATGCTTTTAAAAATAGCTCACCGATCGTTTTGGGAAAAAATAATGATGGAGTATTTTTAGCATCTGACGCTTCAGCGTTGGCCCCCCATACCCAAAAAGTCTATTTTCTTGAAGATGAAGAAATCTTAATTATCAAAAATAAAAATCTTTTTCTTTTTGATAAAAATGGAAAACCAAAAAAAGTTAACTTTATTAACCTCAATTATAAAGTCGAAGATACACTTCTTGGCCGCTATCAACATTTTATGATTAAGGAAATAAGCGAACAACCCAAGGTCTTAAAAACAATTGTTGACACTCAAGAAAAAAATCTTAAAAAAGCGGCAAATTTAATTAAAAATTCATATGGGAGTTATCTTATTGGTTGTGGTAGCGCTTACTATGCTTGTTTGGTGGGGACTTATTTCTTTTCAAAAATTGCCAAGCGTCATATCAACGCCGCCGTTGCCTCAGAATTTTCTTATTTGGTTGATTTTTTAAAAGAAACATCTTTAGTTATCCCCCTCTCCCAATCTGGAGAAACAATTGATATTATCTCATCAGTCAAAAAAGCCAAAGAAAAAAAAGCAAAAATTTTAGCCATAACCAATGTCTTGGGTTCCACTTTGTATCGACAAGCCGACGAAAAACTTTTGCTTTTGGCAGGTCCTGAAAAATGTGTCCTAGCAACTAAATCATTTACGGCAAAGCTTTCCTTTTTATATCTTTTAGCTCATATATTAAATAACACTTTTAAAAAAGGAAAGGAGAATTTAAAAAAAGCAATCAAAGAGATTGAAAAAATAATAAACGAGCGTGAAAAAATTAAGAAGTTAGCTGCCCTTTTGAAAAACAAAGAGCATATTTTTATTTTAGGCCGTGGTGTTTCGTACCCTGCCGCTTTAGAGTCGGCTTTAAAAATTAAAGAATCATCATATATTCACGCTGAGGGTTTTCCTGGAGGAGAATTAAAACACGGAGTCATTGCCTTGATTGAAAAAGGAACACCAGTAATTGTCTACAACCCAGAAGATGAAACTTATGAAGATACATTATCATCAGCCTATGAAGTTTCTGCTCGTGGCGCTTATGTAATTGGTATATCTTCAAAAAATAACCCTGTTTATAAAGAATTTTTTCAAATTGAAAACTGTGATGATGCTACCGCTATCCCCAATGTTGTTTTTGCCCAACTTTTAGGATATTATCTTACTTTAGCCCGTGGCTTTGATCCCGATAAACCGCGTAATTTAGCCAAAAGTGTTACAGTAAAATAATAATAAAATAATTCTTCTTGTTTTATTTTTACAATCTATTGTATAATATTTTTATATGCTCAAAAACCAACTAAAAAATGACTTACTTTCTGCTTTAAAAGACAAAAATGAGAAAAAAGTTTCCATTCTTCGTTTTGCTTTATCAAAAATCCAAAAAGAAGAAATTAACAAACAAAAAGAGTTAAACGATGAAGAAGTTGTTTTAATCCTTCAAAAATTAAAGCAAGAACTTGAGGAAGAAAAAGAAGCAGCAATTTCAGCCAAAAGAGATGATCTTAAACAAAAAGCAGAAGAGGAATTAAAAATCCTCCTTCCCTATCTCCCCACACCTTTATCCGATGAAGAATTAAAACAAGAAATTCAAAAACTTATTGACCAAAATAAAGATTTATGGCAAAAAAATCCAAAAGCGTTAATTGGAATCTGTGTGAAAGCGTTAAAAACAAAAGCGGAGACAAAAAAAATTATTGAGATAATAAATTCGCTTCAAGTATCATAAATTTTAGTCAAAGCCTCAATTCCCAAAAAAAACATCTCTTCATCAAAATTTTCATTTGGGGCGTGAATATTGTCATCTGGTAAAGTAAAACCGGTTAAAATAATGGGTTTTTTAAAAAGCCGTTGAAGAATTTCAGCCGCAGGAATTGAACCACCACTTCGATTAAAAATTACTTCCTTGTCAAAAACATCTTCTAAAATAGTGGCCGTCTTTTTCACCCATAAATTATTAACGTCAGTATAAAAAGGTGCTGATTTTGATAAACATCTTAACTCCCATTTTACTTCTTTAGGTAGATTTTTTTCAACAAAATCAAAAACTAGCTTTTCAATCTCATTTGGGTTTTGATGTTCAATCAAACGAAAAGAAAACTTAACCTTTGCTTCTTTGGGAATAACTGTTTTTTGACCTTCTTGAGTAAATCCGGAAATTATCCCATGACAGTCAAAAGAAGGAAAAATTTTAGACGATAAACTACCAAAACTATCAACTTCTGTCAACCCAAAAACAGCGGCTTCTTTTTTTTCTTCCTCATCTGATTTTAAAGTCTTTTTTAAAAGCAAAAGTTCCTCTTTTGAAATTTTTCTTACTTTTTCGTAAAACTGTGGAATTTGAATTTTTCCAGTTTTTATGTCTTTGATTTTTCCAATCAGATCGGATAAAACATTGATTGGATTATAAACTCGGTTACCATACACTCCTGAGTGTAAATCACGCTCGCCTATTTTTACCGTCAGTTCAAAATAAATGATACCGCGGAGCCCATAAAAAATCTGCGGTGCGTTTTTTTGATGCATTCCAGTATCGGTTAGATAAAAAACATCAACTTTTGACAAAATATCTTTAGCTTCTTTTACATAGTCTTCAAAATGAATACTTCCAGTTTCCTCCTCGCCTTCTAAAATAAAGACAATATTGTTTTTTAGTTTTTTTTCTTCAATTAATTTTTGAACGGCAAAGATATTTTGAACAATATGACCTTTATCATCAGCCACCCCACGACCGTAAAATTTACCATCTTTTTGCGTTAGTAAAAAAGGAGGCGTCTGCCACTCAGAAACTGGATCCTCAGGTTGAACATCATAATGTCCATAAATACCAATGGTTTTGGCTTTTTTGTCAAAAATTAAAGTCGCCAAAATTAAAGGTGGGGCTTGTTTTTTTTCCAAAATCTTTACTGAAAACCCAAGTTTTAAAAGAAAATTTTTTAAAAAAGAAACCGCTTTTTTTATCTCAAAAAAACGCTTTTTATCAGTTGATACTGATTGAATTTTTACAAAATCGGAAAAAAAATTTAGAATTTGAGTTTTAGTCATAAAGGATATTTTAGCAAATAATTTAAAAAATACTCAATCCTCAAAACCAATTAAATCAAAATATTTTTCAAAAAAAATTCTACTCTCAGCTTATTAAATATATAAGTTGATAAACTTGGTATACGATCGTTATCAATTTTGTCAACACTAAAGTAGATAACTTTTCCTTTCCTTTTCTTAACTGAAGAATTTAAATATAAAGGCCATTTAATGGTTTAAAAATATTTTTAAAAATCTTCTAATTTATAAATTGGTAAAAGCAAGATATAAAATCATATACCCTTCAAAAACTCCAAAACAATCTCAAAATACTTCTTAAGACTTTTGATATCAACCCACTCGCAATCACCATGAAGATCTCCTCCAATTGGGCCAAAAGTAACACCTTGACAGGAAACTTGATTGAAATGACGAATGTCTGAGCCTCCGTGTTTGACGATAATTTTTGGATTTTTATTTAAAACTTTTTTTGTGGCTTCTTTTAATTTTAAAACATATGGATTTTTTTCATCGGTAAACTGCGGCGGTTCAAAAAGTAAGATTTCAACTTCACCTAAATTACCAACTAATTCTTTTATTTTCTTAATCAATATCTTTTTTCCTTGTTCAAAGTCTTTACCTTTAAACTCTTCTGGAATATAGCGAATATCAAAAGAAATTACCGCCTCATCTGGAACTTTGTTAAAGGTTTGGTTGGCTGTTTCAATTTTGGCTAAGTTAAAGGTGGTTTCCCAGGCTTCTTTTTTAGGAAGAGGATATTGTTTTTCAACTTTATCCAAAATTTTTTTGGCAATCCATAAAGCGTTTTTTCCCAACCATGGATATGCTCCATGAGCCGCTTTTCCTTTGGTTTTTACTTTTGCCCAAATAATACCTTTGGCTTTGTTGTTTATCCCAAAATCGGTTGGTTCACCAGCTAAAACAAAATCGGCTCTTACCCCTTTTTCAATCTGATACTTTGTCCCACAAAAACCACCTATTTCCTCATCAGTAACCAGTTGCAAAGCAATCGGATAAGAGACTTTTTTTGCCATCTCTTTAAAAACCAAAATCAAAACTGAAGCTGCCGCCTTCATATCAATGGCTCCCCGTCCAAAAAGCTTGCCTTCTTTTTCATAAGGTTTAAATTGTCCATCTTTCCCCACCACCACATCTAAATGAGCATTTAAAATTACCTTAAATCTTTTAGGCCTTGATTTTTCCCGATAAACCAAAGCCGAAGGATAGCCATCCTTTTCAAATCGCTCAATGGTAAAGTCTTTTAACTCCTTAAGCGCCAAATCCAAAACCTCATTTAAGGCTTTTTTGTTGTCTTTAGTGGAAGGAATAGAAATGAGGGATTGGGTTAAGGATAGAATTTTGTTCATTATTGAAATAATTTTAATTATTCAATTCCAACAAAAACTTTTTCGTTATCAAATAAAAATTATTTAAACTACTTATCTCAACATATTCATCATCACTACCAATTCCTCCTCCTTTTGGACCAAATTCAATTGCAGCAACATTGATGTAACTATAATGTCTTGCATCAGAAGAACCATTAGCACCTCTTAAAACAGGATTTTTACCCAAAATGTCTTTGGTAATTTTTTTTAACTTCAAAATATTTTTATTGTTTTTATCTACCAGAAAAGAAGGCTCATTTACTAAAATCTTTAAATCGTCTTTATTGGATAATAATTTTTTTATTTTATTTAAAATTTTTTTATCCTCTGGTATAAATCTAATATCAAGCCAAAGCTCGCAGTTATCCGCAATTTTATTAAAGGCTTTATTGCTTGAATTAATACTTGCTAAATTTACTGTTGTTTTCCATTGGTTTTTCTTGGGGTTTTTTATTATTTTTGTTAATTTATTTATGAAATTATAAGCTTTTTCTATTGCGTTTTCACCATTCCATGGATAGGCTGAATGAAAAGATTTGCCAATAAAATTTGCCTTAAGCCACAATATTCCTTTTGCTTTATAAACAATATCCAAATGTGTTGGCTCAGCAGTTATCACAAAATCAGCGCTAACTCCTTTTTCAATCTGATACTTTGTTCCAAAAAAACCGCCAGTTTCTTCATCAGTTGTAATTTGTAAAGCTAAGGGATATGATAAATTTTTTGCTAATTCCTTAAAAACGCAAGTAATAACACTTAATCCTCCCTTCATATCAAGACTTCCTACTCCATAGAGCCTATCATCAACTATTTTTGGAATATATTGATTACTTTTCCCTGGAATAGTATCTAGATGACCGTTTAAAATTAATCTAAATTTCTTATTATTGTTGGGTTTATGATTATAAATCAATAAGCTTTTAATTTTATTTTTTTCATACTCTTCAATTATAAAACCACCTAATTCTTTTTTAATAAATTCAAGAGCATTATTTAACTCTTCAATATTATCGCTGATAGTTTTAAAAGAAATTAATTTCTTTGTTAACTCAACTATTTTTTTTATCATATTATTTATTCTAACATCTGCATTGGTTGAGTGTTTACATAATTAAGACTGTTTGGATCAACTATACGTCTTTCATCTGTAACAATAATTTGTCCCCAAACTGCTTGATCGTTTCCATGAAGTCTACCTTTTTTTGCTTCTTCTGATTGACTTGGTAAAGCATTATAAAGACCACCGATAAATTTATATCTTTTATCTTTCGGATCAAAACCGAAAAACAATCGATGAATTACTTCAAAATCACCATTATCAGGATCACTTACCTTATATGCAGGAATTTCTGGTTGTAATAAATATGGGCCCCTCATCTTTATATTTCTTCTCAACTCACCAACAAAGTCATTAATTTTTTTAAACCTACTACCAATGTCTAAAGTTCTTAAATGCCCATAACAACCATAATGCAACCATAAAGGCTTTAATCTAAATTGAAAACCTCCTTCATAAAGCTTTTTGATTTTAGGATCATCTGGATTAGTTATTAAAGGCAATCCCATAAAAACAAAGTATTCTTTTGTATCATTTATAATTTGAGGAGAAATACCCCCATATCCTTCAAAATTTGGCACCATAAATATATTTCCCTCGCTATCTTTTTCTAATCTAAACTGAGCTGATTGCAAGCCGCTAATTAAAAAATTAACCACTCTTGGATCATCCACATTTGGAGTGATTGCTCTTTCTCTTATCCACTGTCTTTTTTGATCATCTTCTAAAAGTGGTATAGAGTAAGGAGTATTTTTACGTGGATTAGCTAACCAACTTGCAGGATAAGATGTTCTCATATATAAAACCACATCTCTATTTCTTTTATAAAATGCTTCAACTTGTTGAGGATTTAAAAATCCATTAAATCCGGATAAAGCTTTAATTCTTTCTCTTGTTAATAAAGATATTTCTTCCGGTCTAAGACCAAATTCTGAAGTTAGCATAGCAAAAAATTTATCATCTGTTGCTGTTCCTAAAACAATTCCTCTTTGAAAATATTCTTGTAATTTTTTTAAATAAGTATCAAAATTTATGCCAAAAAATGACCGCTGTGAATAGGGTTGACTTGGATCATCGCTATTTTCCGGTGAACCAAAACCCCTCATAAAACCATACATCGCCAAAGAATTTTCTGCTTCAAAAATAAAGCTTTTAATTACTTCCGCCAATAATTCCTTTGGGTAATTGGGAGCTTCCTGCAAAAACCATAAAGGCAATCCCCGCATATCAACCTGAACCATAACGTTAACAAAATTCTGACCATCAAATCTACCAAAATGATAATTTTGACTATCTGGTTGTCTTCTTTCTAAAACCCTATTAAAAGCACTATTGTAACCATTTAATACTTCTTCCAAAGCTTCAACTAACACTGGTGGATATTCAATATGTCTAGTAAATATATAAAACTCTGCTCCTACCCAATTCCCATATTCATCTTGTGTTAAAGATGGAATATTTCTTATTGTTTTTATCTGGCCTTGAAAAACTCTTTCGGGTCCAGATGATAAAATTTTTTCCGTTAATGAATCTGGATTTGTTAGTTGTTGTTCTTCTTCATATCTACTTTCCATATTTTTTAATATTTTTTAATTTATTAAATTAACTTTTAATAATTAATTTTCCCCGCCTAATCAAAGACAAAAATAATAATAAGGAAAAAAATAACCATTAAAAATTTTGCTACCTCTTCCATATACCAAAAAACCCGCCTTTTTGGCGGGAGTTTTTAAATTTTTGGTTTTATCAATCACCTCATCCTCCCGCCACGTCAGACGCGGGTAATAAGAATAAAGAGGACGAAAATGATTGATAAAACCTTAGTTTTCATATTTTTGTGAAGAAGTATTATAACATATATTTTAAAAAATTCAAGAGGAATTTGATTCTATGTTAAAAGTTGTGGTAATATTTCTGAAAAATTAAAACCAATAGCATTACTTTGTAAATTGACAATTTTCTGTCATCTTCAACTTTTTTTGGGATCTTATTTACAAATTTCAACCAAAATGCTAAAACCTGCCTAAAACAGCAGGCAAGCAAGTTTGGTATGACAAATATCTGCCCTTTCTTTTTTATCCTATAAATGAAATAAAATCTTGTGTGCTCAAAAATTTTAAAAGATTTTGGTTGTTTAAATAATCTAATGTATTATTTTTTTGCCATACTTTATGATAAAAAACCAAAAATAATTTTGACTCTTCCTTTTAAGAAAGGTATTAAATTTCCGTCTAGCCAATGATCAACTTACTTATCCTGGGATTAATCAAGAAAATAGCTTAGCCTCATATTTTTATCATCTGGTTGTAATCGTTATAAAAATGGTATGTACTCATTAATAAAAATTAGATGTTAGTTGTTGTATCATGACAAAAAAATTCAGTTGATTTTTCTTTCGCTTTTATATCATAATTATTTTATGATCTTTCCCGCCAAAGAAATAATCAAAAACACTCATATTAAAGATTACGAAACACTTTATCAAAAATCAATTGAGGACCCAGAATCTTTTTGGGAAAATATTGCCCGAAAGCTTTTATGGTTTAAACCTTGGGACAAAGTTTTAGAATGGCATTATCCTTATGGGCGCTGGTTTTTGGGTGGGCAAACCAATATTGTCTACAATGCCTTAGATAGATGGCAAAAAACAGAAGTTGCCAAAAAACTGGCTTTAATTTGGGTTGGTCAACCAGAAAAACAAACGCCCGAAAACTTTCCCGTCCGTACTTTTACTTATAAAGAACTTAACGAAGAAGTTTGTCGTTTGGCCAATGGTTTAAAAAGTTTAGGAGTGAAAAAAGGCGATCGGGTAATAATTTATCTTCCAAGAATCCCAGAACAATTTATCTCAATGCTTGCTTGTTTAAAAATTGGTG
>Ga0197143_1002482_pt1 | contig 13519 bp, 14 predicted proteins | sample GBS70_MetaG_FD_148603 | JGI IMG/M metagenome (GOLD analysis project Ga0197143, IMG submission 148603) | Sediment microbial communities from Great Boiling Springs, Gerlach, Nevada, United States - GBS 70_MetaG | ecosystem: Environmental > Aquatic > Thermal springs > Hot (42-90C) > Sediment...
ACCCCTTTTAGGGCCCGCAGTGACGTTCAGAGCTATAACTGCTTTCTGCCCGAACTAATTTGCTAAGGTTCATCAATCGGCGCGATTAGCAACCTCTTTTGGGTTTAGCCGTTAGTATGGTATACTGAAGTCGTGCTATCCCAGAAAAAGAAGTTGGCCACCTTACAAAGCTCGGCGAGGGCTGGCCTTTGGCCGAGGGCTCCAAGGGGTTGATTTCCATCGTAACTAAAGGCCAGGAGGATGCACTTTTAGGAGGTGTTTATGATGGAGGAAGATATTGCCGAAATCCTCATTGATGAGAAGACCCTTCAGGCCAGGATTCGGGAACTCGGAGAGCAGATTTCCCGCGATTACCAAGGGAAAAGACCAATCCTTGTGGGAGTCCTCAAAGGCGCTTTCATGTTCATGGCCGACTTGATTCGCCACATATCCATTCCTCATGAGATAGATTTCATGGCCACATCCAGCTACGGCCAAGCCACCGAAAGCAGCGGCGTCGTCCGTATCCTCAAAGACTTGGACACTCCAATATCCGGGAGGGATGTGCTCATAGTGGAGGACATAATTGATACCGGCCTGACGCTTGATTACCTCATAAGAATCCTCAAAGCGCGTAATCCCGCCTCTCTCCGCGTCTGCACCTTGCTGGATAAGAGGGAACGCCGTCGTATCCCCATCCCTCTGGACTACGTGGGTTTTGAAGTCCCCAACAAGTTCGTAGTGGGGTACGGTTTAGATTTCGGTGAAATCTACCGAAACCTCCCCTACATAGCGGTCCTCAAGCCCGAAATTTACCGCGGGAATGGCTGAGGGCTCAAATTTGCCAAAAAGGGCATTTGATGTTAAATTTAAGTTAAAGAAACCCCAGGAATGGGGAATGCCCGAAGGAGGGGATAAAATGAAAGGCTTAAAGAACCTGATCATAATCGTGGTTGTTTTAGCTGTTCTGGCAGGCTGCGCTAAGGCCACTCCTACACCCACTCCTCTGCCGCCTACTCCAACGCCTGCCCCAATGCCTACGCCAACTCCAACGCCGGCCCCCGTGGAAAAAACCATAATTATAGGCTTTACCGCCTCTCAGACCGGGAAATACAATGCTGAGTCCAAGGAGCAAATCCAAGGTCTCCAGCTCTGGGCAGAGCATCTCAGTGCCGCCGGGGGCATTAAAATCGGCAATATGGTGGTTAAAGTCCAGTTCAAGTTCTATGACGACGAAAGCACTAAGGAAAGGGTCCAGGAACTCTACACCCGCCTTATCACTGAGGACAAAGTAGACTACCTCATCAGCCCCTACAGCAGCGGTTTGGCTGCGGCTGCTGCCGTCTTGGCCGAACAGTACTCCAAGATAATGATTGTAACCGGTGCTGCCTCCGATGACATCTTCGCCAAAGGCTATAAGTTCGTCTATCAGATTTACACTCCCGCCAGCCGCTACTTGACCGGCGCCATTGACATGCTCGGAAAAGTAGACCCCGCAGCCAAAAAGATCGCCTTCGTCTATGAGAAAGAGAAATTTGCTACCGATGTGGTGAACTTCGCCAAGGAGTACGCCGCTAATAAAGGTTACGAAATTGTCCTATTTGAGGGATATGAAGCCGGGACTACTGACTTTGCGCCCTTCATCAACAAAATAGTAGCAGTAGCTCCGGATGCGATTTTGGGTGGAGGCCACTTCGCCGACGGCAGCACCTTCGCCAAACAGCTCTATGAGAAGAAGGTCCCCGCTAAGCTTATCTCCATCCTGGTAGCTCCTGCCCTTCCTGAATTTGCTGAAATCGGCGAGGCCGCCTTCCAGATTACCGGACCAAGCCAGTGGGAGCCGCAGGCTCAGTACAGCGAGGAAGCTGCCAAGAAGGCCGGCATCCCTTGGTATGGGCCAAGCGTGAAGGAATTCGTAGAAGCCTACAAGAGCAAGTACGGCTATGAGCCAGGCTACCACGCTGCTGGAGGTTATGCTGCTGGCCTCGTTCTCCAGAAAGCCATTGAGGATGCCGGAAGCCTTGAACCTGATAAAGTTAAGGCAGCTTTGGAGAAGATGGATATCCTCACCTTCTACGGCCGCATCAAGTTTGATACGACCCAGTTCTACGGCAAGCAGATAGGACACGAGATGGTTTACCTCCAGTGGCAGAAGGACGCAGCCGGCAAGCTTGTGAAGCAGGTGGTCTGGCCTGAGGAAGGGCGCTCGGCTCCTCTCATTTATCCTCGCAAGCTGGAGTAGCGAGCGGGGAAAAGGGCCAGAGGATAGGGGAAGCTGTCCTCTGGCCTTTTACTTTAAAAAATCACTGAAGAGGTGAAACATGGGAGTATTCTTCGCTTCACTTGTGGATGGTTTAATGCTGGGCTTTGTCTATGGTTTAGCAGCCATGGGCTTAAGCCTAATTTGGGGAGTTATGCATGTCATAAATTTGGCCCATGGGCCTTTCATAGCTTTGGGAATGTTCTCTGTCTACTACCTTGGGGTAAAGGCCGGCCTTACCCCTTACGGGGCCCTCATTTTTGCCCTCTTTTTTGGACTATTGGCCGGCATCGTAACTTACTTCGTAGCAGTTCACAGGGTTCTGGACGCACCACACCTCACCACGCTATTGGCTACTTTCTCCGTGAACTTGATGATAATAGGCTTGGGAACGGTTATCTTCACTACCACGCCAAGGGCTATTGACATAAAATTACCATCAGTTTCCTTAGGAGCTGTTTCCATCCCCGCTACTCGGTTTGTGGCTGCGTTCTTTGCGCTGCTTTCGGCGGCGGGGCTTTACCTTTTCCTCTATGGCACCAAGCTGGGGAAGTCCGTCAGAGCCGTGGCTATGAACAGGGCTGCGGCCGAGCTTATGGGGATAAACACAGTGCAGGTTTTAGCTTTCAGCTTTGGCCTGGGAACAATGTTGGCGATGATAGCGGGGGGCTTGATAGCTACCCTTTTCCCCTTTACAATCCTTTCCGGAAGCGTTTATGAGCTCAAGAGCTTCGTGATATGCGTTTTGGGTGGGCTTGGTAACCCCGCTGGAGCCCTCGTAGGAGGTATAATCCTCGGCCTCTTGGAAGGAGGGACCTCAGCTTTCATTCCAGTGAGCTGGGTTCCGGTGATTGAGTTCGCTTTGCTGGTGTTAATCCTCTTAGTTAAACCAAAAGGCCTTTTAGGAGGTTAGGATGGCTCGTTTCCGTTCCCCTTCTTTTTGGCTCCTTATGGCTTTTATGTTGGGAATAATCCTGTGGCCCATAGTTACTCGTTCGCCCTATGCCAGAGAGCAGGCTTTTGTCCTCTTCATGTACCTGGCTTTAGCTTCAAGCCTTAACATAATCTTGGGCTATACAGGCTACGTTAGCTTCGGACACATCGTTTTCTTCGGGATAGGAGGTTATACCGGCTTCTACTTAATCCACCGTTACAATTGGCATATGATTCCAGCTGCTATTGTAGGAGGAATAGTTGCGGCTCTGATGGCATTCCTTCTGGGTTCGGCTATCCTTAGGCTGAGAGGGGCTTATTTTGCCATCGCTACCATAGGAATTAATGAAGCCGTCAAGGCCCTGGTCAGAAACTTACCATTCTTGGGAGGATCCACAGGAATGTATTTTGACTTCAAAGTTTACGAACCTTATGGTGGCCCTGGCAATGCTCTCTGGCTCTCCTATTATTGCTTAGCTTTTCTGCTTTTAATCATCTTGCTGGTTAGTTACATAGTCCGTAGCTCCAAATTTGGGCTTGGGCTAATGAGCATAAGGGAAGACGAAGATGCAGCTACGATCCTGGGAATAGATTCAGCCAGGTATAAAACCTGGGCTTTTACTTTGTCGGCTTTCTTTCCCGGGATAGTGGGAGCAATTTTCTTCTTCAAGAACGGCAACATTGAACCCGGTGATGCTTTCAGGCTCTTCCTCTCAATTGAGTCTATCGTGATAATAATGCTGGGAGGGTTTGGGACGGTCTTGGGGCCTGTGGTAGGAGCTATTGTTTATGAAAGGCTCCGAGGCCTCTTACTGGTTAACCCCCTCCTTAAAAACCTCCATTTGGCGATGTCGGGGGTTGCTTTGCTTATCATTGTGCTATTTATATCCGTAGGCATTGTAGGCTTTTTACGCCAACGATTCCCTGTCTTAAGGAGGTACCTGATATGATTCTCTCAGTGCATGAAGTCCATAAGTACTTTGGGGGGCTTGCTGCCCTCAACGGGGTTTCTTTTGACGTAGAAGAGGGGGAAATCCTTGGGATAATAGGCCCAAACGGAGCTGGTAAGACCACCCTCTTCAATGTCATAAGCGGGGTCTATACCCCAGAGAAAGGAAAAGTGGTCTTCCAAGGCAAGGACATAACTGGCTTACCTCCTCACCAAATTGCCAGGTTGGGGATAGCAAGAACACATCAGATTGTTAAGCCTCTGCAGGAGCTAACGGTTAAAGAGAACGTTATGGTGGGAGCCTGTTTTGGATGTAAAGGGCTTTCCCTTGCTGCAGCTGAGAAGAAGGCCGAAGAGATCCTGGAATTTGTAGGCCTTAGCCATAAGAAAGACTTGCTTGCAGGCAAATTGAACGTGCCCGAGAAAAAGAGGCTGGAATTGGCTCGGGCCTTAGCTTCGGACCCTAAAATCATCCTATTGGACGAAGTCCTGGCCGGGTTCAACCCCACTGAAGTGGCTTCCATGCTGGATGTAATTAGGGAAGTGCGCCGGAAGGGGATTACTATCCTTATGGTGGAGCACAACATGCAAGCAATCACCGGGGTCTCGGACCGGATAATAGTCCTGGACTACGGGGTCAAAATAGCCGAGGGGTCACCAACCGAGGTCGCTAATGACCCTAAAGTTATAGAAGCCTATTTGGGCGACCCATCCTTAGCCAAAAGACTTCTGGAGGGGGAGTGATGGCTTTCTTAGAAGTTAAAGACCTTTCTTCAGGCTATGGTGAGGTCCAGATTTTATGGGGCATTTCCTTATCCGTGGAAAAAGGGAAGCTTACAACGGTAATAGGCCCTAACGGTGCCGGAAAAACCACCCTTCTGCGCACCATCATGGGGCTTGTGAAACCGTGGGGAGGTTCTATCCTACTTGACGGGGAAGATATAACCCATTTGCCCCCTCACAAGAAAGTGGAAAGGGGTCTTGTCCTCATCCCAGAGGGCCGCCAGATTTTCCCCGAGATGACCGTGCTGGAAAACTTGGAGATGGGAGCGTTTACCTCCAAAGCAGCTAAGCACTTCCAGGAGAATCTGGAAAGGGTCTTTGACCTTTTCCCAAGGCTCAAAGAGAGGATAAAGCAGAAAGCCGGGACCCTCTCCGGTGGAGAGCAGCAGATGTTAGCTATTGCTCGCGGGATAATGAGTTGCCCTCAGATTTTAATGCTGGATGAGCCCTCATTAGGATTGGCCCCTTACCTTGTCCTCACCCTCTTTGATGTCATTCGCCGCCTCCGGAACGAAGGGGTGACAATGGTTTTGGTAGAGCAGAACACCCACCTATCCTTAGCCATAAGCGATTATGCCTACGTCCTATCAAGCGGGCGGATTGAGATAGAAGGGGAAGCACGGGAGGTAATGAAGATAGAAAGCGTGAAGAAAGCCTATTTGGGGATGTAACCTCGGCCTTCTTTTGGCCCCATTTGTCTGCCCTTTGCCCAAGACCCTCAAGGAGGAGCAGATGAAGGCAGCATATCTTGGCCTTCTGGTCGGTATTGTTTCTGTATCCTTTGCTTCCATTTTCATACGCCTGGCCGATGCACCGGCCTTGGTGATTGGGGCCTACAGGCTTACAATCGCCTCTTTAATCCTTACCCCGCTGGCTTGGACCAGGGTGCGGAAGGAATTACTATCACTTTCGCGCCGTGATCTGGGGTTAGCTATCGTTTCCGGACTCTTTCTGGGAGCACATTTCGCTTCCTGGATTGCTTCCTTGCAGTATACTTCGGTTGCGGCCTCCGTTGTGTTGGTCAGTACCTCCCCTCTCTTCGTGGGCATCGCTTCCTATTTTCTCTATCGGGAGAAACTCACGCCGCTGAAAATTTTAGGCATAATCCTGGCCATGGCCGGGGCCAGCATCATAGGCATAGGAGGATTTGAGGTCAGCCTTGGGAACCTCTGGGGCGATTTCCTGGCCCTCTTGGGGGCAGTAGCAGTATCAGGCTATTTCCTTATCGGCAAAGCCTTACGCCCTCGCCTTTCCATCCTCGCCTATATCTATCCGACTTATTGGACCGCTGCCATCTCTTTAATCTTGGCTTCTCTCTTGGCTGGCCACCCCTTCACTGGCTATAGCCCACGCACTTATTTTATGTTTCTCCTTTTGGCCGTAGTGCCGCAGATTTTGGGTCATTCTTCCTTCAATTGGGCTCTCCGTTACCTTTCATCAACCTTGGTCACTGTCGCTACCCTCGGAGAGCCGGTCGGCGCTACTTTGCTTGCTTACTTTATACTCCGGGAGGCCCCCTTGCCCCTAGAGATAATTGGGGGTATAATTATTTTGCTCGGTATATTCTTTGTCAGCCGGCAGGAAGAACAAACTCGGCAAGAGGTAAAAGCGGAATGGTAAAAATTTTAGCTTTTGATTTAGACGAAACCTTGTACCCGGCCAGGACCGGGCTGATGGAGGCTATAAACGAGCGCATAAGGCTTTACATGATTGAGAAGCTGGGCTTCAACCCCCATGAAGTGGAAGAGATAAGGCATAGGTATTACCTCACGTATGGGACAAGCCTTCGCGGCCTAATGGTTGAACACAACATAGACCCCGACGACTACCTCCGCTTCGTGCACGATGTCCCTCTGGAGCGCTACCTCTCTCCTGACAACCGAGAATTCCGAGAGGTCCTTTCCCGCATCCCACTGGAAAAAGTGATTTTCACCAATGCCTCCAGGGAGCATGCTCTTAACATAATCAATTACCTGGGGCTTACGGGGCTCTTCTCCCGCATTGTGGACATAAGGGATTTGGGCTTTATCTGCAAACCCCACCCTGAGGCTTACGAGCGCTTCCTGAAGATAGTGGGGGTTAAAGGGGAAGAATGCATCCTGGTGGATGATACGCCCAGGAACTTGGTGGCAGCCAAGGCTTTTGGTATAATAACAGTGCTAATAGGAGGAGAACCACAGGAAGGAGTGGATTTTGTCATCCAGACCCCTTCTGAGATAGAAGGGGTGGTTAAGGAAATCATCACTGCAGAGAAGAAAAGGAGGGGTTAAGAAAGGAGGATGCAAATGCAAGTCTACGGATTTTACAATGGTAAACGCATAGATTTTGAGCTGCCCGAAGGCTGGAACCTTATGGCCATAAGCGAGCCCAAGGAAGCACAACCTCTTGAGGATTTGGCTTCCGCAGTTGTAAAAGCTGTGGAGAACCCCATTGGCTGCCCACCTCTTTCGGAAATGGTAAAGGGGCTTGGGAAAGGCAAGGTAGCAATCCTCAGCGAGGACCAAACTCGGCCAACACGAACTGGCCTCGTAATCCTCCCCCTCCTTGAGCACCTTAATGAGCTCGGAGTTTCCGATGACCAAGTAGAAATTATCATAGCTTTGGGGACCCATCGCAAGACCAAAGAGGAGGAACTTCGGGATAAGCTGGGCGAGGAAATCCTCAAGCGAGTAAAGGTTTCCTTGCATGACCCCGATGACCCCAACGGTTTGGTGTTCATGGGCACCACGAGCCGAGGCACCCCTTGCTGGATAAATAAGACCTTTGCCGAAGCTGGCCTCAAGCTTGGAGTTGGAACTATAAACCCCCACTACTTTGCTGGCTACAGCGGCGGGCCTAAGATAATCCTTCCGGGCGTTTCCGGTAGAGAAACTATCCGGCGTAACCATGTCCTTATCCGGCACGAAGGGACAGTTCAAGGCCGGAGGGAAGGGAACATTCTTTGGGAAGACATGTTAGAGACAGCCCGCATCGCCGGGATAAACATGAAGATAGACGTGCTCCTTAACACCAACCAAGAAATACATCGTCTCTATGCGGGAGATGTAGCCGAGGCCCAGAAGGAAGCAATAGATGGCTTCCTCAAGATTTACGGCGTTCCGGTGCCCTCCCCAGCCGACGTCACCATCACCTCAAGTTACCCCTTGGAGATAGACCTCATCCAATCGGGTAAGGCTATCCTCTTGGCCGACCTGGTCACGAAGCCCGGCGGAACTATCTTAGTCCTTTCGGCTTGCAGGGATGGAGCTGGCCCTCTTATGTACGAGACCCTTAGCCAGAGGCCCAGTCCAGAGCAGGTAGTGGACTGGATTGCCGAAGGCAAGGCTTCTCCTACTGGTGGTCCAATGGCCTCCAGGTTGCGCCGGCTCCTCCAGACCAAAAATCTCTATTTGGTAACAGAGGGTTTAACACCGCAACAGCTGGCCGATATGGAAATGGGGTGGTTCCCCGGGATTAGGGAAGCCTTGGACGGCCTTAGGGATAAATATCCCAAGGCTAATGTCCTTGTGCTTCCGGTAGGCGGTGCTTCATTCCCGTATTTGGCGAAAGCCGCCTGAAAGCACGGCCAGCCAGGCTAAGGGGGAGCATATAGTTGCTTTGCTGGTATGCTCTATACACCAAGCCCTTTAAGGAATTCCAAGTAGCGGAAATCCTTGAAGGGAAAGGAATAGAAGTTTTCCTTCCTACCATCCGGGTCTGGAAGCCCCGCTTGCATCGTGAGAAGGAAGAGCCTTTCTTCCCCTGTTACCTCTTTGCTCGCTTTGATGTGGAAGCTTTAGGGCCCGGAGTCGTCCTTTGGACCCCAGGCCTCAAAAGGGTGGTAGGCTTTGATGGCCACTGGACCGTGGTCCCGGATGAGGTCATAGAATACATAAAAGAGCGAGTCCAGGAGGTAAGGGAAAAGGGTTTTTCCGGCATAATGCCTGGCGAAAGGGTTAGGATAATTGCGGGGCCATTCAAAGGGTTGGAAGCCGTATTTGAAACGCCCCTCCCCGCGTCCCAACGGGTTCGGGTCTTGCTGGAGTTTCTGGGCACCCTCCGCCGTTGCGAACTCCCTGCTTCCTGGATAGAGAAAAAAGAGTAGCGAACTCAAGCTCCATAGAAGTGAATATTTCAAGAAGGTTTGCCCCGGAGCGGAAAGCGCCGGGGCGTTTTTCTAAGGTGAGGTGTTTTATGTTTTTAGAGACTTGACCAAACTCAGGAGGTGAACCCATGTCGCGAGTAGTAGTCACAGGCCTCGGAGCGATAACACCTATCGGGAACGACGTGGAAACTTTCTGGAAGAACCTCGTAGCAGGGGTATCGGGAGTAGACTTCATAAAATCATTTGATACCACCGGCCTTGAGGTCAAAATTGGAGCTGAGGTCAAGGGCTTCCGCCCCGAGGACTATATGGACCATAAAACCATAAAGCGCTCAAGCCGCAGTTCCCAGCTTGCTGTTGCTGCTGCCATTCAAGCCTTGAAAGATGCAGGCTACGAAGTAACCCCTGAAGAAGCGGAAAGGGTAGGAGTTGTAATTAACACCGGCGCAGGAGGAGTGGCCGAGGTGTTCACCGAAGGGGTTAAGTTCATCCAGAAAGGGCCTCGTTTTGTTAACCCTCTTTTCATCCCTATCATAATGCCCAACGCTCCCTCCTGCCTTATCTCCCTGGTGACAGGAGCCAAGGGGCCAATCCTGACCAGTGCCTTGGCCTGCGCCAGCGGAAACTATGCCTTTGTGGAAGCAATGCATTTTATCCAGCGTGGAGAGGCGGACGTCGTGATTGCGGGTGGAACCGAATCAGCCAATGTGCCTCTGACATTGGCAGCTTTGGATAGGATGGGAGCATTAGCTAATCATCAGGAGCCTGCGAAGGCTTGCAGGCCTTTTGACAAAAACCGTACTGGTATGGTATATGGTGAAGGGGCGGTGGTGATGGTTTTGGAGAGCGAGGAACATGCTTTGAGAAGGGGTGCCAAGATTTACGCTGAATTCTTGGGGGGAGCACTCACTGGGGACGCTTACCACATAACAGCGCCTGACCCCGAAGGGGATGGAGCAGCCAGAGCTATGAGCTTGGCTTTAAAGTTTGCCGGCCTTAAGCCTGAAGATATAGACGTGATATTTGCCCACGGAACAGGCACACCCCTCAACGACGTCTCCGAAACCAAAGCGATTAAAAAAGTCTTCGGGGAGCATGCTTACCGCCTGGCCATAACCGCCACCAAATCCATGGTTGGGCATCTTTTAGGGGCGGCCGGAGCTATATCCTCCTTAGCGGCCGTCCTTTCCATAAGGGACGGGATAGTCCCACCGACCATAAACTTGGAGGAGCCAGACCCTGAATGTGACCTGGATTATGTGCCCAATGTGGCCCGGAAGATGGACGTAAGAAGGGCAATGGTCAACGCCTTCGGCTTTGGGGGACAGAATGTGGCGGTAATTTTCGGCAGATACCAATGAGCTTCGGAAACCTCAAGTTCATTGCGGTTAGGAAAGAGCTAAGGGCTTTCACCATTTGGATTGCCCAGGATAGTTCAGGGCAGAAGTTCTATGCTTTTCGCCTCCGCCCTGTGCTTGCTGCTAACCCTGAAGTCAGAGAGAGCTTGGCTAAAAGCCTTGCCCCTTTTAAGTTCCTATCTCATCCTTGCCTGGCGAGTTTTTACGGGGCGCAGTGGCAAGGGGAATTCCTGCCCCTATACGAATATGCGGATGGCCAATTCCTCTCGGAGCTCTTGGCCTCCACGGAAAAGCTCCCCCTCAAGCAAGCTTTGGAAATAGGCTTAGGGGTAAGCGAAGGGCTCGCGGAGCTCCACAAGGCGGGGTTAGTTAACGGTGGCCTTTCCCCAGATGAGGTCTTAATCTTGCCGGATGGTGGGGTAAAGCTCTTGGGAATAGGCTTACCTCAAGCCATCTATCAGCTTGGCGTCCCCTACAGGATATGGCTTGATCCCCTTTGGATAGCACCGGAAATGCACGCAAATAGACCTTTGACTCCGGCTTCCGACGTCTATTCCCTTGGGCTGCTGCTTCAGAAGATGATTGCAGGCCTTGAGGAAATTGCGGCCCTGGGTTCCTCCAGGCTCGTGAACATAATAGCCGCATGCCTCTCGCCCGATCCCCATGCTCGCTACCGAAACGCTAATCAGGTAAGGGTGCTACTCATAGATGAACTCAAAAGCGAGCAGAAGCAGCCGGAAGCCGCTTTGGAAGAAGAATTAGAGGAGGAAGCGCTTGATTGGGTGGCTTTGCTCCTTGGGGCCATAGCCCTTTTGGCAGTAGTGGGAGTGGTTGTCCTTTGGACCTTAGTCTATTACCGTTATGCCGGAGTTTTTTAACCACATTCAGGAGGTGAGGAAATGGAAATCTTCCTTGACACCGCTAAAATTGAAGAAATCCGTCACGCTGCCGAGCTTGGGATAATAACGGGCGTGACCACAAATCCCACCCTGATGATGAGGGCCGGGACTGCCAATTATAAAGCTGTAGTCCAGGAAATCTGTTACATAGTCCAGGGCCACATAAGCGCTGAAGTTACCTCCCTCAAAGCCGAGGAAATGGTGGAACAAGCCAAAGAAATAGCGCAGTGGTCTCCTTATGTTGCAGTCAAGATACCGGTTTGCGAGGAAGGCCTTAAGGCCATAAATCGCCTCGCCTCTTTGGAGGACAGAGACCTTGAACTAATAGCTGAAAAGGTCTGTACAGGGTGCCCGTGGTTAGGAAAATGTTACACCCCCCTTGAGGAGGCCAGGGATATCGTGAGAACTTGGGGGGTTCGCACCAATGCTACCCTGGTCTTTTCAGCCAACCAGGGGCTTCTGGCAGCTCTCGCTGGTGCTTCTTACGTTTCCCCCTTCATCGGAAGATTGGACGATGCTGGCCATGAAGGGATGGAAGTTGTGGCGGAATTGGCCGAAATCTTTGAAAAATACGGTTTTGAAACCGCAATAATCGCTGCCTCAATCCGCCATCCACGTCACATTACCGAGGCAGCCCTTGCCGGGGCCGACATCGCCACAGTCCCTTACGATGTTCTGATGAAAGCCATCCAGCATCACTTTACTGATGTGGGGATAAAGAGGTTCATGGAGGATTGGGAAAAAGTAAAAGGTGCAAGGCCATGAGCGAGGAGCTGCGGAAGCTTCCGAGCGTGGATGAACTTCTGCGGAGTGAAATTTTTGCCCCTTCCATTAAGGAATACGGGCGGGAGCTGGCTTTAGAGGCGGCAAGGGAGGCCATAGACAGGGCTCGCCGAAAAATCCTGGCGGGGGAAAGCTGTCCGCCGTTTGAAGAAATAGCCAGGGAAGCCATTGCTATCCTTTCCGAGAAATTTGCCCCCTCCATTTTGCCTGTCATCAACGCTACTGGGGTGATAATCCACACCAACTTAGGCCGAGCACCTTTGAGTGCCGAAGCCAGGGCCGCTATGGAAATGGTGGCCCGCGGCTATTGCAACCTGGAATTTGACCTCAAGCAAGGCCGCCGTGGTTCCCGCTACGTCCATGCCGAAGAGCTTTTGACTAAGCTCACCGGGGCCGAAGCTGCTTTGGTGGTGAACAACAATGCTGGTGCAGTCCTCTTAATACTTTCGGCCTTGGCCCGAGGCCGGGAAGTTATAATCTCCCGCAGCCAGCTTGTGGAAATAGGCGGGGGCTTCCGCATCCCCGATGTGATGCGCCAAAGCGGGGCTATATTGGTGGAGGTAGGAACCACTAACCGCACTTACCTGCGGGATTACGAGGAAGCAATCACCGAAAACACAGCATTGATTCTACATGCTCACCGCTCCAACTTCCGCCTAACCGGCTTCATCCACGATGTCCCTCTCTCGGAGCTGGCTGACCTGGCCCATCGCCATGGCCTTTACCTTATGGATGACCTGGGTAGCGGAGCCCTCCTGGACACTTCTCGCTATGGTCTAAGTCATGAGCCAATGGTTCAGGAAAGCCTCGCTGCTGGGGCGGATGTGGTCTGCTTCAGTGGGGACAAGCTTTTGGGTGGGCCTCAAGCTGGGATAATTGTAGGGAAAAGGGAAATCATTGAACGCCTTAAGAAGTTCCCCCTCACCAGGGCTCTGCGTGTGGATAAAATAACCCTTGCCGGCCTTCAGGCCACCCTCCTGCATTACCTCAAAGGGGAAGCCGAGCGAAAAATTCCTGTCTGGCGAATGATATCCGCTGAGCCAGCTGAACTTAAGCGGAGGGCGCAGCGTTGGGCTCGGCGGCTTAAGCAAGCGGGCATAAAAGCCCAAGTCATTGAAGGGCGTTCAGCGATAGGCGGGGGAAGCCTCCCAGGAGAAACTCTCCCTACCTGGCTATTAGCCCTCCAACTCCCTTCACCTGATGCAATTGCGCGAGCTTTGCGGAGTTACAACCCTCCTATCGTGGCGCGAATTGAGGAAGACCTGCTGCTGTTTGACCCCCGAACAGTCTTCCCAGAGGAGGAAGAAACCTTATTGCGGGGGATTGAAGCGGTTATTTTCAACACCCCATAGTCAATGGCCGGACGAAGTCCCCAATTCAGGCGGGCGTGGCTCCAATTTCCGATCAGCGCATAGGGTGTGTCCCCCTTTTCATGCTGATTGAAATCAGCCTTTTGGGGCCTTCGGCCCAAGGTCGGCCTTCGCCGACCTT
>Ga0197143_1002483_pt1 | contig 13519 bp, 18 predicted proteins | sample GBS70_MetaG_FD_148603 | JGI IMG/M metagenome (GOLD analysis project Ga0197143, IMG submission 148603) | Sediment microbial communities from Great Boiling Springs, Gerlach, Nevada, United States - GBS 70_MetaG | ecosystem: Environmental > Aquatic > Thermal springs > Hot (42-90C) > Sediment...
ATGCAGCTATCCTATTGAAGAATAACTTAGAAACTATGGAATATTTTTGAATCAGCAATCTTCTTAAAGCCATCATGAAGCTTCCAGGGTCAGCATCTCTAGGACAGTAATCACTACATTCACCACAATAGTAGCATAACCATGGATCAGCTGAAGACGTTACCCTATCTTCTAAACCCATAACAGCATATCGTATAAGCTTCCTAGGATAAGCTGCTCTATCCTGAGTCAGTGGGCAGATAGCTGTACAATTACCACAATTAAAACATCTATAAAACTTCTCCGCTCCCAGCTTCATGATTGTATTTGGAAATCTAGGGTTTATCATCGTAATTGTTTCAGCACCCACTAAAGTTTGCATCTGCCTCACCTCGTAATATATTATATTTACCTCCAGGTATATATATTACTTTTTACTTTTAAAAAGCACTTAGTCTATATAGTATATATTGTTTCTACTACTCAACAATTAATCGGTATATGTTTCAGCAGATACGGGGGACTATCTCGCCTACTGGTGGCTCAAGTATTCTATATCCTCCGATGCTTGTTCTCACTATTACTAAGCTTACATCTTCTTTCTTTTCTTTAATTTCTCCTATCATCTTTGCATCTCTATAACCTAATTTATGCATTGTCTCAAGTATTTCTTCTGAAAATTCTCCTTCTACACCTATTATAGCTACTCCTTCAGATGCTAAGGCTAGAGGGTCTAACCCAAGCAGTTGGCAGTAACTTGCTACAGGCTCTCTTATGGGTATTTTTTCTTCATCTATAATTATAGTTGTATTTGATGTTGAAGCCCAGTTATTCAATGTCATGGCTAACCCTCCTCTAGTAGGGTCGCTTGCTGCATGAATATATCCACCATACTTTTTCATGAGAGGTATCATTAAGTCTGTGAGAGGTTTAACATCACTTCTTAGTTCATGTTCTTCAAGTGTAAGTCCTTTCTGTGCAGCATATATTGCTGCACCATGCTCAGCTATAGGTCCTGAAACAATAATCTTATCTCCAGGCTTAAGATTCTTATCTACTATTAAGTGTTCTGCGATGCCAAGCCCAACCGTAGTTATGATAATCTTGTCTAGCTGTCCACGAGGCATAACCTTGAAGTCTCCGCCAATCAGCTTTACATCCAAACTACTAAATATATTGAAAATGGATTCTAAAATCTTATCCAGTGTTTCTCTCTCTAATCCTTCTTCAACTACTATTGAGTCTAATGCGGCTATCGGGACTCCGCCAAGCATTAATACATCGTTTACCGTTCCAGAAGCTGCAAGCTTCCCGATGTCTCCACCTGGAAAGAATATTGGGTTAACAGTATATGAGTCTGTAGTTACAACAATATATTTATCTTCATTTATTGGAATTGCTGCTGCATCATCTGGATAATCTATCCCTAGACCGCCTTTGATAAGCTTCATCCATGATGGTAGCTTGTTGAAGATAGATTCTTCGAGTAGTTGATTCATCTCTCTTCCACCTGAACCATGAGCTAGAGTAATCTTATCCATTTCAATCACCTAGCCTTGTTTGCTCAACCATTTCTTGACAATCTTATCCATTTCTTCAATTTCTTCTATTGATAGTTCTCCTTCTTCTACAAGTTTTTCAGCTGCTTCTCTAATATATTTGAAGCTGTCTAAGAATTCTTCTTCTTTAAGCTTAGAGATTATGAAGCCTGCATGAACTACTACGTAATCTCCTGGTGAAAGATCATCAATAGCTGATAATACCTCTTTTACTACTCCACCAAAATCTACTTTAACGATCTCATTAGATACTTCTAGGACCTTACCGTAGACGCCCCAGCACATCTTACAACAAAATTATTATGGAAGATTCTAAAAAATATAAAACTATAACCCGACATCACTCTAGTCCCTGGATAATTAAGCTTATCTTCTAGATGTAATAATAAGAGCATTAACTCTATATTGTATCATATATAATAAGATGTTTAGCTACCTATCTTACTAGAGCTTGTTCTGGTCTAGCGAATAATTCAATATATTGTTTAATTCTTGCTTCAAATATGTCTGGTCTAAACTTCATCTCCATTGCTGCAATAGTGTTTAAGGGGTCTTCAGGGTTAGGATTATTCAATAGATTCCTAAGAGTCTCGATTAAAGTTATTACATGAAGAGATGGAGACCAATCTTCTTTTAGTATAGACTCACATACTCTAGCTGGAACCTCGTCCGTGAAGTTTGGATGCCATATGCGTGTCCACCATACGACATCTGGTGGAGTATAAGGAAATGTGCGGGGGATAAGTATCTCTACCTTGAAGTATCCACCATCGTACAATCCTTCCCCGATTATTACTCCTCTGTAATGGGTTAAGTCTCCATCAACTACATCGAAAAGGGGTTCATGCTCATGGATGAGCTTGTATTCGAGTGCTAACCTTTTATACCAGAGAAGTTCAGGAAGCTCAGCATGCACAATCAGACCCCCCCACAGTCCTCGTTATCAATACTAGTTTATCTCCATCTTCTACACCTATCTCTTGAAGTGTTTCTGTATCTTTCAATGCTCTACCTCTAAACGTAAGCCTAGTCGTATCTGGAGGAAGCTTCTTCATAGCACATACCTTTGCTCTTATAGCACCTATAGTAGTTGAAGGTGAAACTTCTAATTCGATTGGGCTTCCGCCCCCTACTGCGGGAACAACCTTGACTTTCATTAAAAGTTCTCTCCCTCAATCTTTTAAGCTATCAACTATAATATATAAACATTTGTATCTTGAATACTCTATGAAATTCTGAAGAATGCTTACAGAAATACTCTGCGAACCTACAAGGATACTACATCAATATGGATAAAGACAACAATACATACAAGTAGTCTAGCTACAGAGAAATTCATCAATCATAGATTTCTTCTTTAATTTCTCTGGAGACATGTCGATGATGGTCTTTTCTCTTAAACTATCTCTAAGACCTGTATCTCGAGAAATATGTCAATATCTAGGCTATTAAAGCTTCTATTTTTGATTAGACGTATTACCTTTAGCTGAATAATGAATATATTTTAGGTTAATTCCTAAGGTTTAGATAAGAATTGAAGGTAAGAATATATCCACTTGCATTAGGAAAAGCTGTAAAATATACTTTAATGGACCTAGAAAGAGAAGTAGCAGGACTCTTAATTGGAAAGTATGAGAAAAAGCAAGATATACTAGAGATATGGGATGCGATCTCGGGGAACCAGAAGTCGTCTTCAGCATTCGTATATTTGGAAGAAGAAGTTATGGCCGCAACCTTTGAGTGGCTTACAAGAGAGAGACCTGGACTAAACATTGTGGGATGGTATCATTCACATCCAGGCTTTGACCTCTTCCTCTCAACGATAGATATTGAAACGCAGAAGAGATACCAGATGATGTTCCCTAAAGCCGTAGCAATGGTTATCAATCCACTAGAATATGTTAAGACTAGAAAGCTGGTAGACTTAAAGTTTAAAGTATTCCATATAGATAGAGAGGGGAGAATAATACCATTAAGGGTTTCCATAGGTATACAGAGAAAGAAACTTATAGAAAGCACTATAAGAGGTATGGATACAGTAGACCTTTTCTTCATTCAATCTACTGAGCCGCAAGAACAAGAAGAATACAAGTTTACGGCTTTCTCAAGTTTAGGAGAAAAATTTAAGAAGTTGAGAGGAAAATTCACATCATTCTAAATGAGGGCATAACCGATCTAGTTATAATTTTAAGATTTTTAAGTAAGTATAACGTTATAAAATTGAATAAGAAATGCCGAAATCTAAAGGTTTCAGATATAAGTCGAGGAGCATCCTTACTAAACCTAGGGGGGCTAGGTCTGGTCTCAACCCTGAAATCTATCTTAAAGAATTCGAGCCTGGAGATAAAGTAGTGATCAAGATCAACCCATCAATGCATAAGGGCGCCCCCCATAGGAGATATCATGGTAGAGTTGGTGAAATAGTTGGGAAACGTGGTAGAGCATATCTTGTATCTGTAACACTAGGAGAAAAGTTAAAACAGATAACGGTTTTACCAGACCATCTAGTTAAGTGGAGTGGATGAATAAATGTCTAAAAAGATTATTCAACAAACACCTTTATCTCTACCAGAAGTAAAAGAAATCCTTGAACAGAGAAGAGAGAGACTAGACGCAATGCAGCTTAGAGTTCTAGAATATGCTAGAAAATACTCTAAGCTTTCTCCTAGTAAAGCTAAACAACTCATAGAAGAACTTATGTTAAATTTTGAACTAACTAGAGAAGAAGCTGTCCAAATAGTAGACATATGTCCAACAAATATAGAAGAGTTACGTTCTATTCTAAGCGGCTATAAACGTCTAGTATCATTTATCCTATTCTCAGAAGATAAACTACAAGCTATAGTTAATCTTATCGAGAAATATCTCAGAGAAGATATACAAGAGTAGCTTATTGAAGACTAGAATATCTAAAGGGATGTGAAAATATTTGTATAAGCAGAAGAAGTATGAAGATTTTGCATACGTATTAGATTTATTCCAGCCTCAACGTCAACCACTACAACACAGTATTACAATAGGTAAACATGAATCAGTTGCACATCTATTAGGAGAACAATTCTTTACACTATTAGAAGCAGCCGTTAACGAGAGACACAAACCAATGATTGGAATAAGAATATACATTGGAAAAGATATTCCGAGAAATATTCTTAGAATAATCAGGAGGATAAGATATGACGATTTAACACAGAATGCTAAGAATGAGCTACCGAGTGTAGTTAGAACGATAGTAGAAACCGATGAAGCTAGATTCATAGATTTCTTCAATAAGTCTACACCGATAACTCCGAGAATGCATGCCTTAGAGCTAATCCCTGGAATAGGTAAAAAGATCGCTATGAAGATATTAGAAGAAAGGGAGATACAGCCATTTACAAGCTATGAAGACTTAAAGAAACGGATTGGATTACAAGATCCTGTTAAAGCACTAACTAATAGAATAATATATGAATTAATGAATACAGAAGAAAGATATAGAATATTCGTTAGAGAGCCTGTAACGACGCTCAAACAATTATGAAGAAACTTGGACAGCATTTCCTAGTAGATTACCCTCTCCTAGATAGACTTGTAGATTATGGACAAGTCTCGAAGAAAGACATAGTCTTAGAAGTTGGAACTGGTACAGGTGAGCTTACATGGAGGCTAGCAGAGAAGGCAGGAAAAGTCTTAGCTATAGAGATAGATGAAAAATTAATAGAGGAAACATCAAGGAAGCTAAACAAATATAATAATGTTGAATTAATTAATGGAGATATCTTAAAGATAAAACATAAGATAAGAGGATTCAATAAAGTAGTATCTAATCCACCCTACCAGATCTCTACAAGACTAATGCATTGGCTTATAACAAATCTCCCTGAAAGAATAGTATTAACTCTACAGAAAGATTTTGCTCACAAAATCATTTCACCTCCAGGCTCAAAAAAATATGTATACACTTCTTTCCTAGCAAACCTATTCTATAGATGTGAGATTGTTGAAGATGTCCCTAGAAATCTGTTTAAACCCATGCCTAAAGTAGATTCAGCAGTAATCCTAATGGAGAGAATAAATAACGATATACTGCTTAAAGAAGAAGAGTTGAACCTCGTTAAAATATTATTCACTCAGAAGACGAAGAAGCTGAGAAATGTGCTTAAAACAGTATCAAAAAGACTTCAATTGAGCTTTAAAGATCTAGAGAAAAATCTTTCAGAAGAATTGTTAAACGAGAGGATATACCATCTAGAGCCTTTTAAACTCTATAAATGCGCAGAGATAGTAATCCAGTTAACGACGAGGATTATCAATACTTCCGAACGTTATTCTATGGAAGCATGATAAATGTCATCTACCAAGATGCAAAGATGTGAGGAAGGTTTTAAAGATGATAGTGAGATTGAAGAAGATGGGACTCGTTGGAGGAACGGGCTGGGGTATAAGCCTTTGCAAGACCCGCCTGCTACCATTTATAGTCCTCGGTAAGCCCAAGATGCTTGAAGCGAGGACCGTATATGCTTACACGTGGGTGGCTTAGGCTACTAAACCAGTTCCATGGTGTCCGGATAAGGCTCTAAACATTGTTAAGGAGTAGCTATTCCCTGACCTAGGCAATTATAAGGAGTCTTCTTAGCTATATATAAAAAGCCTTATCCAGACACTACCAACCAGTCCTTCCAAAATTCTTAAATGATAGGCTTTTCAGCTTATTCCTAGAATGAAGGCTAAGAATTGGAGGGCTGTTGAGAGACCATACACTAGAAGTGATTATATTCATGGTGCTCCACATTCTAGGATAAATAAGTATACTATGGGAGTCTATAAAGAAGACTATACTCATGAGCTGCTTCTAGTAGCTAGAGAAGACATGCAGATTAGAGATGTATCAATAGAATCTGCGAGAATTACTGCAGATAAATATCTATCTAGGAAGGCTGGTGAAGGAAACTACTTTCTAGAGATTAAAGCTCACCCCCATCATGTATTAAGAGAGAATAAGATGATCTTCGGAGCACATGCAGATAGACTTCAAGAGGGGATGAGAAGAGCCTTCGGTAAACCTGTAGGTAGAGCTGCACAAGTATCATCAGGCGAGGCCGTACTAAGAGTTTTAACTTACGAGAACTGGGTCAAGACAGCTAAAGAAGCATTGGAATTAGCTTCAAAGAAGCTTCCAAAGAACTATACAATCACTATATCGAGGATTTCTGAGAAGAAGGTAGCAGCTTAACCGTTCCGACTTTCAGAATATAATACACTCCTGCTTCATGTTGATTAAGTTTTATTACGTGGTAGTTTAGACTTACCGAGTTACATCAATATTTAAGATACTGTTTATAGAGAACTATCTTGTTAGAGGTGGAGATAGATGAAGCTAAAGATATTCTTTGATGGTTCATCTCATGGTAATCCTGGACCTTCAGGCATAGGAATAATAGTGTATGATGAAAATTTAAGAGAAGTTACTAGATTTTCAGAATATGTAGGGTTTAGAACTAATAATGAAGCTGAGTATCTAGCCTTAAAGAAGTCTATAGAGATAGCTCTAGAGCTAGGCGTGGATGAAGTAGAACTCTACTCTGATAGTGAACTTCTAGTTAAACAGATCAATAAGGAATATCATGTAAGAAATGAGAAGTTAAGTAGACTATATAGAGAAATACAGGATTTTATGAAGTTTATTAAAGTCAAGATGATACATGTGAATAGAGAAGAAAATAGAGAAGCCGACAAACTAGCAAATGAAGCTATAGAGAAGCAGAAAAAACATTCTTAAACGATATCCTCGTGAAGAAGAGCTTAATATGTAAGCCGAAACCTATAAAGATAAGAATATATTAAAGTATAGAGTGAGATCCCTCAATGGGTAAACTTCTCCGTAGACCTATATTAATGATACCTGGTCCTACTGAAGTTCCCCACGAGGTTCTAGCTTCAGTTTCCATGCCTGTTTATCCCCATTATGGTAGAGATTGGGCTGAGATCTATGAAGAAACTATAAAGCTTGCAGCTCAACTATTTAATACAAGTGGAGAGATAATAATATTTCCTGGACCTGGTTCAGCTGCTCTCGAGATGGGCATAGCTAATCTTATATCACCAGATGGGAAGATAATAGTTATCTCTAACGGTTTCTTTGGCGAAAGAGTTGAAGAGATTGCCAATCATCTAGGATATAGAGTTATTTCACTTAAAGCGGATTATGGTAAAGTCGTTGAACCTAGACAATTGGAAGAAACATTGAGGATGCATAGAGACGTAGAAGGATTAGCGGTTGTTCATAATGAAACATCTACAGGAGTTAAGAACCCTATAATGGCTTATGGTAGAATAGCTAAAGAACATAACCTATTCTATATAGTTGATGCTATTTCTTCATATGGTGCAGTAGAACTACAAGTTGATGATTGGGGTATAGACTACTGTGTTGGATATGCTGGAAAAGCATTATCCTCGGTTCCTGGAATAGCTCCAGTAGCTATAGGTCATGAAGTATTTAGATTCATAGAAAATAGAAAATGGAAGCCTTCATCATGGTTTCTAGACTTAGCTGTATGGAAAAACTATATAGATAAATGGAGACCGATCGGTCATCCATATCCATCAACGGTTCCAACTCATAGTATAGTTGGATTAAGAGAAGCATTGAAGATAGCGTTAAACGAGGGCTTAGAAAAAAGATATGAAAGACATGAAAAGGTTGCATCTGGTTTCAGGAAAGCTGTAAAAACTATCGGTTTAGAAGTCGTTGCACCTGAAGAATATGCATCTCCAACCGTAACAGCGGTTAAGTGTCCTGAAGGGTTATCTAGTAAGATAATTAGAGAAATGCTTGAGAAATTCAATATAATGATCTCGGGAGGCCTAGGTCAGCTTGAAGGGAAATCGTTTAGAGTAGGTCACATGGGGTTAACAGCTACGCTACACTACATAGTTTATACTATATCAGCATTAGCACGAACACTTAAGAATCTAGGACTTAAAGTTGATGAATTTAGACCAATAGAAGAATTTTATAAACATATCGAGAAGCAATAAAAATTCTTGTCTAAACGTAAGGTTTATCTTATTCAGATTTAACATAATCGAACGGAATGTCGCTATTAAAAAAAGAAGATAGAGAATTCCTCGAAAATAAATTCGAGAGAGAACTAGAAAACAAGGTTAGAATAATACTTTTCAAGGAGAAGGATAATTGTGAATTCTGTAAGACAGCTGAGCAGCTCGTTGAAGAAGTCTCATCAACATCTACTAAGCTCATTAAAGAAGTATACGATATCGATGAGAATGCTGAGCTTGCTTCTAGATGGAGGGTAGACAAGGTTCCAGCCATATTATTATTCGGTGAAAAAGAATACGGTGTTAGATTCTTCGGTCTCCCATCTGGATATGAGTTCTCAACCTTCATAGAAGATATCGTGGACATCTCTAAGAATACTAGTAGATTAACACCTAAAACTAAGGAAGTCGTCAGGAAGATAGAGAAACCAGTACATATACAGGTATTTGTTACACCTTCCTGTCCATACTGTCCACGAGCAGTAAGACTAGCACATCAATTCGCTATAGAAAACACTCTAATAACTGGAGATATGATCGAAGCATTAGAATTCCAAGAATTATCAAATAAATATAATGTTCTAGCAGTTCCAAAGACAGTAATCAATGATCAAATCTTCTTTGAAGGAGCAGTCCCTGAAACGCTTTTCCTACAACAAGTCTTGAAAGCTCTATAATCACCTACTTAGAAAATCATCTTTCAATATCTACTGTAGCTATCCTCTCTAGTACCAGAAATAAAGCTGCCTCATATAGATCTCTGGATTGGATAGACTCAATCTCTTCCTGCCTTATGTTATAGAATTCTAAAGCCTTATTTACTCTATCTAGAGAATGAAGTGATTCTTCAGCCAGCTCCACTCCATTTATCTGCTCGAGTAGTTTATTTGAGAGCTCCACTAGTTCATTGATGCTTCTAGCGACGATGCATATCCCAATCTCATTTAGGTCTCTCTTTACTCCGATCTTCTGGATTGCTCGATCTATCTGAGTCTCTGAAGAGAGTCTAAGAAGTATCTCTATACCTAAGTTCCTCGCAATATTTGTCTTAGAATCGAATGCATTAATGGCAGATATAACTGCGAAGTATATCTGCTTTAACGAGATTATGAAATCTGATTTGAATATCTCTACCACTGCGGTATCCTTAGATAATTCATTGAGTAGTCTCTCTATGTCTGCTAACACATCTTTATTGAGTAAACTGTATACTCCGGACGAGATAAAGTAATCCCTATAGTTTATCTTCTCCAAATCATTCCTATATCTTACGTTTGTAACTGTGATATAAATTTAATATAGACTTAGAGATTTAAACACATATCTTAAGATATGATGCCTACAATCTTCCCGACTGAGTAAACGACCAATAATAAAATTAGTATCCATATGGTTACAACTATCACTATTCCTTTACGGTAATTGGGTGATCTTTCTCTAAACGTGACCTTTGCCTTCTCCCTATATTCTTTTAATACATCTGGTGGAACAGTCTTTACAGCATACCCGATTAGGGTAGGGACTATGATCAGATCCTCTAACTGGCCAACTACTGGAATAAAGTCTGGTATCAAGTCTATAGGACACATTAAGTAGCTGACCGCTAATCCTATCAAGAGTTTCGACTTAAACGGTATTCTAGGATCTTTACGTGCAAGATATAATGCTAAAATATCCCATTTTAGTTCATCAATCCCCGATTTTATCTTTTCACGGTATCTTTTCCAGAAGCTTATCTTCATCTAAGATGTTTCTTCTTCACACTTGTATATAGAGTGTTAATGGAAATCTGTACAATTGTTTAGTTAGGGTTGATTCTCTCCTGTTCCAATAAATGTTTTATTAAAGAGTTTAGTTGAAATCTCTAAATGCACCGCCATGTATTATAGGTATTAAGATTATTCTGTCACTCTCTTTTACATGCATGTTCTCTAAGCCTAGGCTCTTAACTTCTACACCATTAACTAGAACCATTATCTCTGGAGAGATTTCTCCAGAAGACTCTAATATCCTCTCCTTAAGAGATTCAGGAAGCATCTTTAATACATCTAGAAGCTTCTTCTCTCCATCAATCGTTAACTCTAATCCGCTAACACCAGCAACCTTCTTCAATGGACCGATGAACTCTATCTTCATCTACTACATATTTACATAGTTTCCACTTAGTAAAGTTTCTCCACAATCCTGAAAACTCTACACAGCCAGTTAAGTAGTATAGTGTAGAGTATTTGATACTAGATTAGATGTACATTGTAGGTTATAGCTTAAGTTCATCTAGAGAGCGTTTCAGAAGATACTCGTAGAGCCCGCTTGTTTCTTCAAGTATTACTATGCCTTTCGTTAAGATGTGTAGTCTAAAACGTGGAGATATTGTATCAAGAGGTATGATGTCGACTGGGTAGCCGAGAGCTTCTTCAACCATAGCTTCTAGCTTAAGAGTATCTTCCAAACTTGTATCCCTCCTGTACACTGCAATGTCTATATCTCTAAAAGAATCTAGCTCTACAAAACTTCCAAAGACTATTGCAAGTTCTACACTTAAACCATGAAGTATGTTCTTCAACTTCTCTAGAAGAGTCTTCTTCTCCTCATTGCTTAATGTATAGTATTTGAGCTTATCATTTAACATGGTTGGCAACCCTCTCTAGAAATGATAGCACATTTTTAAAATCTTCTCTATAACACATACCTAGCCTTCATAAGTCTAATGTATAGATTTAACTTTGTTTCAAATAACGTTTTCTCTCATCTTTTATCAATAATCTACTAATGCCCTGTTCTGTAAAGATGTTTAAGCTCTTATGTCTGGTTTAGCGTATAGTCGCCTCTTCCTTAATGATGTTTGAGAGTATTGGTTGAATCCCTCTTCAGTGAGGTGCATGGTCTTCATCAAGTTCTGTGCAGGTCATTATCATCATCTGAGGGCATACTAATATATGTAAATCCATTATTTTAAGATGTACCAGTTAATAATTCTTATATTTTAAGCGGCTACCCCATTTCTAGATCATGATGGATAAAAGTAGCAGAATGATTTCCTGGAAAGTCTCGGTTATAGCGCTTTTATCTGTTGCTGTTTTTATCTCGAAGATTTTTCTCCCATCTCCCATTGATAAGTTTATGATCGTTTTTCAAGCAATCTTCTACACTTTAGCGAATTTCATGACTGGGAGATTCGGTGGAACGATGGCTGGGATAGTTTCAGGTCTACTTACACAGTTCTGGAGGCCCATATTCATCCCATTTACATTCTTATTCGCAGTGGCTTATGGATTCATGATTGATTACTTTATCTTATTGTTTAGAGTAAGATCCTCACCATCAGTCGTTAATACGTGGAGGCTCGTGGCCGCATTATCTATAGCTTCAGCAATCATAGGAGTTACATCAATGTATGTTACAGTAATAATTGGAATAATGCCTTGGGCTCCACTCTTATATCTAATGATACTCATTGGAGGTGCCTTGAATGGGGTTGCCGCAGGATATATAACGGCTCAAATCTGGAATAGGTATCTAATGAAGAGATGGAGATAACTCTTTAATGTTTTATTGACTTACATCTTTGAATGAGAATAGATAAAATTTTCTTTAATAGCTGATCAATTTGATGTTTTTGCAGTTATCTTTTCTTCTTTTACTTGGCTGAGGATTCTCCTAAGTGCTTCTGTTATATCTTCTATATCTTGTGGAGTTATCATGTATGGTGGTAGAAATCTTACTACTAGTCTTCCAGCTCTCAACGCTATTACGCCATTATCTTGTAGAAGTTTTAGTATAGAAGTAGGCTCGAACCTTGTCTCTATACCGAGCATCAATCCTCTACCCTTTACTTCTCTTACAACTTCTCCAAATTCTTCTCTAACCTTCTCTAAGCTTTTCTTGAATATTCCACCTGTTTGGGCTGTCTTCTCTACTACGTTTTCATCTAGTAGAACTTGTATCGAGGCTGTTAGAGCTGAACATGCTACAGGGTTTACTCCAAAAGTCGATCCATGGTCTCCTTCTTTTAATTTTTCTCCTAGCTCTGATTTAAAAGCAGTTAAACTTACTGGGAAACCTCCTCCTATAGCTTTTCCAGCTACTAGTATGTCAGGCTCTATGTTAGAGATTTGATGTGCCCAGAGATAGCCTGTTCTACCGAATCCTGTCTGGACTTCATCTATGATCATATGTGCTCCTGTTCTATTACATGCTTCTCTAATAGACTTCAAGAACTCGCTTGAAGCTTCATTTAGTCCCCCTTCTCCTTGGATTACTTCAACGATTACGCCTGCTGTCTGATCGTCTACTTCTTTTTCTATCTCTTCTATTTTATTGTATGGTAGGAATTTTACATCCCATGGAAATGGGTCGTATCCTTCTCTATACTTTGGATTCCACGTTACTGAGAGCGCTCCCATGGTTCTTCCATGAAATGCGTTAATAAAGGAGATGAATTTCTTTCTTCCAGTAAGTTTTCTAGCAGCCTTTAACGCTAACTCTACGGCTTCTCCTCCACCGTTCAACATGTACACGTATTCAAGTTTTTTTGGAAGAATTCTGTCTAAGCTTTCTAATGCTTTCTCCTTAGCTTCTGTATCGAATGCAGGGTATGCTCCATGGATTTTTTCAAGCTGTTCTTTTACTGTTTTGACTATCCGTGGGTTTCTATGTCCTAGGAAGAGGGAGCCATACTGTGCATGACAGTCAATATACTTTTTTCCATCAACGTCCCATACATACTGGTTTTCAGCTTTAGAAAGCTTCAAACCTCTAGAGCTATAAAACTGGATTAACTTTACCATAATCCATCCACTTTCGATATACGTTAAACTTGTTTAAAAACTATTATGTTTTGCTACGGATACTGATAGAAAGTATAAATCTAAGCTAGAAACCTCCAACATCGCCTACCTCTCTATACCATGGTTTAGAAGTCCCGATCCTCGACCGCT
>Ga0197143_1002484_pt1 | contig 13506 bp, 12 predicted proteins | sample GBS70_MetaG_FD_148603 | JGI IMG/M metagenome (GOLD analysis project Ga0197143, IMG submission 148603) | Sediment microbial communities from Great Boiling Springs, Gerlach, Nevada, United States - GBS 70_MetaG | ecosystem: Environmental > Aquatic > Thermal springs > Hot (42-90C) > Sediment...
GCACTCAATAGCGCTAAAAGCCAATCAGAACAAGGGTTTTTGAATTCAACCGAAATATCTTTATTTTGACAAGGATTTTGGATTAAATTTTTACCCATCAAAATCACTGAAAAGAGGCGTATTTTGGACGCTTTTGAATTGTGCGACAAAGCCTCTAAACCCAAAATTGAGTGAAAAGCGTTTGGGGGAAATAAGGGAGCCTGAAAGGGCGATATTGATTTTTGAGTGTGACGAGAAAGGTCAACCTATTGCTCGTCATCATTTTGGGGAGGTGTTTCGGCATTGTTGTCATGTTGCTTTTGCGGATGGGCGAATTGGTCACTTGACGGCAGCACAAGTGGAAAGGTTACTTCGGAGACAGCCAGTTTCCCGTTAACTTTTTGCTGACTATCAAAGGTCAAGGTTTGCTTGGAATTAGCAGAGGATGCAGACGATGAAGGCTAAGAAGGTCTAACAAAATCTTGCGTGTTTTTGTGTCGTTGTGTCATCCTTCAGTCTTCCGTTGGAGCCGAAGGCAGATGATAGATGCCTACGACCTTTGAAGATATTGCCCTATGACATCTGGCTTGAGGCGGAAACTCCCAATATGCTACATCTTTGCGGCTCATAGAGATAGAGCCAGGTGACCCTTCAATAGGCGGGATTGTGCACGGATTTCCTGATAACATGATAGTGTATTGGATGGACTGGTAGGGTAATCGGGAAGAAGTTTGGAAAGGCAAACCTATAGGTGAGCCAGATTTAAGCGTGAGTGCTGGATGTGAGGTGCGATGTTTAGTGCGGAGTGCTGAGTTCTGGTTGCAGTTGTTAAGCGCCGTTTTTTTGGCAGTGTGGGAACACTGCCCTCCGGAAAAAACTGTTCGCTATTCGTTACTCGCCATTCGCTACCGTTTTTACTTGGCAATAGCCTCGCTCTCCCAATTTTCCTGTCCCTTGTCCCATGTCCCTTGTCCCGCTCCAAGTCGGCGCTCAGTTTCTTCGTCATCAACTACGGGTTAAAACCCGTAGCATGAAAGGGAAATTTTTGACTTTTAGAATGCTCTCAACAGGACGGTCGCTGTCAGTTCCTTCAGGGGTGGCATTAAAATTAGGACTGACATATCAGCGGAGATTGTCCCGTCGTGTTGCGAGAGTTTTTCTTTTTCTGATTTGCTTTATTGGCATGAGATGGTCACCGGTGGTTTGTTGTCACGGACAACCTAGAACATGCTTATCAGTCACAACTTAAACGCCACTCGCTTCCGCTTATCCCATTTCCTATTCAAGGTGAGAAAGCGACGCCGCCGCCTGCGGGGTCGGAAGCACCTACCCATTCGTTGCCTCGCTTCATCGCTAATTGCACCAAGGCGACACCCCCATAACTTTGCGGTAACCTGATGCAGGGTTGCCCCTGCTTTTGAACTTCTTCTAACACCCACGAAGGGATTCGGGCTTGACATTCAATTTCGTGGACTTGAGCATCAAACCTCGGTGCTGAAACGGCTTCAATCGGAAACATCCCGAATTCAATGACATTTAACAGCACTTGAGCGATAGCGCTAACGATTCGTGCTCCGCCCGGTGCTCCCAAGACGAGAAAAGGTTCGCCGTCTTTGAAGACAATTGTCGGAGCCATCCCAGAAACCCTTGCCTTTCCAGGTGCGATTGAATTTGGATGCCCAGGCAGGGGGTGAAAACCGACCATCGCATTGTTGAGCATAAAACCTGTCCCTCTCGGAATGACTCCCGAAGACGAACCGAGGGTGTGAGTCAGCGCCACGATGTTTCCTTCGTCGTCAATGACTGTTATGTGGGTTGTGCCGTGGGGTTCGCTAATCCCAATTCGTGGGACTGTCAAGACCTCGCCTCGCTCAATTTTTTCGCGCCACTTTCTATTGTGCTCTTCAGAAAGCAACTCACCAATGGGGACTTCCACGAATTCAGGGTCACCGTAATATTGGACTTTGCAAGTGAAGGCTGCTTTGAGGGTTTGGGCGACGGTGAAAATATAGGCGGGTGAGTTGTGTCCCATCTTTTGCAGGTCAAACCCTTCCAAGATGCACAGGGTCTGCAGGACTGCCAAGCCACCTGCGGGCAACGGAGCCGATACAACCTCAAGACCGCGATAAGTTGCACGAACGGGTTCGTGCCAGCGGACTTGATAGTTTTCCATGTCGTTCCGAGTGATATGTCCGCCATGCGTTTTCAATTCAGTGATGATCGCAGAGGCAATGGCTCCACGATAGAAGTCTTCAGCCCCATATTTCGCTAATCGCTCCAAAGTCCGAGCCAAATCGGGATTCCTCAAAATTTCTCCTGCATCGTAAGGTGCGCCGTTTGGTTTCAAGAACAAGCGGTGAGCCTCAGGGGAAAATTGAAGCCGTTGCAAAAGTGACGGACGCTCTGGAAACCTCTCGCGGGTTTTCCAACTCCTCGCCAATTCAGCCGTGACGACAAACCCTTCTGTAGCGATGCGAATGGCTGGCTGCAAAACTTGCTCCCAAGACCGAGTCCCATATCGTTTCAGCAACTCATGCAATCCAGCGACCGTTCCAGGCACTCCAACCGATTGAGCCCCTACATCATTGACAGCACCTTGCAGGAAGAAACCGAACCCGTCGGGCGCTTCTCGGATAACTTTGTCCGCCCACATATCAGGTGTCGCTTTGCTTCCTGCCCTGGCGTGAAAGGCGAGGCACTTGACCTGCTTGGTTTTCGCCTCGTAAATGAGAGCGACACCGAACCCACCAACCCCGCACATTTGCGGGTCAATCACGCCTTGAACCAACGCTGCCGTCACTGCTGCATCTGCAGCATTTCCGCCTTGCCTCAAAACTTTGACCCCTTCCTCAACTGCCAAGACCTGAGGGGCAACTACCAAGCCAGCCACAGTTCATCACCCCTTTTCGCGATGCGTAATGCGTAAAGCGTGATGCGTGAAGCGTAATGGGTGATTGCGACCAACTTCATTTTTGAGGCTGGTCTTGACTTTCGCTTTTTGCAGCCTCGTCTTTCTCCTCGCTCTTTTCACCTTGCTCGGAACCATCAGTTACAGCCCTCAGCCCTTGTTCAGCCAGCATATCTCTATATCGCCTCAAATCGGCGAGGAGTTGCTCAAGCCGGGCGATGAGTTGGTCAAGGACGGCGATGCCGTGAGTTGCCTCGTAAACTTCAAACTCACCCAAAGCGACATAGCGGTCACTGCCGTGATTGCTGAGGATGCGCAGTTTGACAAAGCGGGCTTCTGTGGGCAGGAAGTAGAACTCTTGGCGTCGCTTCTCGTTGCGAAGTGTGCCTATCAAGACAAGTTTCCAGTTGGCTTTATCTGGTTCGTTGTCGGTGGTGACCCAAATTTCAAAGTCGCGGGCAGCCCGACCGATGAAGGTTGGGTCAGGAATGGTTGGGTCAAGGATAACTTTATTGATGAGTTTGACCTCTCGGTTGCGGATGGCGAAAATTATCTCCTGCGGGAATTTGGCGTCTTTGGAAGCCCAACCGTTTGTTCCCGTTTGGGGTTCGCGACCGTCCCAAACAGTCCCGTCAATAAGGTTGCGGACACCCCAATTCTCGTCGTCCAACTGGCTCGTGAACTTGACAATCATGCCACCATTTTTTGCCGCTACCAAGTTCACCGCGCCAGAAAGCACCAAAGGTTTAGATGGCTGTTTCGGCTGCGTTTGGGCAGAAAGGGAAATTGTCACGGTCACCGTGAGAATTAGCAACCAGCGCATAACAGCCACCTCCTTAAAACCGATGTCAGGCTTATGGCTCGTCTTTTTCCAAGCCAAAGTTTAGGGCAAATCAAGGCATGGTGTTTTCGTTCCTTGGTTCAGTGTGACGATTCCCGACAATTATAGGGGCGCTGCTCTCCTATGCTTTGAACTTTTAGCCACCACATCAAGTAGGCGGTCAAATACTGAGCGTTCTTGCAAAGGTGAGGCAATAGACGAAACGAGCACCTGCCTTCTTAAGGGTTTTTGCTACTTCGTTCAAAGTGCTTCCAGTCGTCATCACATCGTCAATTACGAGGACGATTTGACCTTTTACGCTTTCGGGATTGGCGATACTGAAAGCGCCTTTGACATTTTCCCACCTTTCCTTCTCGCTTAAGGTCGCTTGAGGTTTCATTGGGCGGGTTTGAAGGAGCAAATTTGGCTCAACGGGAATGCCTATCGCTTGCCCAACGACTTCTGCAAGCAGTGCTGCTTGGTTGTAGCCCCGTTGGCGTTGGGTTTTAGGGTGAAGTGGGACAGGGGCGATGACATCCGGGCGATGCCAAGGCGAGGGCAGAAGCCCGCTTTCGCCTTCAAAGGCTCTCATCGCCACTTCCGCCATCAATTCCCCCATCGGTCGAGCCAGACGAGCCTTCCGGTTGAACTTAAAGGCATGGACAGTTTCACGACCAACACCTTCGTAAATCACCGCCGAACGAGCGTAGTCAAACCTGTATCGTCCTTGAAGGCACATGCCGCACAGCGGTGAAGTTTTCGCTTGTGGGTCAAAAGGTTTGCCGCACCAAAGGCAATACGGTCGGGAAACGAGAAGCCATTTGCTTTTGCAGTCTCGGCAAATTGGGTCGTCACAAAAGCGGTGACAAACACCACAACGGGGCGGGTAAAGCCAGTCCAAAAGTTTTTCAAACCATGACTTTTGGGTCAATGCCTTTTCATCCCCCTTCGGCTAAATTGCCCGTCTCAAGAGACCGAAAAGATTATGCGCTTTCAAAATCCAACAGCGCCACAAGGCTTCTGTCAACTTGGTAACACTGCTGCCACAATTTAAGTTGCACGGAGGTGTCAGCATGAGGGAACGGATTTTGGTCACTGGTCCGTGCGGCAGGGTTGGAACGCAAATTGTGCCACTTTTGAGGGAGCATTTCGCCCTCAGGCTGTTTGACATTCAGCCCATGAAGCCTGAAGGTGATGACGAGTTCATTCAAGGTGACATCCGAGACTTTGAGGCGGTTAAGAAAGCGTGCGAAGGAGTCAAGGCTGTTCTACATTTGGCGGCTGTGTCCGATGAGGACGATTTTTACACTCGCTTGCTACCCATGAACTTGTTGGGCGTTTACAATGTCTTTGAAGCAGCGAGGCAAGCAGGTGTCAGGAAAGTTTTGTTTGCGAGTTCGTGCCAGACAATTTTGGGCTACCTTGAAGGTGACTGGACGAAATCTCGGATTTGGGTCACGCCAGAGATGCCCGTCAGACCTGTCACCGTTTACGCTTGCACGAAGGTTTTCGGTGAGGCTCTCGCCCGCTATTACGCCGAAAGTTTCGGCATGTCAATGATTTGCATCCGAATAGGTTGGTTCCAGCCTTACGACAGCGAACTGCTGAAAAGACACCCAGCAATGTTGGCGATGTGGTGCAGCCCGAGGGATTTAACCCAATTGATTGTCAAGAGCGTCAAAAGCGATGTCCGCTTTGCAATTTTCATTGCCGTTTCCAACAACCCCAAACGGTTTTGGGACATAAGCAACGCCCAGCAACTTGTGGGCTATGAACCGCAAGACAGCGCTGCCGATTACTTCATCGGGGAAGGAGCGTGATTTGTGATGCCTGAATTGAGGCAAGATTACGCCACGAAGGAATGGGTCATCATCGCTACGGAGCGAGCGAAGCGCCCTCACGAGTTTTTGAAAGGTCGTTCAGAACCGCCCCAACTTCCGTCTCATGACCCTAACTGCCCGTTTTGTCCCGGGAACGAAAGTATGACGCCTCCCGAAACTTTCGCAATTAGAGACGGGACGCCACCGAACACTCCCGGTTGGCGTGTCAGGGTCGTGCCCAACAAGTTCCCGGCATTAGTCCCCAACGGTCGCCCGCAAAGGGTCAGGCTGGGGCTTTACCTTCGCATGGATGGGATAGGTCACCACGAAGTCATCATAGAGTCGCCGGAGCACGATAAAACTTTGGCGCTTTTGCCTCAATGGCAAGTTGAGGATGTCATTCGCGCTTACCGGGCACGCTATCAAGCCTTAAACGCTGACCCGGCGAACGAACTCGTGCTCATTTTCCGCAACCAAGGAGAGCGTGCTGGCACTTCGCTTGTCCATCCACACTCGCAAATAGTCGCCACCCCAATTGTCCCTGTCCCAATTCGCAGAGCCCTTTACGAGGCTGAACGGCACTATGACGCTTTAGGTCGGTGCGTTTTTTGCGATATTTTGGAGCACGAACTTGAGTGCGAAGAGCGCATAGTTGCCGAGAACAGACACTTTGTCGCATTTGTTCCTTATGCAGCGAGAGTCCCCTTTGAAGTCCACATTTTGCCTCGCCAGCATCAAGCCACCTTTGGGGAACTGCCTGATGACCAATTGAGCGCTTTCGCAGCGATATTGCGATTGGTGCTCCGCAAACTTTACTTCAGTTTGAAAAACCCCGATTACAACTTCGTCATCAACACGGCGCCACATTACTCGCAGGGCGAACCTCACTTCCATTGGCACTTGAGAATCCTGCCCCGCTTGACAACACCAGCAGGTTTTGAAATTGGGTCGGGCATGTATATCAATGTCGCTTTGCCCGAAGAGAACGCAAAATTCTTGAGGGAAATTGAAGTCCTTGAAGGATGAGAAAGGCATGAGGCGATGGATAGTCATTTTTATCGCCTTGACACTCTTGCTGGCGTCTCAAACCATTGTCCTACCGATTTGGTTGCCCTTTGGGTTCGTTCCCGACCTTTTGTTATTGACGATTGTGCTTGTCGGATTTTGGAAGTCAGGAAGCAGCGCCATTTGGCTGGGGTTAATCTTTGGCTTTTTTCAAGGTTGGCTTCACGGAACAGGGTGGTGGGCTTTTGCGCTGTCGCGAGGGTTTGCAGGTGTTTTTGCTGGTTGGATGAGAACTCAATGGTTGTGGCAGAGTGCTCCAGCAGCAGGGTTTTGCGCGGGCATAAGCACTATCGTCGCAGAAACCTTTTTGTCGCTCTTGTTTGCCCTTTCGGAACGGAGCCTTTTGCCTATTGCGCTTTTCTTAACGGTCGGGAGTTTTGAGGCGTTGTCCAATTCGATTTTCAGTTTCGTTGTTTCGTGGATTTGGCGTCCAAAGGAGGTGGCGATATGAAAAGGGCAAGGCAAATTTCCTTGTCATTAGTAACGCTCATTGCAATTGCGTTTGCATCGGGTCAAGAGCGTTGGTTGCTGCGATTTTCCGTCAAAGAAGGAGTGCCTTTGGATTGGCACATGAGAATTGTGACGAGGAAGGTCATCAACAAGCAGGCTGAAGTGGAAGTGACTGAACTTTGGGTTCGCGAGCAAGTTGAGCAAATTCGCCCCAACAGCAATTTGGTCTGGTCGTCGCAGGTGACAAGGTGCATCATCAACGGTGAAGTCATCCCCGCCGACAAATTGGAGCGGACAGTTTCGGAATTAACACCTTTGGGTTATCCTGCCCAATCAACCAAAATTCCGCCGCCATCTCTGAACCAACTGGACGATTGGTTGCTTGATTTGTTCGGGGGTATCAGCCTCGTCTTCCCGCTCCCCGAAATCAGTATCGGTGAAAGATGGCAACACCAAATTTTGGTCGGATTGAAGCCACCGAACGAACCAAGGCGATTGACGGTAACTTATAGGCTTGAAGGAAAGGAGACAGTGGACGGAAGGGAATGCTTCAAAATTTCCGTGCAGTCGCAAAGCCCAGTGAAGTTGGCGTGGGAGTGGAAGGACGCCTCAATCATCGTGACAGGCGGAACGAAGGTTGAAGGAGTGTTTTGGTTTGACTCCGCCTTGGGTTCAATCTGGCGGAAGCGCGTTAATCTTTCCATTGGCTACACAGTTGAGTCGGAAAGGTGGGATGGCTTTCAGTTCGTCCAATCGGCAAAATTCGTCAACTACACGACAGAAGTGGACGGGCGACTGTTATCGCCAAAATGAAACACCGAGGTGAAATCCGATGTGCCTCGCCGTCCCAGCCAAAGTCGTTGAAATCGTTGACGAAGAAAACCAAATTGCCAAGGTTGACATAGGCGGTGTCAGGAGGAACATAAGCGTTGCTTTGCTTGACGATGTTAAAGTCGGCGATTGGGTTCTCGTCCATGTTGGCTTCGCCATCCAAAAGGTTGATGAGGAAGAGGCGACGCAAACTTTAGTGCTTCTAAAACAAATCGGGCGAGTTGCTGAAAACGAATTTGAAACGATTTGGTCAGGTGATGATGGAAAAGGATACCCCTGACCAAATCCCCATTGAAGGGTCAGGCTGTTGCCCGACCGTTTGCAAAAATTCTCGGCACGGCAGGAAATGTGCCTCTGAAAAGGAGGCGCCAAAATGAAGTTCATAGACGAATTTCGCGAATCAGAACTGGCGAAAAGAGTTGTCCGTGAGATAGAACGCATCGCTGAAGGGCGCCGCTTTCGCATCATGGAAATTTGTGGCGGGCACACTCACACGATTTACCGATATGGGCTGCACGATGTCTTGCCAACAAACATTGAGTTGGTTCACGGTCCGGGATGCCCAGTTTGCGTTTTGCCGATGGGTAAAGTTGACGATGCGATAGCAATTGCCAAGCACGACGGCGTGATTTTGGCGACTTTCGGCGACATGATGAGAGTTCCGGGCTCGGAGGGTTCCCTGATTGATGCTCAAGCCAATGGAGCCGATGTCCGCATGGTCTATTCGCCCCTTGACGCTTTGAAACTCACCCATCAAAACCCTGACAGGAAAGTCGTCTTCTTTGCCATTGGATTTGAGACAACTGCACCGAGCACGGCTGTCACGCTGCTGAACGCAAAGCGGTTAGGCATTCACAACTTTTTCGTTTTTTGCAACCATGTCCTCGTAGTGCCAGCAATTAAGGCTTTACTTGATAGCCCTGAAACTCAGTTGGATGGCTTCATCGGTCCTGGGCATGTGACGACGGTGATAGGCTCAAAGGCTTGGGAGTTTATCCCGAAGGAATACGGCAAGGGAATTGTCATTAGCGGGTTTGAGCCACTTGATATGCTGCAGGCGATTTACATGCTCATCAGGCAATTAGTTGAAAGTGAGCCGAAAGTTGATGTCCAATACACGAGAGCCGTCCGTCCCGACGGGAACACAAAGGCGAAAGAAGTGATGGCTCAGGTTTTTGATCTGAGGGACACTTTTGAATGGCGTGGCTTAGGATGGATTGAGAAGAGCGCTTTTAAGTTGAAACCCGAATTTGCGGAGTTTGATGCCGAATTGCATTTTGATTTGCCCCGCCGCCAAGTTTCTGACCCGAAAGTCTGTCAGTGCGGTGAGGTTTTGCGAGGCGCTGTTTTGCCTTGGGAATGCAAAGTTTTTGGGACAGCCTGCACTCCCGAACACCCGATAGGTGCTTGTATGGTCTCTTCCGAAGGTGCTTGCGCCGCCGTCTACCAGTATGGGCGATACTCACGAAAAGTTCGCGAACTGCTGCGGCACCGTTAGCGTCTGTCCTTTTAAGGTTGGGCAAGGCACAATTTGAAAGCGACTTTGGGTCTTTGAGGAAGGTGAGGCAAAGTTGAGCGAAGTTCGCGTTCGGATTGCCCCTTCGCCGACGGGTTACCTTCATGTCGGAACGGCTCGGACAGCGCTCTTTAACTGGCTCTTTGCCCGAAAAAACGGTGGCAAGTTTTTGCTGCGAATAGAGGACACCGATAGGGAACGAAGCAAGCCCGAGTTTGAACAAGACATCATTGAAGGGTTAAAATGGCTTGGGCTTGACTGGGACGAACCTATCGTCTACCAATCCCGACGACTTGAGTTGTATCAGAAGGAAGCAAAGCGACTGCTTGAGATGGGAAAGGCTTACCCTTGCTTTTGCACTCCAGAGGAGTTAGAACAGCGGCGTCAGGAGATGCTGGCTAAGGGCATCGCCCCAAAATATGACCGTAGATGCCGCCGCCTTTCGCCAGAAGAAAGGGAGAAATTGATGAGGGAGGGGCGACCTTATGTCCTGCGGTTTGCTATGCCCATTGAAGGTGATGTCGTTTTCAACGACATAATTCGGGGCGAAATCCGATTCGCTAACCGAGAACTTGACGATTTCATCATCCTCAAAAGCGATGGCTTCCCAACTTACAACTTCGCTTGCGTTGTTGACGACCACGAAATGGGCATCACCCATGTCATCCGAGGCGAAGACCACATCTCCAACACGCCAAGACAATTGCATCTTTACATGGCTCTCGGTTACAAACCGCCTCAATTTGTTCATTTACCTTTGCTTCTTGGGGCTGACCGAAGTAAATTGAGCAAGCGACACGGTGCAGTTTCACTGAACGAATACCGCAAGATGGGAATTCTGCCTGAGGCTATGTTTAACTTCTTGGCTTTGCTCGGTTGGTATCCGCGAGACCAACAAGAGATCAAAACCCGCAAAGAGTTGATTGCCGAGTTTGAACTTTTAGAGGTCAAGCCATCGGGCGCAATTTTTGACTTGGAGAAATTGCTTTGGATGAATGGGCACTATATCCGTCAAAAACCCGTTGAAGAACTTGCGCAAATGTTGGTTCCATACTTCGCCGAGCAAGGTTGGGTTCACAATCCGCCCACTGAGGATGAGTGGCGTTACTTACTGCAAGTGACGCCTCTTATCCAAGAGCGGATGAGAATTTTGAGCGAGGCAGTGGAGTTGGCTGACTTCTTCTACTGCGAACCTGAAAGTTACGACGAAAAGGCGATTGTTCGTTTAAGTAAGGAAGGCATCTCAGAATTACTCACAGAGTTGTCTAACCGATTGGAAGCGTTGGATGAATTTAGTGTGGAACAAGTTGAAGCGACTGTGCGCCAATTTGCAGCGGAACGCGGGTTGAAGGCGGCAGAGGTGATTCACCCGACCCGCGCTGCTATAACTGGTCGAACGGAAGGTCCAAGCCTCTTTCACCTTATGGCGGTTTTGGGCAAGGAAAAGTGCGTGGGACGGCTTAAGAAAGTCTCAAAAATCCTAAGCAGCGGAACCTTGACAACCGCTGCAAAGCAAGGAGGGGGTTGAAACTATGGTGCGAAGGTTGATTGGTGTTGCGGTTTTGTTGGCGACGATGGCTCTCCCAGTATCGGCGCAAATTGATGAGGCGCCTCAGCAAAAGTGGGCGGTGAGGTTAGGGGTGCTTTGGCCAACGGCGAGCAATATCCGCGATGCAACTGACACTTTTTGGGCTTACATCGGGCTGGAACGGAACTTTCCCGAAACAGGCATCGTGAGTTTGGATTACACTGAAGGCTCTGGGGCAGGTATCAAATATTCCCACTTCGCTTTGTTTCTCAACCAGCGCCAAAACTATGCCCCGAGGTTGGATTTAATTGCTGGCATTGGTATCGTTTACGCGAAAATTGACATCAACGGTCAAACTGATTACAAGACCCGCTTAGGTGGCACCGTCGGCGCTGCATATTATCTTGGTCCTCGTTCTGAGTTGCAACTTCGCTACCATACTGGCAGTTCCAAGGAAACTAACGGCATCGTGCTGACACTCAGTCTACGCTTCTGATGGGGAGATTTTAGCCGTCCCACGCACTTTGTCTTTTGCTAAGTTTGACTTCTCGGAAATCGGAGTGACATTTGATGTCAAGTAAATGCGACCAAGTTCGGTGTCAGGAACAGCCTTTGACAATAAGTGCTTTCCAGTCGCTTTGAAATCGTCACTCAACTGATTTTTGTCCTGCTCAGCCTCAATTCATGGCTTCCGTCAGGTCGGCAAAATTCGTAGTAGCAGAACCACTCGGAGCCTACGGGGACAACCGACATGTATCTTAGCGACCTTGTTCCATAGGGCGAAGTCAAAGCCGGTTGACTTCTGCTCACCCGTTCCCAATGGCGCAAATCAAAACTGAAGGCGATGCCTGTTTTCTCCTCGTAGTTTTCCTCAACCGTCCTGCTGCCGTCATAAAAAGCGACGAAGGTGGGCGAGTGAAAAACAACGCTTGTGATTCTCCCCGCATATCCGTCCCATTCGCCTGGTCGGTTGCCGAAGACCTCACCCTGCCATTCCCACTTCTCAGCGTCTTCGCTCACTGCCAAACCAGTTGCGCTCCTTGACAGCCCAGTAGCAAAGACATCTCCCGTCGCGTGCATCTTCCGTTTCAAATCTTCATCCACTTCTGGCGGCGTTGGCGAAAAACTCAAGAACATGAGCCAAAGCCCTGCCAAACGGTAAATCACTGGGTCTTTAACCCCCTCAACACCCGCATCTGCTGCAGTTAAGGCGGCTTTGCGTTTTTGCGGGTCAAATTGGGTTGGGGATGGAGCATCCATAGCATCAATCCGCCAGCGACGGTCAGCAGGGTCAACGAAACTGACGAACAGTCGCCAGAGGTTTTTGTCAAGCCTGACCAGAGCGCAACGCTCCATGCTCTCCGTTCCCAATTGCTCTTTCGTCATTTCCCAAACGGTCGTGAAATTCACCCCATCGCTGCTTCGGGCAATTCGAAGCAAATAACCGCGATAAGGGTGAGGCTTCCGCAGCCGGTAAACAAGCCAAAAATCTCCAGTTTCATCAAACCAAACATTCGCTGCCCCCGCCCAACTGCCTCGCCCGATGCCAATTGGTTCGGCAATTGTTACTCCATCTAAGGGGTCAAAGAGCCTTAATGGCGCCCATTCGTTTTTCATCCTCATCACCTCTCAACAGTTCAAACTGCCAAAGTCACAGACAATCTGCCTTTCGCATTAATTTTCCCACAAAACCATCACACCTGCCAAAAGGGACACTGGACAATCGCTACAAGTGTAAAGGAGTGCTTTCGCAAAATGACTGAAAGGAATAAGGGGAGGGCAGGACGGAAGGTGAAGTTTGCGGCGGATGGCTTGCATGGGACAAGCAGAAAGATGTTGAGACAGGAAGTAAAGGATGGGGATGTGTGAAGGTTGTGGGGGCGAAAAAGATGGAATAGGCAAAGAGGACATGTGTGGAACGAGAACTTATCAAGGATGTTGCGACCCATTCGTTGGTCAAAGGTTAAGCGGTTCTTTGAAAGTAAAGAGTTAGGTCATTGCGCAGGTAAGTTTCTGAAGCCTAAAATGCGCCATATTTACTGCGTGGCAAAAACGCATGATGACAGAAGGGATTAAAGATAGCGCTGCCTTTATTATGGAAAATGACCAATGGATGAGAGCAAAAAAGAGGTGACCATTAGTGACCGAAACGATGTTGGAGAAGGCCTTGGCTTTGGGAATGACCGAAGACGAATTTCATCAGGTTTGCGAGATTTTGGGGCGCGAGCCGACAGACACAGAGTTGGCAATGTTCAGCGTTGAATGGAGCGAGCACTGTGGCTATGGGAGGTCAAAACGATGGCTTAAATTGTTGCCGAAAGATGTGGGCAAATACCGTGCAGCAGTTGGCGGCGATGCGGGAGGAATTGAAGTCAAACCGGGCTTGTGGGTTCTGTTCAAAATGGAAAGCCACAACCATCCATCGCAAATTGAACCTAAAAGCGGTGCAGCAACGGGCATCGGTGGCATCGTCCGCGATATTTTGGCAATGGGTGCTCGCCCCATCGCACTCGTTGACACTTTAAGGTTCGCTGAACCTTCAGACCTGAAAGCCCGTTACATATTCACGGGGGTCGTTGACGGCATCAG
>Ga0197143_1002485_pt1 | contig 13506 bp, 12 predicted proteins | sample GBS70_MetaG_FD_148603 | JGI IMG/M metagenome (GOLD analysis project Ga0197143, IMG submission 148603) | Sediment microbial communities from Great Boiling Springs, Gerlach, Nevada, United States - GBS 70_MetaG | ecosystem: Environmental > Aquatic > Thermal springs > Hot (42-90C) > Sediment...
AACAGGTTCAGGTAAAACCTATGTGATGGCATTAAGTATCGTCTGGCAGTATTTTAATCATAAGAAAGAGAGCAAAGTTGATTATACTTCAAAGTATCTCCTTATCGCAGGTGAAAAGAATGTGATATTTGAGAGGCTCAAGAAAGATTTCAAGGATGGAAATATATTCAGAGAATTACCACTCATCCCTCCGGAGTGGCTGGAAGAATTTGACCTGAAAGTAATACTAAAAGATGACCAAATTCATATAATTCCAGAAAAAGTGTTGTTTTTAACCAATATCCAGCAGCTGGAAGAAAGGCTATCTAAGAAAAAAGAAGTTGAACATTATGTGGACAGAGTTATGGAATTGCCAGAGGTTTATAATGTCAGTGATATTTATCAGGAAAACAGGATAAAAGAAGTTCTTACATCTTGTCCCAGCATAATGATCTTGAAAGATGAAGCACATCACATTTACAGTTTTGAAAAGGCATGGAAGAAGATACTTTTAAAACTTCATAAAAATTTGATTTCTCAATATGGCAAAGGGATAAATATGGAATTGGACTTTACTGCTACACCTAAAACAGAAACAGGGGCATTATTTCCCTGGATTATTGTTGACTTTCCATTGAAAGAGGCTATTGAAATGAACATTGTAAAACTGCCGTTGATAGGACGGGTGAAAGATGCTAAAGAAATTCCTTCTAAGAAAGCAGTTGAGAGATACAGGGCGTGGATTGATGCCGGGATAAGAAGATGGCGGGAATACAAAAAAGCATTGGAACCATTGGGCAAAAAACCTGTGTTGTTTTTCCAGTGTGCTGAGAACAAGGAGGCAGACGAAATATTTGGATATGTAAATTCCATTTCAGACCTTAAAGGTAAAGTGTTATTGATACATACAGACAGCACAGGGGAAGTAAAAAAATCAGATTTGCCGAGAGCGAGAGAATTTGCCAGGACAATAGATGAACCTGATAAAAATCCTTATGAGGCAATAGTAAGCACGCTGATGTTAAACGAGGGATGGGATGTTAGAAATGTGAATGTAATTGTGGGGCTCAGGTCATACACATCAAAAAGAAGAGTGCTCCCTGAACAGGTGATTGGTAGAGGTTTAAGAAAAATGTTTCCTGAAGAAGATGCAAATGTTGAAAGGTCAATAAATATCCTTGAAGTCATTGGACCTCCTGGCTTGATTGATATTCTTGAAGAATTAGAAGCCCAGGAAGGAATAAAGTTTGCAGAGTTTGATACCGAAAAATCGCTCAATCTGATAACAATCTTTGTAGATGAAAATAAAATAGATAGGGATATTGAAATACCTATTCTATCTCCGAGAATCTTTACAAAAGAATTGAAGCTGGAAGAAGTTGAAATTGATAAACTGCCCCCGCTTTCAATCCCATTAGAAAACAAAATATTAGAAACGGAGTATATTGCTATAGATGTGTTGAGGGGGGTAGAAGTAATCAGAAGAAAATGGGAACTGCCGGTTCCCAAAAACTCAAAGAGTGTTATCGCCTATTATACAGACCAGATACTCAAGCAATTAAAAATAGGCAGTGCTTTTACCACTTTCTACCCTCTTGTGAAAAGATATGTTATAGAAAAACTATTCAATCAAAAGGTTGAGCTTGATGACCGAAGGGTTCTTTATAAATTAAGCTCTCCTGAGGTTCAAGAACAATTAATAAAATTATTCGTATCTGCATTTAAAGACCTGACTTTCATTGAAAAGAAACCTGAAAAGAAGGATTTCATTAAGTTGTCAGATACAAGCCCCTTCATCTGGTCAAAAATGGTTTATCCCGCCAATAAATGTGTCTTCAACTATGTCCCCTGCGATAACAATTTTGAAGTGGAATTTGCAAAATTTTTAGATAAAGTAGAAGATGTAGTCTCATTTTCTAAAATCGTGCCAAAGATAGGTTTCTTTGTAGAGTACAGAGATTCAGGTGGAAACCTCAGGTTATACTATCCAGATTTCGTTGTAGCCACAGATAAGGAGGGGTATTTCATAGTTGAAACAAAAGGGCGGGAAGATGTGGATGTTGAATATAAAGATAAAAGAATAAAATTGTGGTGTGAAGATGTGAATAGATTGACCGGGGCAAACTGGTCTTTTAAACGGATAGACCAGAAAGATTTTGAGAAATATAGATTTAGGAGCCTTAAAGAACTGGTTCAATGGTAATGTTTCAAATTTTGCATATGAGATGATTTTTCAAATACGGGCGACCCAACCGTTTCGTTCAGCTCCTTTATGAAGGAAAAATTCTTTTTCTTTTGATGCTTTAATATAAACAAAATTAATAACACTATGTCCTCATAACCATGGTTTGTATGTGTATCTGCAAAAAAGTCCCTTGAGGTTTTCAGGAAGAAGGAAATTAAGTGCCTATATTCCTCCGTTTCTCATACCGAAAAAATCGCCTTAGTAAAGATTTAAATCCACCCGCGGAGTTTCATCGCTTCCACTACCCTTTTAATGGCAACCACATACGCAGCTTTTCGCATATTTATTTTGTATTCTTTTGCAGTGTCATGAACATGATGATAGGCAGTAGTCATCTTTTTATCAAGAAGGCGATTGACCTTTTCTTCATCCCAGTAATACATGTAGAAGTTCTGGACCATTTCAAAATAGGAAACCGTAACACCTCCCGCATTGCAAAGGAAGTCAGGTATAAGGTGAACTCCGTTTTTATAAAGGATGTCATCTGCTTCCGGAGTGGTTGGTCCATTAGCAAGTTCGGCAATAATTTTTGCTTTTATTTTTTTCGCATTTTCGCCTGTTATCACATCTTCAAGAGCGGCTGGAATAAGGACATCAACATCAAGCTCAAGTATTTCTTCATTGGATATTTCCTTTGTTTTTGGAAATTTGACAACAGACCCTGTTTTCGCTTTATGCTTCTGAACCTCTTCAGGGTCCAGTCCTTCCTTAGAAAATATTCCTCCTTTACTATCGCTTACAGCCACTATTTTACAATTAAACATAGACTTGACGAGAACTGCAGCATAATATCCTGCATTTCCATAACCCTGAATTGCCACTGTAAATTTTTGAATTTTGTGGACCTTTAAAGCCTCACGAAGTGCAAACATTCCTCCCATTGCTGTTGCTCTTTCTCTTCCCTGAGAGCCACCAAGGGGTAGAGGTTTTCCGGTGATAACCCCGAAAACATTTTTACCGGCAATTTTTGAATATTCATCCATCATCCATGCCATAATCTGCGGATTTGTATAAACATCAGGAGCGGGAATATCCTGGTCGGGTCCTACAAACTTGTATATCGCTCTTATATATTCTCTGCTTAAACGCTCAAGTTCACCATGAGACATTTTCTTGGGGTCACATATTACACCTCCTTTTGCTCCACCCAGTGGAATATCTGCGAGAGCACACTTCCATGTCATCCAGGCAGCCAATGCCCTTACCGTGTCCACGGTTTCTTCAGGATGAAAACGAATTCCTCCTTTTGTGGGTCCTCTCGCGTCATTATGTTGAATTCTAAATCCCTGAAAGACTTTTATAGAACCATCATCCATCCGCACGGGGAGAGCAACATGCAATTCCCTCTGAGGAACCCTGAGAATTGCATGGGCTGCTGGATCAAGGTCAATAACTTTTGCGGCTTCATCAAGCTGCCTCTGTGCTATCTCCCACGGATTTATCTTCTTCATTTTTTCCTCCTTTTTAATTTTTTCAGAATTACTTTAAAAAATTAAAAATAAAAGTCAAGAAAATTTAAAAAGTTGGGCATAGCCTGTAAAAAATTTAACAAACTATATCAAAAGTTTAAATGTGTTTGTATGCTTTCGGAACCAATTCTGGAATACCCCCAGACAAAAATTTTGTAAGTGCTAAAATGTTCCCCTTAATGAAGCCTCCCATATAACTTCTGAAAATGTTGGGTGAAGGTGATGGGTGAAGGCGATATCCTCAATCCTTATTCCTTTTAAAAGGAGGGTGCCCAGATAGTTTATAATCTCTGTCGCATGTGGTGATACTATTTGAAATCCAAGGACTTTCTTTGTGTTTTTATCAAATGTAATCTTTGCCAGCCCTCCTATTTCTCCATCAGCATGGGCTCTTCCAATTTCCCGCACAAGGGAAGTCCTTTCATCAACCTCGTATCCCATTTTTGAAGCCGTCTCCGATGTCAACCCAACCCAGGCAACTTCAGGATTCGTAAAAATTCCGCCAGGTATAACCTCTCTGGGGTAGGTCATTTTATCACCCTTAATAAACTTAGAAAGAAAAACTGCCTGGAGATATCCTGCGTAGGCAGTCAGGGAAATTCCGTTACAGTCTCCTATGGCATAAATTCCCTTCTGAGAGGTTTCAAGATTTTCATCAACCTTTATCCATCCCTTTTGGGTTTCAATTCCCATCAAATTTAAATTTTCTATGTTTGCCTTTCTCCCAGCTGCAACCATGACGAGGTCTGCTCTTATCTCTTCACCTGAATTGAGACGAAGTTTCACAAAATTCCCGTTTTCTTCAAAGCTCTCAACCTTTCTGTTTGAAAGGATTTTTATGCCCGCCTTTTCCATCTCCCTTCTCAATGTATCTGCAACATCTTTGTCAAGAAAGGGAAGGATGTGCTCCATTATTTCAACAATTGTTACCTTAGAGCCAAGGGTTGAAAATATCTGCGCCATCTCACACCCAATTGCTCCTCCTCCTATTATGCATATATTAGACGGCGGATTTTTCATTATATCAAAAGACTCTTCAGCAAAAATTATTCTATCGGTTTTTTTGAGAGGTGGAGGAAGGAGAGGGGAGGAACCCACCGCAATAACTATTCCATCTGCGGAAAATTTTTTACCATCTACATCAAGGACTTTTTCATCTTCAAATTTTGCAAAGCCCTTTATAATTTTTACTCCTGCTTTTTGAAGTTCAGAAAGAAGTCCGTTTTTTAAAATTCTCACTACATTTTCCTTCCTTTTGATTAAGTCTTCCCTTGAAAGAATAACATCTCCCTTTGCAATGAATTCCCCGCCTTTTACCCCTTTTAAAAATCCGGAGAACTTCTTGAGGGATGAGAGAATGGTTTTTGTAGGAATGCAGCCTCTGTTCAGGCAAACCCCTCCGATTTCATCTTTTTCAAGAAGAATAGTTTTCTTCCCTGACAGGGAAAGGAACTTTGCGCAGGAATACCCTGCAGGTCCTCCTCCTATTACGATAAAATCTATTTTTTCCAATTTGTGTTTTTAAATATGGCTGGGGAGAGAGGATTCGAACCTCTATTAGCGGATCCAGAGTCCGCCGTCCTGCCGTTAGACGACTCCCCAATTTATTTTTATTTTAACAACTATAATTTCATTTTTCAAATAGCACTTATTTTATGGCTTCTTTGAAAATGAAGATAAAATCCCTCCGACAACCATTTCGGGGATTCTTATTGTTGGCATTCCATCGGATACTGGAACCAGTTGCCCTTCCTTCCCACAGTTCCCAACAGACCATCCTAAATCATCTCCCACTGCATCTATGATTTTGAGTATCTCAGGACCATTTCCTGAAATGGAAAAATTCTGAATTGGCTCCGCTATTTTCCCATTTTCAATTCTGTATCCCTCAAGCACATGAAACATAAAATCCCCATTTACTGTGTTCACCTCACCTCCTCCCATTTTCTTCACATAAACCCCCTTCCATATCCCTTTTATCACATCCTCTTTTTTCATATTCCCCCTTTCTATGAATGTATTTGACATCCTCGGGATTGGAAGATATTTATATGATTCCCTCCTTCCGTGACCGTTGCTTTCTCTACCGCTTTTTACCCCCCAGAGCATGTCATAGAGATAATCCTTTAAAATTCCTTTTTCTATGAGGATGACCCTTTGAGATGGATTTCCATCATCGTCGTATAAATAACTTCCCCTTTTCCCTTCAATCGTTGGGTCGTCAACGACGGTGACCAGAGGAGAAGCGACCGTCTCTCCAATTTTTCCTGCATAAACGGAGCTTTTCTTAAGCACATGGTCTGCCTCAAATCCGTGTCCAACCGCCTCATGTATCATCGTTCCTCCTGCCTCACCCCCAATTACCACAGGCATCCTTCCAAGGGGAGGTGGAGAGGCTTTAAGGTTTGTTAAAGCCCTTTCAAGGGAGGTTTCTACAACTTTTAAGAGGTTTATTTCCTTCAAGGGAAAGTCCGAAGATGCACCCTCTGTCTCATATCCAGTCTGATAGATTTTTCCATCAGAAACAAGAACCCTTGAGAAAACAAATTCCCTTTTCTGAACCTCATTAACGAGACCTCTCCTTGAAAAAACCCCTATTTCCCTTTCCACAAACTCATAAAAGATGCTGGATGAAAGAACCTCTTTCCTTTCAAGAATTTTTGAACCGGACTTTATTTCGTTAAGAACATTTTCTATTGATAGGGACTTATCTACTTTAAGAGGGAAGGAATTCATTTCAAATCCATACCTTATTCCTTCTTTTAAAGAATCTGCTCCTTCAAGGAACCTCTCCGGAGTGATGCCCGTGGAATAAAAATATACAACTTCCTCTCCCTTTATCCCTCTTATTCCAAAGCCTTCATCGTTTAAGGGAAGGATGAGTTCTAACTTTCCGTTTTCAAACCTTATCCTGAAGCCCCTTTTTCTTTCAATGAATATATCCGCATAAGGATAGTTCTTCAGAACCCTTTTCAGCGTCTCCTCAAGAGGTAATGAGGAAAAATTCAGTCCCAACTCAGAACAAAAACAAAACTCCGTTGAGGACAAGAAGGAGGGAGGTGAAGAGGTTAAAATTGACCATCAGGATATTGATGAAAAGACAGATATTGAACGGTTTTGTGTAGGAGATGGATTTGTTCTTCACAATCCAGAGGGAAAAGATGGAGAGAAGGGTTAAGGAGAATTGAAGTGAGATAAGATGGGGGGAATATAAAAGATTTTCAATTTCTCCATAATTCCTTCCCACATAGAGGTAGTAAATTCCGCTTGAAATGAGAACACAGGAAGTGAGAAACAGAACTAAAAGAGAGGAAATGAATTCTTCCACATCTACCCTTTTGAGTGTCACCATTATTTCTTTTACATTCAACATATAATAATTATAACGCATTGTGTCAAAAAAGTCAAGTGTATGTATGAGTGGGCACACATTTTCTGAAATTTATACGGGCATTGGTATAGAAGGAAAGTCCGCCTGTGGGTCCAATCATAAACGGGGTAAGTTTAGGGGATGAAAATTTGAATAGAGAATTAAAAATGTTAAAATAAAAACATGATGAATATAGGATGGACAGAAGTAGTTATTGTTCTTTTTATCGCCCTTCTTCTTTTTGGAGGAAAGAGGCTTCCTGAACTTGCTTCAGGGCTTGGAAAGGCAATAAGGGAGTTTAAGAAGTCTCTTTCCGCAAAGGAGATAGAACCCCCGGCAACGGAAAAGGAAGAAGAAGAAAAAAAGGAAACAAACAAGTAGTTTTTATAAGGCTAAAAAGGAAACTACTTTATATGAGGAAAAGGCTATACCTGATGAGACATGCCCATGCTCCCGCGATAGGAGAGGATGGAATTATAAGAAATCATCCCGGGCATCCACTAAGTGAAGAAGGAAGAAAGCAGGGAGAGGGTCTTGCCGAGGGAATGAAGGAACTTGGAATTGAAAGCCTCTGGTCCTCTGATGCATTAAGAGCAATTCAGACTGCTGAAATAATAAGTAAAAAAACCGGGATTCCAGTTAAAATTGAACCGCTCTTAAGGGAGTTCTCCATAGGAGATATAGAAAACAAACACATCTTTGAGGCGAAGGAAATCCTTAAGGACAGCCCTATTTTGAGCGGTTTCAGAAAAATTTTTCCTGAAGAGAAATTCCCGGGCGGAGAAAGCATGATTGAGCTTGAGAAAAGGGTAATTCCTACCATAGAAAAAATTTTAAGAGACGACCCCGCTGAAAGGATAGCGGTCGTTGCGCACGGGGGAGTAAACCGTATTATTCTCATCCATTTTTTTGGTTTTCCCCACACCTCCTTTTCTCTTATTGAACAGGATTATGCATGTCTTAATATCATTGACTTTATAGATGGTTATACTATATTACATGCTATGAACCTTACTTTGAATGACATATTGAAGAGAAAAAAGGATATAAAGCTTCCTTCTATTCCAATGTAAGGAGGAAAAGATGATTAAGTTAAAAGGAGAGAAAGGGATAGTGGATGAGATTCATACAGTTCTCGGATTAGGGAGCAGGTTTGAAGGTAAGCTATTTTTTGAAGGAACGGTGCGGATTGATGGTTATTTTTCAGGGGAGATTTTTACGAAGGGAAAACTGATAGTTGGAGAAAAAGCCGAAGTAAAGGCAACCATAGAGGTAGATGAACTTGAAGTCGCAGGGATTGTGGAGGGAAACATAATATCATCTGGCAGGGTATTTTTGAGGTCAACGGCAAGGGTTCTTGGGGATGTCCAGACAAGAACTCTCGTGGTGGAGGAAGGAGCTTCCTTCAACGGGATTTGCAAGATGGAAAGAAAACCCGTTAATTTTCAAGAAGATAGGGAGTTTATCCATATTTCTTGAAAAAAATTTTTTTGAGAATATCTTTTAAAAATTAAAAATGATGGAGTTAAACTGGACAGCTTTTATAAGCGCTTTGATTTACATCTTAACAGCCTTAATTGTATCAAATTTTGCGATAAAACCTATTGCTTCTATCCTTGAAGAAAGAAAGAAAAGAAAAGAAAAACTGATTCTTGAAACAGAAGAGAATAAGAGGGAAATTGAAAAACTTAAGGACGAATACAGAAACAGAATTTTGAAGGCGGAAGAGGAAATAAAAATTATGAGGGAAAAAAAGATGGAAGAGGTGAGGATTTTTGAAAAAGAGGAAATGGAAAGGATAAGGGCAAAGGCTCATGAAAAATTGAAAAATATGAGGGAGATGATAAAAGTGAAGGTTGAAGAACTAAGAGAAATGAGAGGAAAAATTGCAGATGAGGTGGGTAAAATTATTGCTGAAAAAATTCTGGAGGGAAAATGATGGAAGAAGGCTTTGGTTTTGGAAGCCACCTTTTGTTTACAGCCATTAACTTCCTGATTTTAGTGGGCGCCATAATCCTTTTTGGAAGAAAAAAAATTATAGAGGGTATAAAAAGGAGGGGGCGGGATATAAATAATGAATTTTCCTCTTTAAAAGCTGAAAGAGAAGAGATTGAGAGGCTAAAAATTGAATACCTTGAAAAATTGAAGGGGCTTGATAGAGAGATAGAAAATATGAAGAAAAATGCAATTGAAGAGATAGAAAAATCAGCAGAAGCAATGAGAAGAAAGATAATGGAATCCTCAAAGAGGTTTGAAGAATCTCTGGATCGGCTAATAAAGGCAGAATATGAAAGGGCTGTTTCTTCGTTTGAGGAGGAAGTTATGGATATGGCAGTAGAGATTGCAAAGAGAATAATAATGGAAAAATTGGGAGAGGCGCAGGAAAAGCGCTTTTTTGATGAGGCCCTCTCTTGTATTAAAAAATGAAGGAGAGTGTAATAAGAAAACATGCAAAGGCGCTATTTGAGATTGCAAAGGAAGGGAGAGTAACTGATGACCTCTTCAGGGGTCTTAAGGAACTGGAGAAAATTCTGGACGAGGAAATAATGGAATTTCTCTCATCTCCCGCAGTCCAATTTGAAGATAAAGTAAGTTTTCTAAAAAACCTTCAGGAAAGACTCGGCCTCCACCCATTTATCACGAATACTCTTCTTATTCTAATTGAAAAGAATAAGGGACGATACATTCCTGCCCTTCTTTCTTATTACACTCATCTCTATATGGAGGAGAAAGGATATGTGGTAGTAGAGGTTAAAACAGCAAGAGAATTGAGCGATTTGGAGGAAGAAATCCTTAAGAAGAGAATTGCTGAATGGGCAGGACGAGATGTCTTTTTGAAAAAAGAGGTTCAGCCAGAGCTCATAGGGGGTATAATCATAAAAATTGGAGACCTTTTGATTGACAATTCTGTTCTGAAAAAAATTAAAAGGTTTGCTGAATCCTTTAAAGGAGAGAGAGCATCGTGAAGATAGCACCTGATGAACTTACAAGAATTCTAAAGGAAAAGATAAAAGGATATACCCCTGCCATGGAAGTAGCAGAAACAGGGATTGTTTTGAATGTGGGTGATGGAATTGCAAGGGCTTACGGCTTGAAGAATGTGATGGCAGGGGAGCTTGTGGAGTTTGAAAATGGAGTGAAGGGAATTGTTTTGAACCTGGAAGAGGAAACTGTCGGAATAGCAATCATGGGAGAGGAAAAGGGTATAAAGGAAGAAAGCATCGTCAAAAGAACAGGGAGGATTGCTGAGGTTCCTGTTGGAAAAGAACTCCTCGGGAGGGTAGTTAGTGCCCTCGGAGAACCTGTTGATGAAAAGGGACCAATAAATGCAAAGGCAACGAGAAGAATAGAAGTCAAAGCGCCGGGCATAGTCTACAGGAGGCCGGTTAAAGAGCCCCTTCAGACAGGAATAAAATCCATAGATTCAATGATACCAATTGGAAGGGGGCAAAGGGAGTTGATAATAGGAGACAGACAAACGGGAAAAACTGCTCTTGTTGTTGATACCATAATAAATCAGAAGGATTCAGGGGTTTATTGCATATATGTGGCAATTGGGCAGAAGCGGTCAACCGTTGCGCAGGTCGTTGAGAAACTGAGGGAGTATGGAGCAATGGAATGGACAATTGTTGTCTCAGCAACAGCCAGTGAACCAGCTTCACTTCAGTTTATTGCTCCATACGCAGGATGTGCGATGGGAGAATACTTCAGGGATAATGGCATGCATGCCCTTGTGATATATGATGACCTTTCAAAACATGCTGTTGCATATAGGCAGATGGCTTTGTTATTAAGAAGACCACCCGGAAGGGAAGCCTATCCAGGTGACATCTTTTATCTTCACTCAAGGCTTCTTGAAAGGGCAGCAAAGTTGAGGGATGAAGATGGAGGAGGTTCTCTTACTGCCCTTCCTATAATAGAGACACAGGCAGGAGATATATCAGCATATATACCTACAAATGTAATATCAATAACTGATGGACAGATATATCTTGAATCCGACCTCTTCTACGCTGGAATTAGACCAGCAATAAATGTTGGACTTTCTGTATCAAGAGTTGGAGGTGCTGCACAGATAAAGGCAATGAAGCAGGTTGCAGGGAGATTGAGGCTTGAGCTTGCTCAGTTCAGAGAGCTTGCTGCTTTCGCTCAGTTTGGAAGCGAACTTGATAAGGCAACGCAGAAACTCCTTCACAGGGGGGAAAGGTTGACAGAGCTTTTAAAGCAAAATCAGTATGAACCCCTCCCTGTTGAAAAACAGATAATAATCATATATGCAGGAACAAATGGATATGTAGATAAATATCCGGTTTCTTCTTTAAGAAGATATGAAAAAGAGCTATATAAATTTCTTGACGAGAATTACCAGGACCTTCTGAATGAACTCAGAACGAAGAAGGAAATTACAGAAGAAATAAAAAACAAACTTGATTCCGCTCTAAAGGAGTTTGATAAGAGGTTCAAGCCCTGATGCTTTCTTTAAGGGTATTGAAAAGAAAGAAAAGAGCTCTTTTAGGGATTGAAAAGATCACCCGTTCAATGAAAATGGTTTCTGCCGCAAAGATGAGGAGGGCAGTGGAGAGGCTCAATAACTTTTCAAATTTTTCAAAAGCGATTGAATCTCTTTTCTCCTCTCTAATTCTTTCTGAGGAAAACTACAGCAATCCTTTTCTTGAAAGAAAAGAAGGAAAAAGGCTCATCTTTGTGTTCTCCTCTGACAGGGGGCTATGTGGGAGTTTTAATGCAAACATAATCCGTCTTGTTGAAAGGGAAATAAGAACCGAAATATCAAAAGGGAATATACCCTGCCTTTATCTTCTCGGGAAAAAAGCAATAGACTACTTTACAGGAGCAAGGTTTAAGGCAACAGGTCTCAAGGTTGAAATAGTTTCATCAAAGAAAGAAATCCTTTCTACTTCTCTATATCCAGATGACCTTTATTTTATAGCAGATGAACTCAAAAATTATTTCCTTACCGATTTTGGAGTAATAGATGTTATCTTTTCAAAGTTTTTCTCTCCACTCAAACAGGCTCCAATAATAGAGACTCTACTTCCTCTTGAAGTAAAAGGAGAAAGGGAATTTGTCCCGTTCATTGTTGAGCCTTCAAGAGAGGTTATAGATAGATTGGTTGAAAGCGTTTACAGAACAAGATTTGTTCTCTTCGCCTACGAAACTATAGCAAGTGAACAGGCAGCAAGAATGACAGCTATGGAGAACGCTTCAAAGAATGCTTCAGAACTCATAAAGAAACTCACCCTTCAGTTCAACAAAGCAAGGCAGGCAGCTATAACCAAAGAACTCCTTGATATAATCACCGGGAAATCAGCTCTGGAAGGATAGAGTTTGAAAATAAAAAATAATGTTTTATAATATCCACAATGAAGGGGTTAAAATTTATAATCCCAATCCTGCTTTTACATTCCTCTTTAAATGCAGACGAGTATGTTTTAAAAATGTGTGCTATCGCTCCTGAGGGAACAAGGTGGGCACAGTATGGTTATCTATATAAGGAAAGGGTTGAGAAGAGAACTGGAGGAAGGGTGAAGGTAAAATGGTATCTTGGAGGAATAATGGGAGACGAGCCTACAGAGGTGAGAAAGATGATGCTGAACCAACTTCAGGGATGCGGGTTCACGCTGGTTGGGCTTGGAGTTATAGCAAAGGAGGTAAAACTTCTTGAGCTCCCCTTTCTTTTTGAGGATTTTGATGAAAAGGACTATGTCCTTTCAGAGCTAACTCCCTATTTTAAGAAGATATTTGAGGAAAGGGGATTTGTGTTAGTTGGATGGCTTGAGGTTGGTTTTGTTAGATTTTTTTCTATCAAACCTCTTAGAACAATATCCGACTTGAAAAACATCAAGATGTGGACATGGGCTGGTGAAGAACTCGCAATTTCTGCATTGAACAGGTTCGGGTTAAGCAACATAATTCCGTTGCAATTGACCGATGTATTATCGGCTATCCAGACCGGGATAATTGATGCTCTTTACGCTCCATGCTATGCGGGTATAAGCCTTCAATGGCATACGAGAATGAAATACATCACGGATTGGCATTTCTCCTACACTCCTGCTGCCATCCTTTTTACAAAAAAGGCTGTGGATTCTCTTCCAGCCGATTTAAGAAAAATTGTCCTTGAAGAGTGGGATGAAATACTTTCTCACATGAGCAGGGATTTAAGGGAAGATGAAATAAAAGCCTGTGAAGCACTTGTTCAGGGTGGTCTCGTTCCTGTAAAGTTTGACCCGGTAGATTTAAAAAGATTGAAGGAAGCGTCATTAGAGGTTCACAAAAAATTTGTGGAGGTATTATATCCTGGATGGCTTCTTGAAAAAGCTTACGAAAAGAGGGAGGTATTCAGAGCAAAGAAAAGATGAACTTCAGGCTCGTAGTTTCTGACCTTCATCTCGGAAGAGGGAAGTTCAAAAAGAATGGCAGTA
>Ga0197143_1002487_pt1 | contig 13500 bp, 12 predicted proteins | sample GBS70_MetaG_FD_148603 | JGI IMG/M metagenome (GOLD analysis project Ga0197143, IMG submission 148603) | Sediment microbial communities from Great Boiling Springs, Gerlach, Nevada, United States - GBS 70_MetaG | ecosystem: Environmental > Aquatic > Thermal springs > Hot (42-90C) > Sediment...
TTATTGAATTCAAATAGAAAAAAACCATATAATAAAATATATATGAAATTTTTTGTTTTTCTTCTTTTGATAATTTTTACTTTTCAAGAAGTATTATTTCTTTCCCACACGCATGAGTATGGAAAATTATATTTTAATTGTGTTTTATGCTCTTTAAAATTAAATCAAAATAAAAAAATTGAACATAAGGTAGAATTAAAACAAATTAATTTCGTAGAATTTCATTCACTATTTCCTTTAAAACCTCAAAAAATACTTTATTATTTTATAAAATCTCCTCTTCCAAGAGCTCCTCCTTTACTTTCTTTAATTTCTTAAGTTTTATTTTAAATCAAATTTTAAACCGAAAAATTAAAAATTTGATGAAAAAAGGAGGTAAAAATGAAAAAAATTTTAATTTATGTTTTTTTAATTAGTTTTTGTTTTGGTGGGCAAATTTTTAATCCTGATATTTCTTTTATACTTGATAATTCATATGTAGGGCGAAGTGTGGAAGATGAAATTTTTGAAGAACTTGAAATACCAGGTTTGTATCATCCACATCATAATTTCCATGCACATTCCCATGGTTTAAATAAAAATAATGGATTTAATTTTAACTATGGTGAACTTTACCTTTATTCTCCTGTTGACCCATATTTTGACCTTCACGTTGTTATACCTTTTTCTGAAGAAGGGTTGGAGATAGAAGAAGGTTACATTGTGACAAGAGGTTTACCTTTTAATCTTCAATTTAAGATGGGAAAATTCAGGAGCTCTTTTGGAAGATTAAATGTTCAGCATTTACATTTCTGGGATTTCTCCAACTTACCTCTTGTGTATAAAGTTTTTCTTGGTGATGATGGACTTGTTGAAAAAGGAGTAAATATAAACTGGGTTTTGCCTTTTCCCTTTTACTTATCCTTAGGTTTGGAAGTATTACAGGGTGAAAATGAGCAAAGTTTTGGTATAAAAGGTTTTAGTGCAGAAAGCATTAGTGTTGAAGATGCAAAGGTTCCGAATTTAAGTGTTGGATTTTTAAAAAATTCTTTTGATATAGGCAATCTTTCTATTTTAACCGGACTTTCTTTTGCTACGGGAAAATCACGGATAAGTCATTTATTAGAAGAGGAATTACACGCCTTTGCCGGAAAGACAAAAATTTTTGGTTTTGATTTTACTGCAAAATATTTTATCAATTCCTACAGATATTTGTCTTTTCAAGGAGAATTTATTTTAAGAAATCAAAAGGGAAAGGAATATGAATATGATGGTAATCAACTTTATGAAAATTCTGTTAGTAAAGTGCAAGGGGGATTTTATTCTCAACTTGTTTTAAGATTTACCAGAAGATGGAGAACTGGTTTTCAGTATAACTTAATAAATAAAAATGATGTAAAGGTTAATGATATAAGAAAAGATTTCCCCCAACATTTTCTTTCTTATTATGCTATGTTAGAGTTTAACCCCACAGAGTTTTCAAGAATAAGATTAGAGGTTGGTCAAAACAGAACTTTTTATCATGAGGGGAAAAAGAAAACAATTAATGAGGTTATTCTTGAATTTAACTTTGCAATAGGAGCTCATGGAGCACATCCTTTTTAAAAGGAGGAAATTATGAAGAAATTTCTCCTGTTTCTATTTCTTAATATTTCTTTTTCTTTTGCTGAATTAAAAGTGGTTGCTACCTATCCATGGATAGGTGAATTGGTGAAGGAGATAGCAAAGGATAAAGTAAAACTTTACATAATAGCAAAAGGGACAGATGATCCCCACTTTGTGGTTCCTAAACCTTCACATATTGCTAAATTAAGAGATGCAGACCTTATTGTGATACAAGGTGCTCAGCTTGAAATAGGTTTTTTACCTCCTCTTTTACAACAATCTAATAATCCAAAAATTCAACCTGGAAAGGATGGTTTTTTAGAACTTTCACAATTTATTAATTTAATAGAAAAATTGGAGAAGGTTTCAAGGGCTATGGGAGATGTGCATCCTGAAGGAAATCCTCACTATCATCTTGATCCTTACAATATACCTGTCCTTGCAAAAGTTATAAAAGAAAAGTTATGCCAACTTGATGGAAAAAATTGTGAATATTATGAAAAAAATCTTGATGAATTTCTTTCTAAATGGAATACTAAATTGAGGGAATGGGATAAAGGTTTTGAAAGGTTTAAAGGTATGGGAGTAATTTCCTATCACAAAATTTATGATTATTTTATTCAAAGATATGGATTGAGCCTTATTGGAACTTTAGAACCCCTTCCTGGAATCCCACCTACTCCAAAACATATAGAGAAACTTTTAGCAGGTGCTCAAAATGTGAAATTTATTTTACAGGATGTTTATCATGAAAAGAAAACTGCCCATTATATAGCTAAAAAGCTTAATGCAAAATTACTTTTACTTCCTCACGATGTTGGAAGTTTTCCTGAAATTAAAGACCTTTTCTCCCTTTTTGATGAAATTTTAAGGAGATTCAATCAATGACCGATATTTTAATATATGCTTTACTTCTTTCTTTTATCCTTCTTGGTATTCATGCTTATTTTGGTCTTGAAATAGTAAGAAGAGGTATAATTTTTACTGATATAGCAATAGCACAGTTTTCTGCTCTTGGTCTTGCTCTTTCTTTTATTTTTTATAATAAACCCTCCTACTTTTTATCCCTCTTTTTTGCACTCTTTTCAAGCTTCCTCATATCTATTTCCCAGAGGAAAAAAGAATATTCTGAAGCCTTTATAGGTATTCTGTATGCTCTTGGTTTTTCTTCTGTTATACTCATATTTTCAAAATATCCACATGGAATGGAAGAATTTATGAAACTTACTGCCTCAGATATACTTTTTGTGCCCTTTAATGAGATTATAAAAACGATGTTTCTTTATATTCTTTTTGGTTTTCTTCTTTATTTGAGACATTTATTTCTTAAAGGAATTTTTAAAGAACTTTCTTTTTTTATACTTTTTTCTTTAACTGTAACAAGTTCAGTAAAACTTGTTGGAGTTCTTGTTGTTTTTTCTATTCTTGTTGCCCCTGCCCTTGTTTCTACAATTTTTGGTAAAGGTTTAATTTTTGCCTGGATATATGGAGCTTTAATAAATATTCTTGGTATTTTAATTTCTTTTAAATTTGACCTTTCAACAGGTTTTACTCTTGTTTTTCTTCATTCCCTTTTTGGAGGACTTTTTTTCCTGACAGGACTTAAAAAATATAGTTTTTAAGGAGCAAAAAGGAAAAAATTATCCCATGTTTGACAAAATTTGGATAAAAAGATAAAATAGAAAGAAAGTGCTTGATTTTCAAGCATTTCTATTTCCAAGTGTCAAACAGGGATTAAGTGAAGTTCAAACCCTCTCCAATTCAATGCCATAAATCCTTGACACCCCTTTTTCCATTGTTATTCCATACAACCTGCCTGCTATCTCCATTGTTCTCTTGTTATGAGTTATAAGTAATATCTGAGAGTTCTCTCCTATTCTCTCAAGATAATCTCTAAATCTTAATGTGTTTGCATCATCAAGAGCAGCATCAACCTCATCAAGAGCAAACAAAGGCGAGGGTGAGAGATTTGCAAGTGTGAATAAAACTGAAAGAGCAAATAAACTCCTCTCCCCTCCTGATAAAAGCAAAATAGATCTGACCTTCTTTCCACTGGGTGAAACATCTATGGATAAATCTGATTCAAGAATATTTTTCTCATCCTCAATCTTGATTTTTACATCACCTCCAAGAAGAACATTTGAGACATTCTTAAGCTCTTCTCTAAAATTCTCTAAAAATTCTATATAATCCCTTTTTGCCTTCTCTTCCATTATTCTTATGGACTCTCTCAACTTTTCTATACTTTCCTTTAAATCCTTAAAGGCATTTATTTTCTCATAATAATCCTTCTCAAGTGTCTTATATTCCTCATCAGCAAGAAGATTAACATCATGCATGGAATAGATTTTCTTTTCAATATAATTTATTTCCTCTTTTAATTTTTTAACTGACACTTGTTCTGATATAAACTCAATATTATCAGGATATAAATTTATGTTCTTTTTAATTTCATCTATATCCTGTCTTAATTTTATTATTCTCTCGGATAATCTCTCAAAATTTTTCTCCTTTGCAAAATATAAATCCCTTTTCTCCTCAAGTTTTCTCTCTATATAAATCATTTTTTCCTCAATAGAGCTTTCTCTCTGAATGAACTCTGCAAGCCTCTTTTCAATCTCTCTTCTTTCATTTTCAAGATTTTCAATTTCCCTTTCAAGAACAGAAACTTTATTAATAACATCATTTAATTCTTTTTCTCTTTCTTTTAATGAATTTTCATATATCTCAATTTTATCTCTTATATTCCTCAATTCCTTTAATTTCTCTTTTTTTCTTCGCAATTCTTCAAGTTCTGAATATAGATTCTCTTTAATTTTCCTGAGCTCGAGCAATTCTCTTTGTTTTTCTTTTATTTTTTTGGAGAACTCCTCCTTTTCCTTCTTGGATTCCTTAAGGCTTTCCTCAATTCTTTCTATTTCCCTTTTAAGTCTTTCTATACTGCTTAAAAGGAAATTTATTTCAGAATCAAGCTGATTTATTTTTATGTTTAAATCCATGGCTTTATTTCTTATCTCATTTCTTTCTTTTCTTATATTTTGGATTCCCATTTCCACCTTTTCTATCTCCTTTTGTATTTCCTTCAGTTTTATCTTTTTTTCAGGTAAAATTTGCTCTATTTCAGAGATCCTTTTATTTTTTTCAACCTTCTCAATTAGAATTTTCCTTAAAATACCTTCTTTTGTTATAACATAACCATCCTCTGTTATAACATAGTCACATACCTTTTCTTTCCATGCATTAAAACCTTCATCAAAATCTTTAAAAATTTTTAAGTTAGAAAATCTGTTTTTTAAAAGGTCTCCTATACCCTGAATGTTTTTAAAAACCCTTGGAGGCTCACCTTCATATTTTTCTCTTTCAAGTATAATCTTTCCACCTTTTTCAAGAAATTGATGTAATTCATTATTTATATGATTTCCCTTTAAAATTTTTGCTTCTAAAATATCATCAAGAATGTAAATGTAAATTCCTTCTTTTCCGTAATCAATATATGAGGAAAGGAAGGGTAACTCCTTCAATATGTTATCATCAATCTCCCTTGCGGATTTTAATTTTATAAGTTCTCCCTCAAGTTTATTTATTTCCCTTTCTATTTTTGCCTTTAAACTAAAAAACTCCTTTTCTTTTCTCTCATATTCTGTGTACCTCCCTTCAATCTCAATCATTTTGTTTTCAAACTCTGCTCTTTTTGTTTTTAATTCTTCCATTTCCTTGGTTTTAGTATTCTTTTCTTTCACAAGTTTTTCAATTTCTTTTGAAATTCTTTCTTTTCTTTGTAAATCCTCCTCTGCTTTTTTAGAAAGTTCTTCAACTTTCAGATTAAAAAGAAGGGTTTCTTTCTCCACCTCTTTCTCTTTTTTCTCTATTTCAGAATATCTTTTTTCAATCGCTTCCAGACCTGAAATTTCTTCTTCTTCAATCCCGGGTTCTTCTGCCAGAGCTTCTTTTAATTTTTCTCTCTCCTTTTTTCTTTCCTTTATTAAATCTTTTAAATAGTTTGCCCTTTCTTTTAAAGTTGAAAGTTCTCCATATTTTCTGTTTAATTCTGAAAGAATTTCTTCCTTTTTATTTATAATGGGCAACTTTTGTTCCCTTAATCTGAAAAGTTCTTTTTCAAGTTCTTCTTTTTCAGATTTTATATTTTCAAGTTCTTTTTTAAGAATTACAATTTCTTCTTCAAGGGTTTTGAAGAAAATTTCACTTTCCTTCAGTTCCTTTTCCTTTCTATTTTTATCCCTTACAAGTTTTGAATATTCTGCTTTTAAAAGAAGCTCTCTTTTTTCCTTCAAAATTTCCTGAAGATTTCTATATTTCTGTGCTCTTTTCCTTTCTTCTTCAAGTATTTCTAATCTTTTCTCTTTATCCTTAATTACAATTTCAAATGCCTTCAATTCTTTTTCTGACTTTTCAAGCCTTTTCTCCATAATCCTTTTTTTGTAATCAAAGTCATAAAGTTCACAAGCCTCAAAAATCATTTCCTTTATCCTCTCCTTTGGTTTTCTTATCAATTCTTCTACTTCTTCCCATTGAAAATGTGAGTAACTCTTTTTCCCAAAAATTTTCTCAAGTTCTTCTTTATAGTTTCTTTCAGAAACCCTCTCATTATCTATATAAAATTCTTGAGAGTTATCTCTAAAAGCCCTCCTTGTGAATTTTTTTTCTTCATCTTTTCTCTCTACAAGAAGTGAAACTTCTGCGTAAGGTGATGCTCTTTTCTCCTTTGTTCCTGAAAAAATGATTTCTCTTAATTCCTTAACTCTCAATTTCCATAACTTATTCTCCCCCATCACAAATCTTAGGGCTTCAAAGATATTTGTTTTTCCACACCCATTGGGTCCTACAAAAAGGGTGATATTGTCAGAGAGGGAAACCTCTGTAAGTTCAGAAAAAGACTTAAAACCATATATAATTAATTTTTTAACTTTCATTTATCTTTTTAAGGGGTCTAAACCAGAAGATTTTTTCAACCTCCCTTATTCTTTTTATTGTTTCAACCATGTTTTTTGCAATTCTTTCACACTCTTCATAAACATCAAGATTTTCCTCAATTGGTCCAATTGCATAGGTAATCGCGTAGGGCGGTATTATTGCTCCCATAAAATTTAAAGGTATAATTATAGAGGAAGCAGCGCTTGCTGCTCCATCTTCCTCTCCTGAAACAACACAGGAAATCACTTTCCCTGCTAAAAGTGGTTCAATATTTTCCAAAGCAGAAATAAGGTCAATAAAATTTTTCATGAGTCCTGAGGGTCCAAACCAGTAAACAGGTGTTCCAAAAACAATTCCATCTGATCTTATAATCTTTTCGTACAATTGAGGTAACATCTCCTTAAAAACCTCAGGTTTGCACTGCATCGGATCTTTTGAATAGCATCCCATGCAATAAGAGATAGGATAATCAATCAAAAAAACAAGTTCTGTTTCTGAACCGAGTTCTTTCGCTTTTTCAAGAACAGTATTTAGTAAGATAGTAACTTTTCCCTTTTTTATTGGAGAACCGGATATACCAAGGATATACATACAAAAATTTTAAGTTTTTAAACACTCCTCAATCTTTTCTTTAACTTCCTTTGGATTTGCCTTTCCTTTCAATTTTCTCATAACTTGACCTACAAGAAAGGAGACTGCAGAAACTTTACCTGATCTTATTTTTTCCACAACATGGGGATTTTCTTTTATAACCTCCTCTACTATTCTTTCAAGTTCTAAACCACCTTTTATTTCAACTTTTTCATTTATTAATTTTTTAAGAGATATATTATTCTCTATTGATCTTTTTATTATTTCCTGTCCCATATGTCTGGGTAATTTTCCCTCTATTATCTTTTCAACAAAATCAATGAATTCCAAAGAAGTAAAAGGTAAATTTTTAAGAGACTCAACATCAGGGACATGCTGTAAAATTTCTGTTAAAATCCAACCTTTTACTCTGTTAAAGGGTAATTTTTCGAGAACCTTCTCTGTGAACTCTGAAAGAAAAGGAGAGGAAATTATTATTTCTGCCTCTTTTGGTTCTGCTCCTTTTTTAATTAGTTTCTGATAATAAACATGGGGTAAAACTGGGATTTCCTTTTCAAACCATTCTCTTTTAACCTTAAAGGGCGGAATATCAGGTTCAGGAAAATATCTGTAATCCTCCACAAATTCCTTTGTTCTCATTACTCTCGTTTCTTTTTTATGCTCATCCCATAACCTTGTTTCTCTTTCCATTTTTTCACCCTTTTCAAGCAAATCTTTTTGTCTTTTTATCTCAAAGGATATACTTTCTTTCAATGCACTTAATGAATTTAAATTTTTTAACTCTGTTCTGTGGTGAGATTCTTTTCCCCTTATGTTAACCGATACATTTGTATCAACTCTAAATTCTCCTTTTTCCATATTACAATCTGACACACCAAGGTAAATTAGTATCCTTCTCAGAGATTTTAGAAAATTAAGAGCCTCTTCAGAGGATTTTAAAAAAGGAGGTGTAACAATTTCAAGAAGAGGGATTCCACATCTGTTGTAATCAAGATAAACCTTGCCTTCAATATGAAAGGATTTTGCTGTTTCTTCTTCAAGATTTATTCTTTCAACAGGAAATTTAACTATCTTACCATTCATTATAACAGGAACTTCTCCTTTCGAGCCTGTGGATATACCGTATTGTGTTATCTGATAACCTTTTGGAAGGTCAGGATAAAAATAGTTTTTCCTGGAAAAATAGAGAATTTCAGGTATTTTACAATTCAGAGCACGGGATACAAGCACAGCATAGAATACAGCCTTTTCATTTGGAGAGGGTAAAACACCGGGTTGCCCTGTACATACAGGACATATGTTTTTGTTGGGCTCATCATCAACTTTGACTTTACAGGGACAGAACATTTTACTTTTTGTTTTTAACTGGACATGAATTTCAAGACCTATTTTTATTTCGAATTTATCCATGAATTGTCTTTTCTATTTTTTTCAGAACTTTAAAAAATAATTTTTCCATAAAAAACTTTGAAACAAACTGAAAACCGATAGGTAGTCCTTTTTTTGACAACTTAAAGGGGAAAGTAATTGCAGGGAGACCAGCGAGATTAACTGAGACTGTAAATATATCTGAAAGATACATAGAAATTGGGTCCTTTAATTTTTCTCCCTTTTTAAAGGGAAGTACTGGAGAAACTGGCATTAAAAGTAAGTGAAATTCTTCAAAATTTTTCAGAAATTCCTTCAAAATTTTTGTTCTTGCTTTCTGTGCTTTAACATAATACTCTTCATAATATCCACTTTTAAGCACAAAAGTACCAAGTATTATTCTTCTTTTAACCTCTTCTCCGAACCCTTCTGTTCTTGTCTTTTCATACATATCCCAGAGATTATTATCCTTGCATATAAATCCGTATAAGACACCATCATATCTTGCAAGATTTGAGGATGCTTCAGCACATGCAACTATGTAATATACTGCAATTGCATAATCAAAAGTTTCCATATTAAACTCTTTAAACTGTGCAATTTTTTCTTTTTCAAGCAATCTGATAAATTCCTCAAGCGAAGTTTTTATTTCCTCTTCAACTTTATTGGAAAAAGAATCTTTCAAAACCCCTATCTTAAGGGGGTATGAGGGTTTAATTTCTTCTTCGGGATAATTAGTACTTGTTTTATCCCTTTCATCTTTTCCTTTAATAATATCAAAAAGGATCTCAACATCTTCGATACATCTTGCAAAGGGTCCTATTTGATCAAGGGAAGAGGCAAAGGCAATAAGTCCATATCTTGAAACAGCACCGTATGTAGGTTTTAGCCCGTAAACACCACAGAAACTTGCAGGAAGCCTTATTGAACCCCCTGTATCAGAACCCAAGGATAAAGGAGCTTCACCAGCAGAAACGGAAATTGCGGAGCCTCCTGATGAGCCTCCTGGGACTCTTTCTCTGTCAAAAGGATTGCTTGCAGATCCAAAGGCGGAATACTCATTTGAAGAACCCATTGCAAATTCGTCCATGTTTGTTTTTCCTATTATAAGCGCACCTTCTTCCTTTAATTTTTCTATTACAGTTGCATCGTATGGGGCAATATAATTCTCAAGTACTTTAGAGGCACAGGTGCATTTCAAACCTTTGACAAGAATATTATCTTTAATAGAAACAGGGATGCCAAATAATCTTCCTTCAATTTTCCCCTCTTTTACTTTTTTATCAAGTTTTTTTGCTTCTTCTAAGACATTTTCATTAAAAGAAATAAATGAGTTAAATTCATTTTTTTTTGCCCTTTCAAAAAATTCTACTACTATATCACTGGGAAGCTTCTCTTTATTTTTATAAAGTTCGATTATTCTTCTAATTTCACTCAATTGGACTTTCTGTTACAAAAAAGCCACCTTTGAATTCAGGGGAATTATCATACAAAAGCTTTTTATCTTTAAATTCAATAACTTTGTCCTTTCTTAATTCTGTCTTTAAATGCTCAAGATAAAAAAATGGCTTTTCATCTTTTAAATCAAGTTCATCTATTTTCCTAAAAAAATCGAGCATTCTTGAAAAATGTTCTTTGAACTTTTTCCCCTCCTCTTTACTTAATCTCACAAGTTCTAAAATCCTATCAATTTCTTTATTTAAGTTCAACTTTCCAAGAGGGCTTTAATTCTTTCTTCAATTGTTTTCTTAGGAACCGCTCCTATTATCCTGTCAACAATTTCTCCATTCTTAACAAATAAAAGGGTAGGAATACTCATTACATAAAATCTTGAAGGTGTCTCTGAATTATCATCAACATTTAATTTATAAAAGTTAATTTTATCTTTATATTCAGTATATAATTCCTCCATTAAGGGCTCAATCATCTTACACGGATGGCACCATTCAGCCCAGAAATCAACAACACAAGGTTTATCAGATTTAAGAACCCTTTCTTCAAAATTCTCGTCAGTAATCTCTGGAATGGTCATAAAAAAATAAAAATAATTGCGGGGGCAGGATTTGAACCTGCGACCTTGGGGTTATGAGCCCCATGTGCTCCCTCTGCACCACCCCGCGGTGATTTATAATTATATCATAAAAAAAAACAATTTTCAACCTTTATAATAAAATATGTTTTTATCAATATTACTTTTAAAAATTATAACTTTTCAGGGTGAAGACTCTTTGAAACCAAAAATTCAGGATAGATTTTTTGCAGAAGATAAGTTCAAACATTTTTATTTTAATTTATTACTTACAAATTTTTTATATTTTGAATTAAGATATGATCTAAAATTAGAAAAAGAAAAAACTTTATATTTTTCAATATCAATTCCACTTGTGTTTTCCATAGGTAAAGAATTAATTGATAAAAAAAGGTATGGGTTTTTGAGTTTAAAAGATTTAACCTGGGATCTATTTGGGATAGCTCTTAGTATTTATCTATTAGAATTTCACTAACCTTCTTCCAAAAATGGTTTTAGGGCTTTCTAAGGGTGATGTATATTGGCTTGTCTCGTATTTAAACAGGATTTAAAGCCTTCTGCCTTCTTTAAATGCTTTAAGGTTTACATCGAGTATATGGGCTGGTAAATTTTCTTTTATAACTTTTTCCCATGTTTTTTCTTCAAAGGGTAGAAATCTTGAAAGAAATCCTATCATTAAAATGTTTGTGCTTCTTGTCTCTCCTAATTTACGGGTAATTTCTACACCAGGGACAAAATATAGATTTTTTGTTATATTCTTTAAATTTTCTTCTATATTTTGAGGATAATTATCAAGACCAAGAGAAACAAAAGGAGGAATAAGTTCTAAGTCATTTACTATAATTACCGGATTATCTTTTTTAAGGTAATGAACCCATCTAAGTGTTTCTGCCTTTTCAAGAGAAACCAAAAAATCGCATTTTCCCTTTTCAATTAGGGGAGAATATATTTTTTCCCCTATCCTTACATGTGAGACAACACTTCCTCCTCTTTGAGACATGCCATGAACCTCACTTTTTTTGACATCAAATCCTGATTCCATAGCTGTTAGAGCAAGTATCTCTGATGCGAGAATGATACCTTGTCCACCCACACCACATATAATTATATTAAACTCTTTCATTCTATTGCCTCTACAGGACAGACCTGGGTACAAACATCACACCCTACACATAAAAGGTGTGAAATATAAGCCTTGCCTTCAACCATTGAAATTGCAGGGCATCCGAGTCTTATACATGCTTTACACTTTTCTCCCAGGCATTTCTCATTGTTTACCCTTTTCTTTTGTTTTGTTTTAAATTTTTCTCTTGCCTCTTTAAGCAGAGCACATGGTCCTTTTGAAATTACCACCGCAGGATTTTCACTTTCCATTGCCTTTTTAATGGTCTTCAAAGTTTCTTTTAAATTATAGGGGTCAACTTCATAAACTTCTTCCACACCAATTGCTTTTGCAAGTTGTGCAAGGTCAACTTCTTTTGTTCTTTCTCCCTTTGCAGTAATCCCTGTTCCGGGATGGTCCTGATGTCCTGTCATTGCAGTTGTTCTGTTGTCAAGGATTACAACTGTTGTGTTTCCTTTATTATATACAACATCTATAAGAGATGTGATTCCTGAATGTAAAAAGGTGGAATCTCCTATAACAGCAACAAGCCTTTTTGAAAAGTTCTTACCCCTCGCTTTTTCAAAGCCAAAAGCATTACCTATGGAAGCTCCCATGCATATACAGGTATCCATTGCATTGTGGGGTGGTAAAGCTCCGAGGGTATAACAACCTATATCACCTGTTACGGTGGCTTTGAGTTTTGCAAGGCTATAAAATACTCCTGTATGAGGGCATCCAGGACAAAGCTGGGGTGGTCTTTTAACAGAGTTCATGGGTTCTGGATGAGATAACTCTTCATTATTAAAAGATTTTCTAACTATTTCAGGAGTAAGTTCATCACATAAGGGCAAGTATTTTTTGCCTTCAGCTTTATAGCCCATGATCTTTATTTCCTCTTCAAGAAAAGGTTCATTCTCCTCAATAACAATTATCTTTTTAACATTTTTATAGAATTCTTTAAAAAGGTCTTCTGGAAAAGGAAATGGCATACCTAATTTTAGAATCCATGCATCAGGAAAAACTTCCTTTGCGTAGTTATAAGAGACTCCTGAAGTTACTATACCTAAACTATTTTTACCTTTTTCAATTCTGTTGAGTTCTGTTTTATTTGAAAATTCTTTGAGATTAATTAATTTTTGTTCAAGCACTTTATGCCTTACTCTTGCATTTGCTGGGAGAATTATAAACTGCTGTGGATTTTTGGTATAATCTTTTATTGGAATTTCTTTTCTTTCACCGATTTCAACAATTCCTTTTGTATGAGATATCCTTGTTGTCATTCTAAAAAGCACAGGTATTTCAAATCTTTCTGAAATTTCAAAGGCAATTTTTACAAAATCGTGGGCTTCCTGTGGATCAGAGGGTTCTATTAGGGGGACTTTTGCAAATTTAGCGTATCTTCTGTTATCTTGTTCATTCTGGGAGGAGTGCATCCCGGGGTCATCACATGAGACAATTACGAAACCTCCTTTAACTCCTGTATATGCGGATGAGAAGAATGGGTCTGCGGCTACATTGAGACCAACATGTTTCATAGAAACCATACTTCTTGCGCCTGCTATTGCGGCTCCCAGAGCCACCTCAAAAGCCACCTTTTCATTGGGTGACCATTCTGCATCTATCTCTTTGTACTTTGCTAAATTCTCAAGAATCTCTGTTGAAGGGGTGCCGGGATAAGCACATGCCACTTTAACACCGGCTTCCCATGCTCCTCTTGCTACTGCTTCATTTCCGGAAAGTAAAAGTTTCATAAAAGTCCCTCCTCCCTTTTATAATTATTATAACATCTTGACTAACCTTTTGCAAAAAGTTAAATTAAGGGAGATAAGAACTTTTTCAAATTTATAAAAGCAGATACAAGCACAAAATTCCATGACACTATATAACCTCT
>Ga0197143_1002489_pt1 | contig 13486 bp, 11 predicted proteins | sample GBS70_MetaG_FD_148603 | JGI IMG/M metagenome (GOLD analysis project Ga0197143, IMG submission 148603) | Sediment microbial communities from Great Boiling Springs, Gerlach, Nevada, United States - GBS 70_MetaG | ecosystem: Environmental > Aquatic > Thermal springs > Hot (42-90C) > Sediment...
CCTATAAGAAATCTACAGGTATTTCTTATTTTTCTGTAAGATTCAACTAAACGATCTAAAATCTCCTTAGAAATTTTTATATCGTCCCTATAATCTTCAGCAGAAACCCAGAGTCTTACAATTTCAGCTCCGTATTGTTTAATTAAATCTTGCGGATGAATAACATTTCCAAGGCTTTTTGACATTTTTCTTCCCTGTCCATCAACTACAAAACCGTGGGTCAATATAGTTTTATAAGGAGGAACTTCTCTTGTTCCTACAGAGCATAAAAGAGAACTATGGAACCAACCTCTGTGCTGGTCAGATCCCTCTAAATATAAATCAGCTGGAAAGATAAGTTCTTCTCTTTTTTCAAGAACCCCTGCAAAAGAAACTCCTGAATCAAACCAAACGTCAAGAATGTCTTTTTCCTTTTCAAATTCTTTATCGCCGCATTTGGGACAGGTTATATCTTCTGGCAATAATTCTTTAGGAGATCTTATAAACCAAGGATCACAACCTTCTTTTTCAAAAAGAGAAATAACCTTTTCATAATATTTAAAATCTTTTAAAACTTCTTTACAATTTTTACATTTAAAAACTGTTATAGGAACTCCCCATACCCTTTGACGGGAAATACACCAGTCTGGTCTTTTTTCAAGCATGGAATAAAGACGATTTTTCCCCCAGGAGGGAATAAAAATTACTTTTTCAAGACTCTTTAATGCCTTTTCTCTTAAGTCTTTTGCTGACATAGAAATAAACCACTGGTCTTCAGCTCTAAAAATAATAGGCTTTTTACACCTCCAGCAATGAGGATAACTATGTTCAATGACAGTGTAATATAAAAGGTTACCCTTTTCTTTAAGAACGGATAAAATAACTTCATTAGCTTTGTAAATATTCATTCCTCCAATTATGGGGGTATTAGAATAAAACCTTCCTTCCTCATCTACAGGAACATAAACTTCAAGATTATACTTTAACCCTATTTGATAATCTTCTTCTCCATGTCCAGGTGCTATATGAACAATACCTGTTCCTGTCTCCAAGGTTACAAAATCTGCTAAGATAATTAAACTTTCCTTTTCATAAAAAGGATGAAAAGCTTTTTTACCCTCAAGTTTTTTTGGATCAACTTTAGCAATTATTTTAGGAAGATCTCTATCTAATTCAGCACATAAAGAAGAAATCCTTCCTTCAGCAACAATAAAAAATTCTTCATCCCATTCAATTATAAGATAATCAAATTCTGGATTAAAAGCCAAAGCAAGATTAGCAGGAAGAGTCCAAGGGGTTGTTGTCCAAATAAGAATAGAGATAGGTTTAGAAATTTTTACACTAAGGTCTTTTTCTAAAAATTTTTTTGTCTCCTTAGTTAAAGGAAATTTAACATAAATAGAAGGAGATTTATGAGGTTCATATTCAACTTCTGCCTCTGCAAGTGCAGTAACACAATTAGGGCACCAAAAAACAGGTTTTTTTCTCTGATAAACTTGTTCACTTTCTAAAAATCTTAAAAACTCTCTTGCAATTGTAGCTTCGTATTTAAAATCCATGGTAAGATAAGGAGAATCCCACTTAGCAAATACTCCAAGACGTTTAAATTCTTCTCTCTGAATGTTTATGTATTTTTCTGCATATTTTCTACAGGCTTCTCTTATAACTAAAGGAGGAAGCTCACCCCTTTTAACGTTTAATTCCTGTTCCACCTTAAGTTCTATAGGTAATCCATGACAGTCCCACCCAGGAACAAAAGGAACTTTATATCCTAACATGGACTTACTTTTTACAATAATGTCTTTTAAAATCTTATTTAAAGCAGTTCCTAAATGAATAGGACCATTTGCATAAGGGGGACCGTCGTGCAAAACATATAAAGGCGCCTTTGCTCTTTTTTCTAAAATTTTTTCGTATATTTTTTCTTTTTCCCAAAATTCTAAAAATAAAGGTTCTCTTTGAGTGAGATTGGCTTTCATAGGAAAATCAGTTTTTGGAAGATTTAAAGTCTCTTTCCAATCCATCAAAATTACCCCCTTTTTGAAAAAGCTTAAATTAGATTTTTAATTTTATCACAACTTATTAAAAGATATACCTTTTAAACTACTTTCTTAAATGTTCAAACTGATAAAAAACGAAAAAGAGGATAATTATAAGAATAGGGAGGCTATTTTATATGCAGTTACTATTACAATTAAAATGCCAAAAATTTGTTTAATCCTTTTACTTGGAACGTAGAGACTAGTAGCCCTTGCACCGAAAAAAGAAAAGACTGCACCTACAATCACCAGAATAAAAGTTAAGTTTAAATTCCAATGGGCTGTGCTTAAATGAGGAATAAGTGCTGAAAAAGAGGGAGGACATACCGCAAAAGCATTAATTCCTGCAGCTTTTTTAGGATCAAAACCACATAAAATAAGAGTTGGCATAAGTAAAAATCCTGGACCTACTCCAAGAAGACCACTTAAAACAGATATAGGAATAGCAAGAATAGTAACTAATTTAAAGTTTTCCTTAATACCTTTATGTGCCTTAAAAGGCTTAAAAAGTTTATAAGCAAGATATAAGACTGCTAAAAAATAAATTACCCAGATTATATTTTGATTTATAAACTGAGCAATAAGTGCACCAAAAGGTGCTGAAAGCGTAGTAATAAGTGAGAGAAAAATAGCTTTTTTCCAATCTACAAATCCACTTTTAGCAAATCCTAAGGTACTAAGAAAAGCAGTTACTCCATTTAATAAAAGGCTTAAAGGTTGAACTTGGTGTACAAGATCTTGCATAAATAAACCTAAAAAAGGAATAGCAGAAAAAGCAACTCCCAACCCAAGCATCCCTGAAATAAAAGAAAGAATGGCTAATCCTATAACTATTATTAAATTTTCCATACCCTATTTTTTTCTTGGTACATTTTTATTTATTATATCTGTGCGCTCTCCAAAAAGGTCTATAGGAACAAACTGATAATTTTCTAATTTTTTAATTTCTAAAATTTCCGTAGGTGGCGTATTTAAAAGTTTTTTTATTAAATCTTCTGCCTTTTTTTCAAGTTTATCTATATCTTCAGGATCAACACTTTTACCTTCAAATCTTAACTTTTTGATCTTTGCTTCAAGTTCACTCATTTCTTTTGGAAAGACACCAGGTTTTAAATGAACCTGATAAGTCTCTCCGGTTGATATTCTTTGAATAATAAATCCATCTCCTACGGAATTATCTATTCTTAAGGTTTTAAAGTTTATCCTTGCTCCGGTCAAATAACTAACTGCATCAACCCAACAGGGACCATTTTTTGAAACTGCTCTTAAATCAGTTCTATCAACAACACCATCAGGAAAAAGAAGTTTTAAAACCTCTTTTATTTCTATATAAGCAATAACAAGACCGTCACAAAGATGCCCATGAAACTTAACCAAATCCTTAAGTCCTATCTCCTTATATTTTAATGCATATCTTCCTAAGGCACTTTCTGTATCAAGAACCTTAATAGGAGCATTATATTTTGCCTTAGCTACCCATTCAGGATAATACCAATCTGGCAAAAACTCATCACAAGCTTTAGATTCAAAATTTATGAAAACAAAAAACAATAAAATTAAAAATTTTTTCATAGTTGACTCCTTTAAATGAATTTCAAATTGAACTTAGAATTAAAACTATTTTGCGAATTTTGATAAAATCTCTTTTAACTCCTCAACAGTAGGAACCTTACCAGAAACTACTACTTGTCCATTAATTACTACAGCTGGTGTAAATATTATTCCTAATTGGGGAAATAATTTTACATCGGTAAGATGAGTAATTTTAGCCTCCAATCCTAATTCTTCGCAAGCCTTCTTAACATTATTTTCAGTAGTTATACATCTTGGACAACCTGGTCCAGCAACTATTATTTCCATCTTTACACCCCCTTTTTAAAATTAAAATATAAAATTTCCAAAAAACCAACCTACTAATGTTCCAAGTATTATAACAGTAGGAATATAAGCCAAAGTCTTTTTAACTCCAAAAACTTTTGCTATAGCTAACCAATTGGGAAGGCTTATTCCTGGTCCGGTTAAAAGTAAAGCAAGAGCAGGTCCTTTTCCCATTCCTAATTTCATAAGAGTATCAACAAATGGAGCTTCAGTCATAGTGGCAAAATAACTTACAGCACCTATAAGAGTTGCAAAAAAAGAAGCTGACAAACTTTTCCCTCCAAGCCAAGTTTTTATCCATTCTTCAGGTAAAATTTTTCCAATTATCCCTACAATAAAAACTCCTAATAAAAGAAGGGGGAAAATAAGTCTTATAAACCACCATGTTTCTCTAAGCCAATCATTTATTTTTTCCTTAGGTATGTTAGTAAACGCATAAATAACCATTATAAAAGTAAAAAAAGCCCATACTAAAACTTTGTGCCAATAGGGACCGCTTCTTACTAAATAGTTTGGAGAAAGTAAAGACAAGAGTATTAAGATTATTAAAATTAAATACTTCTTAGGAATAATACTTTTTTCCCCCGCTTCAGCTTTTAATAAAGATTCTTTAGGTCTTCTTTCAAAAATTAAAACCATTACTAAACCAACTATAAAAGCCATAAGAAGGGCAGAAACAATTCTTGATAATACCATTTTAGTTCCAAGAATTGCTCCTGTATAAATAAGAGCTAATATGTTAGCTGCAGGGGCAACCCAGAGAATAATAAAAGCAACCCCAATGCTTGCTCCTGTATAATAAAGACCACTTGCAACAGGAATTACGGTACATGAACAGGCAGCCAATAAAAAACTCGAAATACTTGCTAAAGAAAAAGATCTAAGTCTATTTGCTTCAGAACCTAAATACTTAATTATTAATGTTTTATCTATAAAAGTAACCATAGCACCAGCTAATAAAAAGGCAGGAATAAGGCAAGTAATTACATGTTTAGCAATGTAGTCTTCCAAAGCCAAAAATCCAGCCATTAACAATTCTTTAATCATTAAAAATACCTCCCTCTAAATCTTTAGTAACTCCCTCTAAATCTTTAGTAACTTCTTCATATTTACTTGAGTTTTCTTTTTCAAAGGATTTTATTTTTTCAACCACTGATAGAATTAAAAATCTTTTAAATAAATTTGAGTCATCAAGGCTGTAAAAGATGCGATTCCCTTCCCTTCTACTTTTTATTAACCCAGCATCCTTTAGAATACTCAAATGGAAAGAAACCTTTGGCTGATCCATATTTAGAATAGATACAATTTCACAAACACAAAATTCTCTCTTTTCTAAAATCTTCAAAATTTTTAATCTTATCTCATCAGAAAGTGCTTTAAAAATCTTAATTAAATCTTCTAAATCCATGTTTTTAAAATTATAAAAAATCTTTTATATATTTCAAGCTAATTTTAGCTAAAAATTTCTAAATTATAAAAAGGTATTTTAAAATTTTTTTATCAAAAAATTTTTAAAATTTCTTCAATTTAGTGGAATAACAAAAAAATTATGCTAAAGTAGTAAAAATTGTAAGAATTTTAAAGAGGGAGAAAAAATATGTTTATTTACAGAGTTCTTTTTATTGATGTAGGTTCTCTAAGGTGGGAAATAAGAGAATATGGGATTCCTCCATATTTAGGACCTGTTGATATTGGAGTTAAAATTCATTTGGAAGAATTTGAAAGCTGGAATTATGACGTATTTAGTCCTCAAAATGTTTTATTTCTTGGAATGGGTCCTTTTGCTGGGAGTAGAATCTTTGGAACTCATAGATTGGTAGCAGTTTTTAGAAGCTCAGAAAGTTTGGGGCTTCATATTTCTGAAACTGGAGGAGTGGGATATAAATTTATAGGCTCTGGTGTAAACGGATTTGTTATTTTCGGTAAAAGTGATGAACCCCTTCTTATTTTTGTTGAAGGAGAAGAAAAAACTAAAGTTAGTTTTGAAAAAATTAGTTTTGATAATTTAAATAGAATATATGAAGGTTATGGAAATTATTTTGGAGCTTATGCTTTAACAAAGTGGTTATTAGACATTTATAGTGATTTTTTTATTAAAAATAGGGCCAGAGCAGTAGTTGTTGGTCCTGGTGCATGGCAAACAAGATTTGGTTCCCTTGTTTCTATTGATGTAAATCCTGAAACAAAAGATTTAATTATAGGAAGTGAAGATTTTGCAGGTAGAGGAGGAGCAGGTTCAGTTTTAGCTCAAGCACACAATGTTGCAGGAATAATTGCTGGTGGGAAAATAAAACCTGAGCTTCCCGAAATTTTAGTAAATATTAGAAACTTTAACGAATTTTTTAAAAAAATTACAGGAAGAGACTTTTTTAATGCAGTTAATTTAGCAACTACTAAATACCGATTTGATCCTAAAATAGGAGCAGGAGGAACCTTTGGTTCCAATTACCCCTATTATAAGGAGTGGCTTCCTACTTTTTGTTATAATAGTATTTATTTAAAAAAAGAAATAAGAAGAAAAATTTCCGACATAGTTTTAAAAAATTACTGGGAACCTTTTAAGGAAGAGACTTTCGTAAAAACCAAAAATTGGAAAACTTGTGGAGAACCTTGTTCAGTTGCCTGTAAGAAAATTTGGAAGAGAAAAAAAGTGGATTATGAACCATTCCAAGGGGTTGGTCCCTTAATAGGTGTTTTTAATTTAAAAGAAGCCTCACAAATAGTTGACCTTATAGACAATGCAGGACTTGATGCTATTACTACAGGGCATATAGTTTCTTTTCTTTTAGAGGCTGTAAATAGAGGGTTACTAACTTGTGTAGAAGTGGGGATTTCCTCCCATCCTAACCTTGATCCTTTAATTTTAAACCCTGAAAGATGGCATATAAATAAGCTCTTAGCAGAAGAAATTATTCAAAACTTACTTAATAAAAAAACGCAAATTTTAAAAGATATTGCAGAAAAGGGGTTAAGAAAAACGATAAAAATTTTAGATCAAAAATATGAAGAAAGAATTGAAAAAGTAGGAACTTCCTTTAAAGACATAGCCCTCTATCAGCCCTATGGAGAAGATGGATACATGACCCCTAATTTTTATTGGACTCTGGGTTTTTTTATTCCTCTTTTTATTTCTGGAAAATACTGTACTGAATACAGATTAATTTTTGCTGAGCCTGAAGAGTTTGTAGAACTTGTTTATGAAAGAGTTATTAAAGAACTTGCTATTTCTAATGCAGGATTTTGTAGATTTCATAGAGGCTGGGCTGAAAATTTTCTTGAGAAACTTTACGAAATTTTTGGGATAAAAAATTTGGAAGAAAAAGTGAGAGATACATACAAAAATATAGCTATATATAATATCAAAGCTGGTTCAATTCCAAAGCCTCTTGAGGGAGAAAAAGCAATAGATATTTTTAGCACTTTAGCAGAGGAGCTTCAGGTCCAAAGGTGGAATGCAAAATTTTCTAAAGATAAAAGACGAGCTTATCATGAATGGTTTGAAAGGTTTTTCATTTCTTATCTTTATCACGTAGGATTAGATCTTTCTTTAATTAAATAATAAATTTAAATTTTTAAAAAATTTAAAAAATTTTTAAAAAAATTAAAAAAAATTAAAAAAAAATTAAAAAAGTCCTAAAATGCTTCTCAATTCCAAGACTTTTTATCCTTGCTTTTTTCATAAAACTGAATATGATAAATATTACAAAATAAAACTAAAGGAGGTAAGGTATGCTTAATTTAAAAGAATTAAGTAGGCGTGATTTTCTTAAAATATGTACAATTGTAACAGCAACTATGGGACTGCCTTATTCAATGGTAGAGAAAGTAGAAGCTGCGATGAAAAAAGGTCCCAAACCTACTGTAATCTGGCTTAACTTTATGGAATGCACGGGTTGTACAGAATCGCTTTTAAGAGCAACTCATCCTCCTATTGGTAGACTTCTTCTTGATATTATTAATTTAGAGTACCACGAAACTATAATGGCTGCTGCTGGAAAACAGGCAGAAGAAGTTCTTCATCAGACTATGGAAAAGTATAAAGGAAAATATATCTGTGTAGTGGAAGGTGCTGTCTCTACAAAAGATGGAGGAATTTATTGTAAGATAGGAGGAAAGCCAGCAATTCAGATTTTAAAAGAAGTAGCTAAGGATGCTATGTTAGTTATTGCTATAGGTTCTTGTGCTTGCTTTGGAGGTATTCAAGCAGCAGCTCCTAATCCTACAGGTGCAGTGGGAGTGAAAGATGTAATCGGAACAGATAAACTTATTAATGTTCCTGGATGCCCACCTAATGGTTATAACTTTCTTGCTACAGTAAGTTATATTTTAACTTTTGGTAAACTTCCTGAACTTGATAAGCTTAGAAGACCTAAATTTGCTTATGGAAGACTTATTCATGACCATTGTGAAAGAAGAGCTCATTTTGATGAGGGAAGATTTGCAGAAAAATTTGGAGATGAAGGACACAGAAAAGGATATTGTCTATATAAGGTCGGTTGTAAAGGACCTGTCACTTATGCTAATTGTCCAGTCATAAGATTTTGTGATGTTGGAACATGGCCTGTTGGTTCTGGTCATCCTTGTATTGGTTGCACTGAGCCTAATTTCTGGGATGATATGAGCCCATTTTATGAATCCTTAGGATAAAAATAAAAAATTTTAAAAAATAAAGGAGGGGTAACTATGGGTAAGAAAATTACAGTTGATCCTATAACAAGGATTGAAGGACACTTAAGAATTGACGTAGAAGTAGATGGAGGAAAAATAGTAAATGCTTGGTCCTCAGGGCAGATGTGGAGAGGAATTGAAGTAATCTTAAAAGGAAGAGACCCAAGAGATGCTTGGTTATTCACTCAAAGAATTTGTAATGTTTGCACCACTGTTCATGCTCTTGCATCTGTTAGAGCAGTTGAGAATGCATTAGGTATGGAAATTCCTTTAAATGCTCAATTAGTAAGAAATATTATAATTGCAGCTCATGGTATCCATGACCACATAGTTCACTTCTATCATCTTTCTGCTCTTGATTGGGTAGATATTGTTTCTGCTTTAAAGGCATGTCCTAAAAAGACTGCTGAACTTGCTCAGAGTCTTTCTGATTGGAAAGGAAACTGCGAGCCTTATTTTAAAGCTGTTCAAGCAAAACTTAAAGCCTTTGTAGAAAGTGGACAGATTGGACCTTTTACCAATGGTTATTGGGGACATCCTCAAATGAAACTTCCTCCTGAAGCTAATTTGATGGCAGTAGCACATTATCTTTCCGCTCTTGAATATCAATTTTTACCTAATAAAGCTGTAGCTATCTTTGGTGCAAAAACTCCTAATATTCAGACTTTAGCAGTTGGTGGTATAGCCTTAGCCATTGATCCAGATGAGCAAGCAGCTTTAAATAAAGAAAGATTAGATCTTGCTCGTGAAGTACTGTTAAAGGTAAAAGATTTTGTCCAGAAAGTTTATCTTAATGATGTTATTGCAGTTGGTTGTCTTTATAAAGAGTGGACCAAAATTGGAGGAGGTGTTCCCAATTACTTAGCTGTTCCTGATATGCCTCTTGATACGAAAGGAACTCAATTTGATCTTCCTGGTGGAACTATCTTTAATAGAGACCTTGGAACTTTTACACCAATTAAGAGCTTTAATGATCCATATTTTAGAGATAATGTTGCAGAAGACGTTGCACACTCCTGGTATAAAGACACTGGACTGAGACATCCTTGGCAAGGAGAAACAGTTCCTAACTATACTGATTTTGACCCCAAGGGTAAATATAGTTGGTCTAAGGCTCCTCGTTTCAAAGGTGAACCTATGCAAGTTGGTCCTGTGTCTCAGGTATTGGCAGGTATTGCTTCCAAACATGAACCTACCATGAAGTGGGTAAATTATTCAGTTGAAAAGGCAAAAGCTCTTGGTGTTAGCATAGATGTAAGTGCTTTCCACTCTACCATTGGAAGACATTTAGCAAGAGCAATTAGAGCTGCAGTACTTTGCGACCTTGCTTTGAAGCACCTTGATCTTTTAGAAGCAAATATTGCTAAAGGTGATCTTTCTATTTGGAATGAACCTAAATTCCCAGCTGGAGAAATAAAAGGATTTGGTTTCCATGAAGCACCAAGAGGTACTCTTTCTCACTGGGTAGTTATTGAAAAAGGAAAAATTAAAAATTATCAGTGTGTAGTTCCTTCTACCTGGAATATGAGCCCAAGATGTGGTAAAGGTAAAATGGGACCTTATGAAGCAGCTTTAGTTGATAATCATCCAATTGTAGATCCTGAAAAACCTTTAGAAGTATTAAGAACTATCCATTCCTTTGACCCATGTATTGCTTGCGCTTGCCATATTATTGATGCTAAAGGAAAAGAAATTAAAAGAATAAAAGTTCTCTAAAGGGAAACAAAATTCTGATAAAAAGGGGGGCGCTTTTTGCGCTCCCCTTTTTTATTTTTACAAATTTTTTCTATATTTAAAATAAGCTAAACAGGCTCCCTCTGAAGAAACCATGCAAGGTCCTATTGGATTTTGAGGGGTGCAAGCTTTTCCAAAAAGTTTACACTCCGGTGGTTTACTCAACCCTTTTATTACTTTTCCACAAAGACATAAAGGATTTTCTTTTCCAGAATTAACTGAAACTTTAAAAAATTTTTCCCCGTCCCATTTTTGATATTCCTCTTTTATTTCATAAGCACTATAAGGAATTTCTCCTAATCCCCTCCAAGGGAAAGATTTTCTAATATTAAATACTTCTTTTAAAAACTCCTTAGCTTTAATATTCCCCTCTTGAGTTACTGAACGGATATATTGGATTTCAACTTCGCACCTTTCTTCTCTCTTCTGTTTGGCTATTAAATAAACAGCTTGAATGAGATCAAGAGGTTCAAAACCAGAAATTACTATAGGTGTTTGATATTTTTTTACTATAGGTTCATAGGCTTTACTTCCTGTAATAGTACTTACATGTCCAGGTCCAATAAAAGCATCAATAAGAGGTTTTTCTTTGCTTTGAAGAAGATATTCTAATACAACTAAAGCTAAAATATGATTACAAACTACCCATAAATTTTTAACTTCTAATTCTTTTGCTTGTTTTATTAAGACTGCTGTGTGAGGAGAAGTTGTTTCAAATCCTATAGCAAAAAATATTACTTTCTTTTGAGGATTTTCCATAGCAAGTTTTAAAGCTTCAAGGGCTGAAGAAACAGGTTTTATTTCATAACCTTCAGCCCTTAGCCTAAGAAGACTCATTCTGTTTGAACCAGGAACTCTCATTAAGTCTCCATAGGTGCATAAAATTACCTCTGGTATTTTAGCAAGTTCTATAGCTAAATCTAATCTTTCTAAAGCAATTACACACACAGGACATCCTGGACCATGAACGAAATTTATATAACCTTTAAGAAGTTCATCAAGACCATTTCTCAAGATAACGTGAGTATGTCCTCCACAAAATTCCATTATATTTATAGTTTTACCATATTTTTCTACCTCTTCTTTAATAAGTTTAACTAAGTTTTTGACCCTTTCTGGGTCTTTGAACTTATTCCAAAGATTGTTGAGATTGTTTGAGTAATTCATCCCAAGCTCTTAAACTTTCCCAAGCTTCTTTTTCACTTAACTTTTGTATCGCAAAACCTACATGAACCAAGACCCAATCTCCTTCTTTAACAGGTTCAGGCAGTAAATGTAAAGAAATTTCAGTTTTTACTCCTTGTGTTTCAGCAACTGCTGTCCATTCATTTTTTATTTCTATAATTTTATAAGGATAGGCTAAACACATTTTTTATTTACCCTCCAGTTTTATATATTCGATACACATACATCATTCTTTGGAAAGCTGTAATATAAGTAAAAAGGGCAATAAATATCAAAAGAGGGATACATACATCAAAAATTAAAGCAATTATTAAAAGGGTAATCCTTTCAAAACGTGTTAAAATACCAACTTTACACTCAAAACCAACTCCCTCTGCTCTTGCTCTTGTATAACTAACCATTAAAGAGCCTGTTATAGCTAAGAAACTTAAAATAACTCCAGAAAAAGAATTTTGAACTAAAAAATAATAAGTAAAAGCAAGAAATAAAAATATTTCTCCGTATCTATCAAGAACAGAATCTAAAAAGGCTCCAAAAGAAGTTACCTTTTTAGAATATCTTGCAAGCAAACCATCTATTGCATCAAGAGGAGCAAAAAGAAATAAGAAAATTCCACCAAGTAAAAGTTCTCCATAAGCAATAAAAATAGAACTTATTATAAAGCCTATGAGACAGGTTATGGTTATAGCATTAGGATGAATACCCAAATAAGCTAATATTCTAACTATAGGTAAAAGTAAGGGTTGAGATATGTTTCTTACAGTTTCATTAAAGGCTAATTTTCCCATAATGGTTTTTCTAAAATTCTATATTGTACAGCTTCTGCAATATGTTGTTTTAATATTATCTCAGATTCTTCTAAATCTGCAATAGTTCGAGATACTTTTAAAATTTTATGCAAAGCGCGGGCTGAAAAATTAAATTTATCAGCCACTTTTTCAAGAAAATCTTGTGCCTTTGGTTCTAAAATACAGTATTTTTTTATTTCTTTAGGTTTAAGCCTTGCATTTACCTTTAAAGGAGAGCCATATCTTCTTTCTTGAATTTTTCTTGCTTTTATTACTCTTTTTTGAATAGTTTTAGAATCTAAAGAACTCTTAACAGGTTCTTTCATTAAATCTCTAAATTCCACAGGAGGAACTTCTAAATGAATATCAATTCTATCAATAATAGGTCCTGAAAGTTTGCTTCTATATTTTTTTATTTCTTGAAAAGTACATTGACAAGGTTTAGTAGGATGTCCATAATAACCACACCTACAAGGATTCATAGCACAAATAAGCATAAACTTTGCTGGATAGGTTATTGTAAAACTTGCCCTTGTAATAGTGACTTTACCATCTTCTAAAGGTTGTCTTAAAGCTTCAATAACATCTTTTCTGAATTCCGGAAATTCATCTAAAAACAATACTCCATTATGGGCAAGACTTATTTCTCCTGGTTTAGGATATGTTCCTCCTCCGATCATTCCTGCTTCTGAAATTCCAAAATGTGGATTTCTAAAGGGACGATTTATAATAAAAGGTTTCTCAGAAGAAAGAAGTCCAGCTACTGAATAAATTTTAGTTGTTTCTAAAGCTTCTTCATAACTCATAGAAGGAAGGATTGTCGGAATTCTTTGAGCAAGCATAGTTTTTCCTGCTCCTGGAGGACCAATCATTAAAAGGTTATGTCCTCCTGCTGCAGCTATTTCAAAAGCTCGTTTAGCCAATTCTTGACCTAAAACATCTGCAAAATCTATATCAAACTCAGATTCAATATCTTCTAAAATTTCAATATTTTCTTGCTGAGGAGTAAAAATACCTCTTAAATAATCTGTAACTTCTCTTAAGTGTTTTACTCCTATAATTTTAAAGTCTTTTACTAAGGAAGCTTCTTTAAGATTTTCATAAGGGATTATAATCTCATCTAAGTTTAATTCTTTAGCTTTTATTACTGCAGGAAGTATACCTTTAGTGCTTTTTATTCTTCCATCTAAAGCTAATTCTCCTAAAAATGCCTTT
>Ga0197143_1002490_pt1 | contig 13481 bp, 16 predicted proteins | sample GBS70_MetaG_FD_148603 | JGI IMG/M metagenome (GOLD analysis project Ga0197143, IMG submission 148603) | Sediment microbial communities from Great Boiling Springs, Gerlach, Nevada, United States - GBS 70_MetaG | ecosystem: Environmental > Aquatic > Thermal springs > Hot (42-90C) > Sediment...
ATACCTCGGTCTAAAGCATATTTTGCAATCTCCCTGAAACCTTCAACTGACATCTTCCATGCTTCATTTAAGTCTTTAAAGTATACTTTTCCTACAGGGGCATACGATGCGCCTACAACTTGGTCTGTTCCTAATTCACGTGCAACGTCTACGCAATATTTCATGTATCTAATAGCATTTTCTCTGATAGATTTATCATAAGATGTTAGATCTCTATCTTCACCTACAACGGCACAAACAGAAGAACATTTTATCTTTGTAGTTGATAAAATATCTTTAGTCTTCTTAATATCAAATTCTTCTGGTTTTTCTGGAGGGATCTCAATTCCATCAAATCCTAATTCTTCAACTCTTGGAATGATCTTTGGATCAAATGGATAAACCCAGACCCAAGAAGTTACACCAAATTTCACCATAGTTTCACATCAGACTATAACTTCAGTCGTAATATATTAATTTTATTTTTCTTCAAAAAACCGTCAAAAAAGTTCATCTATCGAATTCATAGAGTCGACAATGGATTGAAAAATTCTCATAAGAAATTTTAAAGAATCATAGTCCTATTTAAAATTCTCGATAATAATCCATAATACTCTTACACCCACGATGATAGTAAGACTTACCTGAGAATCCAAAGTTAGAAAACCCACAAATATATACATTAACCTATTTACTAGATACTTAAACCGCCACTATTCTGAAGCATCAGAAACAACTATTTAATTAAAAACTAGAAAATACTATAAAAAGACCTTCTAATATAATTAGGACAACATAAGATAAGAATTAAATACACCATGAAAACTATCCTTATAGATCGGGTAAAATAATACTACGATAGATGCCGCCGTAGCTCAGCCTGGTAGAGCAGCGGGCTGTTAACCCGTTGGTCGGTGGTTCAAATCCACCCGGCGGCGAATGGCGGGAGGATAAAGTTATTTTCCTCCTTCCCTACATATTGTGGTCGGTGGTTAAAAGTAAGCTTTATGTTTCATTCATTTTTATGACAGTACATAGGGCTTTCAGGTCTCATCATTTTTCATTTTTTTCTTAACCTCGATATTAGCTAGTCATATTCAGCTCTCATCGCTTTTTTGTTTTTTAACTTCATTATTATGTTGTTCTTATTCCTGTCTGATTTAGTAGAGCATGTATATTGAGAATAGTGAGAGGGTGAAAATTTGAATCAGTGATCTGTCTTTCCTTCTATGATGTAACGATGTCCAGTGTTGATAAGTTGTGCTAGCATGCTGAGAACACATTCATAATCTCAAATCTCTTTTCTTGAATAATAACCATCTGTTCAATCCTACACTATAGTTCTTCAATTGAAGTAAGCATTTTTAATGTGTTAAGGCTTTTTAGCTTTTAATGGCTTATATTTATATGTTTAAATGTCAGTAGCAATTTTTTAATATCATGAAAGATTTAATTCCTCCTATATTCCTCTTGAATTTAAAGGCATATATCTGGGGAAGAGAAGTTGAAGAATTTGCAAAGGCTGTGAACAGAATTGCTAAGGATATAGAAGTAACATTCATTATTGCACCTCAATTAGTGGATGTATATAGGGTTGCCCAAATAGTAGATGTTCCAGTATTCGCTCCAACTATAGATCCTATCGTTCCAGGACGAGGTGTAGGTAAAGCTCTTCCTGAAGCAATTAAAGAGGCTGGTGCTATGGGTGTTCTTGTAAACCATTCTGAAAATCAGAGAACCTTAAGAGAGATTAGACAATGTATCTTAAGAGCTCATGAATTAGGCTTAAAAACTCTAGTATGTGCCGATAGCCCTGAAAGCTCTGCAGCTGTAACCTTGTTTGGAGCTGATCTAGTTTTATCCGAACCGCCTGAACTTATTGGAACATTAAGATCTGTTGGAAAAGAGATGGCTGACTTTCTAGTTGAATCGGTTAAAAAGGTAAAAGAAGTCAATAATAGAACACTCCTGCTTGCTGGTGCTGGGATAGCCTCGCCTGAAGATGGAGCACAAGTAATAAGCCTTGGTGCTGAGGGACTAGGTGCCTCAAGAATCATTTACGAAGCGAAAGATAGACTTATGTTTATAAAACAAACAGCTTTAGCAATGATGAATGAATGGAGAAGAGTAAGAAGATAGATAGAATCAATAATTTTAGGCGTAAGGTGAATTAGTTTAATACTTTGTTGAGATGCATTATCTACGATCTAATCTCTCTAATAACTATGTCTATTCTTACTTCAAGTAAAAACTATTAAGTATTCTTTTTATGCGCAGTTATGTTTTTACCTTGCTATTTCATGTTTCTATAGTTAGCGATGCTCTTCATCATATATACTACGGGTAGATGTAATCTAGGTTGTAGCTACTGTGGTGGAAGCTTCGACCCCGAGATTGTTCCATGGAGTGTAGAGTATCCATTAAATGATCTAGAAGGCTTAATTAGAGATGAAGATATAGTAGCTTTCTATGGTGGGGAGCCTTTACTAAACCAAGAATTTATCAAGAATTTTATGGATATGTTTACAGTTAGTAGATATGTTATTCAGACTAACGGTCTCCTTCTACATAGACTAGAAAAGAATATAATTCGGAGACTTGATACAATACTCGTTTCAATAGATGGTGATAGTAGTTTAACGGATAGATTTAGAGGAAGTGGGGTATACGGGAGAGTTTTAGAGAATGTTAAGAAGATAAGAGAAGATGGTTATAGTGGAGATATTGTTGCTAGAATGACTATAACGGAAGACAGCTGCGTATATAGAGATGTTAAACATCTCTTATCTACAGGTTTATTCAATCATATCCATTGGCAGATCAACTTTATCTGGGCAGATCTTTGGAGAAGCCTATGGAGATGGATAGAAGAAGATTACAAACCTAGTTTATCAAGGCTCTTTAATGAATGGATAAGCCGGTTAGAAGATGGAATAGTAGAAGGTATTGCACCATTTCAAGGAGTATTAAAGAGAATAATCTATGATGGACCAGCTCCCCCATGTGGTTCAGGGTCAGAATCATTTACAATACTTACAGATGGTAGAGTTATCTCATGCCCTATAGCAGTTTCTGAGAAATGGTCTCAAATAGGATCTATCAAGGAAGTCTCTAGAGAATATCTGGAGAGTTTAAGACCGTGTATATCTGAGCCATGCATTACATGTAGCTACTTTAAGATATGTGGTTCTCGATGTCTCTATACTCATATTGAGAGATTATGGGGAGAGGAAGGAATGAAAGCAATATGTGAATGCTCTAAACATCTAATAGACTTAGTTAAAAGAAATATTAAACATATAAAAGAGATAGCTTCGAGTGGAAACCTTACATTAAGGGAGATCAGTTATCCAGAATACAACAATACTGTTGAGATTATTCCTTAGCAAGCTACAACGTTAAAACATACAGGATACTATGCTTTATTATTCAATGAGTCTTGAAAGCTTTCTAACAAATTCTCGGAGATCTATGCTAGGTATTGTTAGTTGATGAGTAGATGAGTTCCTAGCGAATATCGTAATCACTATATTGTTTTCTACTTTATCTATTTGATAAATTGACCCACTTGATGCTTTAAACTTTATAGAATAGTCTGGACTAGCCTCAATAATCTTAGAGATCTTCTCCCTAAATTCTGTTAAGACTTCATCTAGTTCTGACTCATATGATCTTTCAACGATCTCATTCAGAGTTTTAGGAAGCTCCTTCTTTATCTTTTCTATAATTTCTTCTGGTAGTGAAGCTAGTTCATCAATAATCTTTTCTCTTACAGGCTTAGGCATAGATCCAAGTGCTTTCTTAACATCTCTATTTAAGAGATTTCTAAGTTTACTATTCATGGTTACTTGATATATTTTTGCTTCTCTAATCCAATCATATATTGTATCTTTTGAGAAACCAAGAGCTTTAGCTGCTTCTTCCACATTTTTCCATATACCCTCATTAATACATCTCATAATGAATTTCCCTTTTTCTGCAGGAGTCAGCTCTTCACGGTTTGTATGTACTATTGCAGCTATCTCTATAGCCTCTTTACGATTACAATTGTAGATGATACATGGAGCTTCATTTATGTTAAGTATCTTTAATGCTTCTAATCTTGTCCCGCCATCAAATACTTCATATTCTCCATCTTCTGTTTTTCTTACTAGAAGTGGCTTTATCAATTTCTTTGAGTTATAAGTTTCGATAATACCCTGGATGACCTCGGGGCTTCTAGCTTCTCTAGGATTATAATCTGCAATCTTTAGCAAACTTATCGGGATCCACTTTATCTCCATTTCTTCAACCTCTTAATTTTTAAGAGGGGTTTATCATAATCTTCAACTTTTACTTCTATCTCACCTTCAGCGTCTAAGAAGTGGCTTACATTAAATTTCTTTAAAGCAAGTGTGAAGACATCTTTAAGTCTCTCTCCATGTCTTCCTAATACATCTCTAAGCTCACCTTTACCGACTACTGCCTCATTCCATTCTCCAAGCTTACTATCTAGATTTTCCTTTAATATTGTTGCAATCTTTGTAACCTGCTTGACTGCTGCATTCTTACTTTTTAACTTCGGCATTTCTCTTCTCCTTCAAGTATCTTCTAATAGCTAAACGGACAATTTGAGAAATAGCTCTTTCTTCTTCTCTAGCAATCTTCTCTAATTCGATGTATAGTTCTATAGGTAATAGCACTCCAACAAATTTTACCTTTTTATTCTTACTTGATAAAAGATCATTTAAAGATTTTTTATTAATATCTTCCTCATATTGTTTTAAGATCATTTTATCCGTCATGTTTTTTCGCACCAGATATTTCACGAAGAATATATAAATATTAATTAACCAGTATTCGACATATATAATCGGTTAGGATGGGGCGGAGAATCATAGGTAGGGTCGAGAGATGGACTATTAGTTTGAAGCCTGAGATAGATCAGATGCTAGAACGGGTAGCTAGGGAGAGAGGATTAAATAAGACAGACCTTGTAGAATCTATCATATTAGAATGGGCTTATAATCATGGGTACAATAAGATAATACATTTCAACTTTAGGAATAGCTCAATAACTGTCTGGGATTATTTATTGAATGAAACGGTGGATTTACATTATGATTCTGTTAAGAAAACCATCATATGTAGTAGATGTAAAACAACATACTGCGGACATATTAATGCAGCTATAAAGATACCTGAAGTAAGACAGAGGTTGAAGAAAGGTCAGATAATAGTAGAAGATCTCTAGACATTAGTGTTAGGTTTCTATGAGATTTCTAAGTATCTCTGTTAAGTCTTTCTCGTTCTTAATCTCGTTCTTCACTTTAACAATAACCTGTAATGTCTCCTTGATCTCTCTGATTAGTTTTCTCCTTTCACTAATAGATGCAATATAGTCCCGAGGGGTGGGCTTGGTCTTCAAAACATCTATTGATTGCTCATCAAACTTCTCAAGCTTACTGAATAAAATATTCAGTCTATCAATCAACTTCAATAACTCTTCTTGTAGATCTAGGTATCTTACAAAGTGTTTTCTATAAAATCTATGTGAGAGAGAACCTCTGTCTTCTACTTTTACTATTTGGTGATTAAAGTGTTTAACTACATCATCTAACTTGAAGTTGTATTCTTCAGCTACTTCTCTAAAGGATTGTATAAAATCTATCTTCTTATCTATCTCCAGTCTTTCAGGATGCAAGCATACTGGACAGCCTCTAGAAAAAGCTGTTGCTTCACCTCTAAGATTTTTTATAATATATGTTTCCAGTTTGAATATTTTTACAAATTTAAGAATTAATTTCTTAATTATTCTCAATGTATTCATCAATTGTTGAGTCTATGCTCATAGTTTTTGGTCTGACAATTGGACTACTCTCTATATTAAATTTAGTTGATAAGAATCTAGCTAGAGATATCTTAACTATCCTCTCTATACTGCTTCCATTGATTTACTCATATAGAAGGCGGAGAGAACTTGGGAGGTTTAAAGGTCTCTTCAATAAGAGAAGTGACTAGTATGAGACTAGAAACAATATTAGAAGCATTATAGATGTAATCATTGATAGTATTTTCTTCTTGTAGAATCCTTCTATGAATACTATGAAGAAGATTATGAAATTGATTATATTTTCAATGGTTATCAACAAATAAGATATTGGGCGAAATACTGAGTTGATTATGATTGATGTAATAACTATTATCGATTGAGTCAGTAGGAGGGAAAGTAGAATTCTATCTTCTTCCCAATTTTTACTCTTCAGTCTTCTCTCCCTAAATCTAATCAAGAAAAATACTGTAAGGATTATCAGTGATGCTACTCCCAGTACTAGAGTTGCCAAATTCTGGCTCATCAATAATCAATAATTTCTAGATAGTTAATAATTTCATATGATTAAGTTAGAGGATGAAGCTCGGGGAGAACTAATCTATTTTCTCCTGTAAACTCTTCTCAGGTAATGATTGTCTAGATTCTTCTATGAGCTGTGTAACTGTCTCCTGTATGTTGGTTTCAAGTAGAATGTTTTTATCTATTGGGTAGATAAATGGGAGAGGTATATCTGCAAGTGGATGGTTTATTTCTCTTAAACCTAGAGCCTTTCTAGCTTCATTAATTGTTTCTATCCCAGCTTGGATTCTAATAGCATGTATTCTTGTTTCTTGCTCAGGGTTAGTCCATTCTAATAGCTTGAATCTTGCATTAACTTTCAACCTCTTCCTTAAAGCTTCTGTTACTGCAGCGGATATAACTTGCTGAATGCTCTTAACCTTCATAGTGAAAACATTTATCTGATTTCTAGAAGTCTCGAGAGTTGCAGCTTTAGTGACTCCAAGCATTATCTCTGGTACACCTGTTACTGTAACTATCTTCTGCCGATATTCATTTAAGATATCTAGGATTTGTAGTTCATGGAAAGGGTGTCCTAGGTCTTGTATGCTTATGTCTCCCTTAAGGATGAAGCTTGATCCAGGTTTAGACTGTTCAGCTATTTTAACTAGCCTCTCAAAATCTGATTCTGTTCCACTCTTCATTATGAAGACTTTACTTAGGACGCCTTTTCTCATAAATGCATCTCTAACTAATAGTTCTGCATGCATCTGTCCTTCTAGGACTCTTCTCAGGGAAGAGATTATAGGAGACCCGTAAGCTCTCGTACCTAGTGGGTGGAGCACGACGTGTACTATTTCATCGGGTTTGAATAAGATCTCCCTCCCATGTATCTTCTGGACGTATTCTTTTATTCTTCCATATTCATCTCGGATTACTTCTACAGTGTATGTATCTAGTATCTTAAAAATAGGGCTAGCGTAGACTTCAATATATGATTCACCGAAGATTATTGAAGAGATTGCTAGGTTTCTTAAAAACATTATGAAGTCGTTCTCATTCTTGGTAATCCATTCTTCAATCTTTTCTACTTCGTATTCTTCTCCAATGATGATCCATCCATTAACTAATGATGCATTAACTAATACTTCTATGGCAGCTCTAAGATCGGGATTTCCTTCAACGAGTTCAAGGAGCTGTCTCTGGTCGAGAGGTTTAGGCTCACCCTATCTCCAACCATGAATAGTCTCGGCAAGACCTTTTTCCTCCTTCCTAGATTTAAAAAAGCCTATGAGAAACTTCATAAACAATTCTTAGTATCTAAAACTATAATCTTTGAGAGAATTTTTATGAGAAGATTCGATAAGTAGTAATAAATAGTTAGAATTAGTACATATTTGATGATTTCACCATCTCCAAATCTCTTTTATTCTGGCTTGTTGCGGTGGATTTGACGCTGCATATACTGCTAGAGCTAAAGCTATTACGTAATCGTCGTGCCATCCTGGCGGGGCCTCATATCTAGTTCTTCCAGTCTTATCCTGTATCTTCTTGAATTGTTGTAGTTGTCTTATTAGTTCTTCACAGTCTACCGGTATTTTAATCCTCCTAGATCTTATATAATTGTAGAGGTTAAGGATTATTGCTTCTTTTAGATTCTGTGTTATCGTTAATCCTTCAACATTTACATGCTTTTCTACTAGAAAATCGTATATGGGTATACCTATCCCAGTCTTATCTATTAAAACTCTTACTGGAGATAAGGTATCTATTAGCTTAGCTATGTATTCTCTTTGATATACCATGTCTACATCTACGAATTCTTTAACAAAGACAATTTTTAGATAGTCTTCTCCAGCTTTTTCAAGAACTATTATTATTGTGGAGTCTCTATATCTTCCTAAATCTATTCCAGCATATAGAGGGTTTGAAGTCTTGATCTCTGTAAATTCAGTATATTGATAATCTTCTAAACATGAAAGTATCATCTCTACAGGAAATAAGCAGTTCAATTCTTCAAGGAACTCCATCTCCATTTCCTGCATCCAGGCTATATGTGAGAGAGTGTTTCTTAATCCTTCAAGGTCTTCATTTGTAATATGTGGTGAATCTCTATAATGTATCTTGTGTTTTGAATATATACTGCTAACCCATGCTTCATAAAACCATCCTCTCCTACCTTTTGGAGTTGATATTAACGATAATCTACCTGACTTTCCAGCTATGATTGGAATTACAGCTGCTTTTATTTCTAGATCGTTCCTAAACATTGCTGCTTCATCTATGTATATCTGGTCTGCTCTATATCCCCGTATTGTGTCTGGGTTGTTCGGTAGACAGATGATCCTACTACCATTCTTGAGTGTTATCTCGGTTCTCGATTCAGAATTAACAATGTTGAGAGAACATGTTTGTTCTCCTAGCTTTAATCTCTTGTCCTTTAGTATTGATAATTGTTCTCTAATTTTCCTGAATAGCTCCATGCTTTGTCTTAGCGAGTAGCTAAGAAGTATCGTTGTATAAAGAGGGTTTAAGAGGCTCCATACTATTGACTCTAAAGCTATAGTGAAGCTTCCACCTACAGCTCTAGACTTTAACATCACTCTAAACCTACTTTTATCATCAAGCCATCTTCTCTGCCAGTCGTATAGTCTTATCTTCGTCTCACCGATGTCTAGAAGTAGTTGAGCTAGATCGCTTACCTTCATATTCTTTAATCATTTCATTTAAGATTTCCTCAGATAAACGTTTAAGACGTATGATATCGTTTAATGTTCTCGCCCTACCTTCAATTACAATGTCTTCTCCAATCTTCTTAACTGTAAGGTTGACTCCGAACAAGAGTTCACTGGTAGATAGTTGCTTATCTCCTTTACGGCTATGGAATATCCAGCTCACATGAGTAGCTATTAAAGTATAGATTAAAAACTTCAAAAAACCATTTTAAATCGCAAGAAGTAATTCAGAATGTTTGTCAGCAACCTATACTTATATTCTATCTAGGTTTGATAATATTTGTAACTGGTGGATAATTAAATGAGCGGTGCTGTCTTTAATCCGATAGGTGTTGTTAGAGTTAATCTTGATGATGAGTATGTTAAACAGTCTCATGAAGGTGTTGAAGGATGCCTAGAGATATTCGAAGAATATATGGAGGGGTTGGAGGGCATAGATGGTTTTACCCATTTAATAGTTATAGCTTATCTACATAAGGTGAATAGTGAACAGAGGAAGACTCTTAAAGTTAAACATAAGAGATTACTGGGACTCGGTATCGACCTAGGGGACTTACCAGAGGTTGGAGTATTCTGTACGGATTCACCTCATCGACCTAATCCAATAGCTTTAACAATAGTTGAAGTTGTAAAAAGAGAGAAGAACATATTGTATGTAAAGAACCTAGACTTGTTTAATGGAACTCCTATTCTAGATATTAAGCCTTATACATTAGAGAGGGTGATCATTGACATAGGCTTCCCAGAATGGTATGTCAATCTAAGAAAGAAAGTTGAAGAAAAGATTGGAAGAAAAATATCAGAATTATGAAATAGAAGCTTAATATCTGCTGGTATGATATCCTTAATATCTTATCTTCTATCTTTACTGTGCTAAGCTTCTCTTAAAGTATTTTACTGATATAAGTAATAGCATGGAAGATGTTATGATTAATGTTATATAGTATGTAGCAATCCTCCACTTGATGACTGAGCTCCATGAATCAATTTCTAAAACTCTCTCCATATATAGGTAGACTCCTGCCTCTGTTAATCCAGCTCCTCCAACTGTTATTGGTAAAACTCCAAAGGTTTCTCCTGAGCGGAAAGCATATAGTGTATTTAAGAAGTTATTGTATCCATATTCTGCTAGTATTTCGTGGAGTATTATTGCAGGCGTTACAGTCACTATTACGGTGAGTACTATTAATAATGTTAGATATAAAATGTATCTTGTAGAGAGGATTGAGCTAATTATTCTTGAATATTCCTTGGCTGTGTCCTTCAACATAGACGCTATGAGATGAGAAGAGTGGATTTTCCTAGCTATAGGAATTCTTATCTTTACGAAGAACTGAACCTTCTTCTCTTTGGAAAAAGATATGATAGCTACTATCAATGTCATCTGAAATAATGATATTAGTAGGATAGTTATAGCAAGCACTCTTTCTCCAATTATTAGAGCATATATCCCAGATGCAAAAGAGAGAATGGCGCCTATAACAGTATCTAGTATGAGCTCGATGAAAGTTATCGAGAAAGAAACTGCAGGGGATAAACCTTTCTCTATAAGCATAAACGCTCTAGCTGCTTCATCTGCAAGGAAAGGTAGTGTTGTGAGAGCGAAGAACTCACTTGAACTTCTTATGAGTATTGATTGAGAAAATTTGAAATCTGTATTGCTGAAAAGTTTTAACAGAATGTAAAATCTAGTAGCTTGAGATATTAGGCGGGTCAGCGTTATAGTTAGGGAAAGTAGTAGAAGCTGAATGGAGAAGGCGGTTATTTCTTGTAGAGGTATATTAGATATGTATATTATGACCAATGAGATGGAGACTGCCGATATTATTCCTAATATTGATTTCTTAAAATAGCTAAGCTTCATAACCTTTCACATACTATACATATAGATTGCTGGACAGCTTGAAGTATCCTTTTAATTATACGTCTAAGAGGCCACGTAATATGGAGATGAAGTGGTATAGTATCAGTTATTTTGAATCCATTTCTAAGTAGTATCTTCTTAATAGTGTACCATGTAAAATGATGGATATGAGTTGGGTCGGCAAAACTATCATAAAATCCGAATCCAAGTGTATTAGGTGAAAGAATCAACATTTTACCTCCCTCTTTTAGGATCCTTCTACATTCTTGAAGAACTCTATCGATATTTTCTATATGTTCGAGGACATCGAACGCGAATACCCCATTAAAACACTTACTCCTTAAAGGAAGATACATTGCTGAAGCGATTATATCAGGCTTGTTTACAATATCTATTCCCACGTAGACTTGAGAGTTGCAAAAACTTTTATAATGTTTTGGGCCACATCCGATTTCTAGAACGTTCTCTAAGCCTATAGTGAAGCGAGCTGTGAGATCTGCTTTGTATTCTCGGAAGATATTCCAATATCTTACAATTGTTTATCCCTCCATGCAATATTTGATGATAGTTCGTATCAAGGATTTATACTTTTAGATAATGATAAAATGTCCTAGCTATCAATGCATTTAGAGAAATTACATCTAATCTATAACTTGCATATTTTATGTTTATCTGGAATTCTTTCCAAGTAACTCTTCTATTCTCGTTATTTTCCATGCAAGTATGGCTACTAGAGCTTTTAGATCATATCCATTTCTATGGCGGATAAGTTCTGGAAGTTCTTCAGCTATAAATCCTATTTCTTCTCTCTGATCACCGATTTTCCTTTTGTACTTCTTAGGTTTCGGTATTATTATCTTTTCTAGTTCTGCCTCATCTATTTTTTGTACATCAATTTTATCACTATTAACCTTTATCGGAGTAAACTGTAGATACCTTCTAAGATCTCCAATACTACAATAACTCATCGAGACATAATATCATATAGATGTCTAATTTCTCTGAGAATCTTGATTAACCGGGTCTGGGTGGTCTTTGAATAAAGGATTCTTCAGATATAGTATGTTGTAGGTATAGGTGTTTTCTTTAATGCGTCGGCCATAGCCTCTACGTCGCCCCGGGTTATCTTCTTAACCAGTTTAACATCTTTCTTAAACTTTGGATTATACATTCTCAAGATAATCTTCTGTAGTTTCTTTAGATCTTGTTTCTTCATAGTCTTTAAGATTCTTAGATTATATTTTCTAGATTGTATCATATCTAAGTTGAACCCCATCTTCTCTAGGGTCATATAGATATGTTCAAGTATTCTAGAAGGTTCTACCTTAACTTCTATCATTCCCGCATGTTTAAGGAATGGATTATATCTAGGCATAACTGCAACACATTCAACGTATGGAACATTTAGTAGAGACATGGTCTTCCTGACTATTCTAACAGCAAGCCCTATCCCTCTATACTTAGGGTGAACGATAATTCTTGCAAGTCTCCTAAAACATCTATTAATATAATCGAGATAATCTCTTCTAGATCTTTCATGTATTTCCTTTAGATGTGGTAGTGTGTTAAACCTTGCCTTCAAGTAAATATGTGGATAAACATAAACGACTACTCCAATTGTTTTATCTCCTATCCTAGCATGATAGATTGTAGACCGCCATCCTTTAAATTCTCCCTTATAATGCCAGAACTCTAAGCTTCTAAGATCTTCTATACTTCCTTCCTCGATTACAAAGTCTTTAAGTACCGAGCATTCTTTAGGCTCATGCTTAAAGTATTCCACCTTAACCTCTGGACCGAGACCTTTCCTTATTAAGATGTTTGGGTTCACATCTTCTATTAGGTCTTCATGGGTTGTTGCTACAATTAATGTTACTCCTTTCTTACGGCATATCTTCTGTATAAGATATGCTACTATCTTAGCTGTCTCACGGTCAAGTGTTGCACAAAACTCATCAAAGATAAGCGTTTTCACATTTCTGCTTAATGCTTTTGCAAGCTTATACCTATACTTCTGACCATCACTAAGCTCTCTGAATCTTCTTAGAAAAATGAATGCATCATTCAATCCAGTATAATTAAGTATCTCTAAAGCTTCTTGAAATGTTCTACCTATTCCATGAATTACTAATTGGTTTTTCCTTATCCTGATATTATTATCTGTTATGATTGGTTGGAACTCTTTATGCCTACACATTTCATCTACAAGCATGTATAGAAGTGTTGTCTTCCCTCCCCCGCTCTCCCCCGTAACATAAACTATGTCTCCCGGCTTGATCTCAACCTCGAAGTCCTTGAATATCGAAAAGACTTTTTCTTCATCTATTCCTAGACCAAATGCTTTAGCAACCTCCACAGTCCTTCTTGTTACTGGAGCTAGAACTCTAAACTCTTTACTAAGCTTGAAGAATTTCTGAAACCTATACTTTCCTCTAGGTCTATATCTAACTCTAAGCTTCATATTCGAAAGATGTAAAAGAAAAAATATGGATGTGAGAATTGAATAATCGTTCTAGATGTTACTGACTTAGCGTATTTTTGATTATGTAGACTGCGTCAGGTCTAAGTATTCTCCATGCAAACCTTTCAGATG
>Ga0197143_1002491_pt1 | contig 13480 bp, 12 predicted proteins | sample GBS70_MetaG_FD_148603 | JGI IMG/M metagenome (GOLD analysis project Ga0197143, IMG submission 148603) | Sediment microbial communities from Great Boiling Springs, Gerlach, Nevada, United States - GBS 70_MetaG | ecosystem: Environmental > Aquatic > Thermal springs > Hot (42-90C) > Sediment...
CCACTCGTCCTATCCAATAATTATTAGTGATAGGTGCTTGTGAGTTTTTCCATAAAATAATAGTGAAAGGCGAGGCTAAATCTGTGCCTCTTAAAATATATCTTAAACTTGAGCCAGGATTATTACTATTAGAAATATTTACATAATCATCCACCCCATCAAAACTTAAAGCTTTACCTATTTTACCATAAACCCATTGAGGAGGAGTATTGCCATCAGCATTAGTTGAAGAAGCATCTAATAATGTCCCATTATTTCCATAACCACTTAAGTCTCGTGCTATTGTACCCGTTCCCTCATCAAATGACCAATAACCAACTAATCCGGAATGAGGAGAAGGAATAAATAAATCACTGCCAACTTCATATAAAGTTGGTTCAAAACCGCCATCATTAGCCATTTTACTAATATTACTTTTAGTTTCAAATCTGGCTGTTAATTTGTAACGACCCCCTCTTACTTGATAAGCATAAAAATAATCTTTATTGTTTAGAGGATCTATGGGCAAAACAGAAAGAGTTAAAATTTTTCCTAAGGTAAAATTTACTGGTAACCATCCTTGGCCATCAACTTTTAAATAATTTGCTGAAGTTTGACAACGATAAGAGTACGGAGAAAAAACTTGAATTAAATTATAGCTTCCGCAAGTTGAACTTGAATCTGGTAAAGAAATATAAATAACATTTTCTTCACCAAGATCTATATTCTTTTCAGTCGAAAGAATAGTTTTCAAAGCAGAATCTAAAAGCTGAAGATCATTAATTCTTTTTGAATCTCTCGATTTACGAAAAATATCCATTGTGTTCCAGATATAAAAAAATGAAGCAAACAAAATTGAAATAAGACCCAAAACAATAAGAATTTCCACAAGTGTCATTCCTTTATTTTTAGATAAAAAATATTCCATAAATTATTCCTAAAGCAAAAATTAAAGCTAAAATTATTATCAAAAAATTTGGCAAAGAAAAATATTCTTTCTTTTTTAATTTTAAATAGATTAAGCAAAGAATTAAAAGATTAAAACCTAAAAATATCTCACTTACTAAACCAATAAGTTTAATTAAGGACAAAGGTTCCATAAAAGCCAAGGGGAAAATTGAAATGAACATAAGTAAATTAGCTATTTTAGGAGAAACTTTATAATCATAAATAAGTCCTCTTTTTAAATAAAAAGCCATATCCACAAAAGTAATATTTAAAGTCACAAACAAAACAGCAAGAGTCAAAAATAATTTTGGAAAATGGGGAGCCAAACTTTGTAAAGACTCTTCGCTCACTTTTCCGGCTAAAAATCCAACAACAGCTAAAGTATAAATCAAATAAAGTAAAGTAACTGTTAAAAGGCTGAGAAAATTTATTTTCAAATAAGATTTTTTGTTTTTACCAATCAAATCAAAAACAACAGGAAGGGCTGAAGTTCCTGAAAAAGCGAAAAGTAAAATACCATAAGGCAAAAATGGCTCTAAATTATTTTTTAAAGCTAAGCTAATATTTTGGAAATCAAATTTCGGCAAAATTATTAGAACAACAAAAGTAAAAATTATTAAAATACCAATAGTTAAAATTGATTCCATTTGAGCAAAAATACGAAGGTCTTTAAAAATAAAATAAAGATTAAAAAGGGCAAAAATTATTTTAATAATGAGTGGACTTATTGGTAAAATTAATGACCAAAATTTAACTAAAGCAATAAAATAAATTAAAAAAACACCGAGCATGCCAAAATAATCAAAAAGCCAAACAATATGTTTCATCGAAGGATGCAGATAAATTCCAGCTAAACCAGGCAAATTATGCTTTTCTTTAGTTTGAAATAAAATTTCTCCAAAAATTAAATGTAAAATAAAAAAAGCAAAAAGCCAAAAAATTAGCCATAAGAAAAAGTAATAACCACTTTGCCAAAAAGAATAAGGCAAAACAAAAATTCCTAAACCAATAATAGTGCTTACAATAGTAAAATAAGCTTTGAGTTCATTGGTTAGTTTCATTCTTTTCTGATCAATCTTTCAATATAAGTAAAGAGCCATAAAATGATTAAACTTAAAACAGTTACCCAAATTCCCTCAAAATAATAACCAAGACCAATAGCGGAACCAATGGCTGTTGTTGCCCACAAAGCTGCTGCTGTTGTTAGACCAATAATTTTCTCCTCGTGTAAAAATATAAGACCAGCCCCAAGAAAACCTACACCTACAACAATATTAGCTAAAACCCTTGAAGGATTGTTAGGTTCAAGAGTACTTCCTAAATAAGCAAAAAGAGCTGAAGCTAAAGCAACCAGAGCAAAAGTTCTTAAACCTGCTTGTTTTTTAAAAAAGCTTCTTTCTGCTCCAATAAAAGCTCCTAAACAAGCAGCAAAAAACAAACGATAGATTATTTCCCAATTAATTAAAGAATGAAGATTCATATCGTTAATTCCGACTTGATTAAATTAATAAATTTTTCGACCAAAATTTCTGGATCTTCTTCCCAAATTATTTTTCCTGGTCCTCTTTTTGCTTTTTCAATTATATCCTGAAAATAAGCTTCTGTCCCCCCTGAATTTAAAAGCACGCCCATTGGTTTTTCTTCTTCAAAAGCAGTGGTAAATTCATTTAAAGTTCCTATTCTTCCACAAATAAACAAAACACCGTCTCCCATTTTAACTAAAAGTAAATTTCTGCCACTGTAACCTTCACCTGAATATAAAATAACATGATGGTATTCTGTTGGCAGTTTGTATAAGTTTATATGTTCTCTATAGCTTCTTGCCGGCGAGATACCAATAACAAAACCACCATTTTCAAAAGCCCCTTTAGCTACCCACAAAGGAACTCCTGTTGTAGCTCCAGTTAAAATGACACATTTTCTTTCTGCTAAAATTTTACCTACATTATAAGAGATTTGGTGAATATCTTTTCGACAGGGAGTAATCACAGCAGCACCCGAAATTACTATTTTTATTTGTGGTTTTGCATTTTTCATATTAATAATTTTTATAATCCAAAACTAAATCACCGACTAACTTCATTTTCTTTTTTCTATTTAAAACTTTAGTTGATTTTTTAGCAAAAAAATGACTTTGGCCAGCAATTCGTCTTAAAATTTTTCCTTTCTTAGTAATCTTAAATCTTTTTAAAAATGACTTTCTTGTTTTGTTCATAATGACAACCATTAATTAGATGGTTTTAAAATAATTGATAAAAAGTTTGAAGACTTTTTAATTGGCTGGGCAATTTTGTAGGTTGTAGCTTCACTTAAAAGATTTAAAAAATTATTTAACTTTTCCTCCGCTAACTCAAAAAAAACTCTCTCTCGACCTTTAAGAATCAATTTAATTTGAACTTGATGACCTTTGGTTAAAAATTCTTTAACCATTTCTGTTTTTCTTTTTAAATCATATGGAGCTTCTCGAAAACTAATTCTTATTTCCTTTGTTTCTTTATACAACTTTTTACTCTTTCTTTCCTTTTTCTCTTTTTGATAAAGATAAGCACCATAATTACCTAATTTAACAACAATAGGGTTTTGCTGAGAATTAACTAAAATTAAATCAAGATTTTTCTCATTAGCAATCTTTTCAGCTTCAGGCAAAACAAAAATTCCTATTTGCTTATTATCCTCACCAATAAGTCTTACCTTATCTGGCCTGATTTTTAAAATTTTTGGGTCAATCAATTTTAATGATAAAATTATACCATAAAATGTTCATTTTAGGAATTGAAACAACTTGCGATGAGACTGGTATTGCTTTAATTGAAGCTAAAGAAAATAAAGTTAGAGTTTTAAAAAATGAACTTAGGTCCCAATATAAAATTCACAGAGAATATGGTGGGGTAGTCCCAATTTTAGCTGCCAGAGAACATAAAAAAAACTTGCCTATTCTTCTAGAGAATATTAAAAAATATTTTGACTTAAGAAAAATTGATTTTTTAGCTTTTTCTGTTGGACCAGGACTTTTACCTGCTTTAGTCAGTGGCAAGGAGTTTGTTCAAGATTTAGCAAAAAAGTTAAACAAAAAAATTATTCCTGTCGATCATTTGATGGCACATTTTTATTCTGTTTTTATTAAAGACAAAAATAGATGGCAAGAAATTAAAGAAATTAATTTTCCTCTTTTGGTTTTAATAGTCTCTGGTGGTCATACTAATTTGTATTTTTTTAAAAATTGGCGGGATAAGAAAAAATTGGGCGAGACACTGGATGACGCTGCTGGAGAAGTTTTAGACAAATGTGCGCGGTATTTGGGCCTACCATATCCAGGTGGACCAGAAATAGAAAGGCTATCTAAAAAAGCAAAAAATTATTTTCCCCTGCCAAAACCATTACTTCAAAAGGGTTATAATTTTAGCTTTTCCGGTTTAAAAACGGCTTTTATTGAGTTAGTAGATGAAATTAAAAATTATAAAAAGATTGACGATGAAATCTCTAATCTCTGTTTTTCTTTACAAAAAACAATCTTTGAAATTTTAATTTATAAATTAAAGAAAGCTAAAGAAAATTTAGATATAAAGGGAATAGCTATTTCTGGAGGTGTATCTGCTAATCAAACTTTAAGAAAAATGGTAAAGAAAAATTTCCCTCGTGAGAAAATTTATTTTCCTGAAAGAAAATTATCCACTGATAATGGTTTAAATATTGCCTTTGGTGGTTATATTCTTTATAAAAATGGCGTTCCCCCCTTAGATTATTATGAAATTGATGTTTATCCGAGATCTACTTAACTGCGCAAGAACGACAAAGTTCTGCTGCAGGATCAATTTTAAGTCTTGTATCCTCAATTTTTTGACCACATTCTTCACAAAGACCATAATTCCCTTTTTCAATTTTCTTTAATGCCTTTTCTATTTTTCTTAATCTTTCCTCTAAAATTTCTTTTTTCAAATGAATTTCTTCTTTATATTCATAACGATCGGCCATTTCATCAGAAGCAGAAACAACTTCTTTCAAAACCTCTTTGGCTTCTTCTTCATAGCTTTTAAGCATCAATTTTAATTCATCTTTCTCTTTCTCTAATTTTATTTTTATCTCCTCAAGATTCATGGAAGAAAACTAAAAATATCTTTAATACCCATTTCTGAAGCAGAATAGATAATATAATTATCAATCACTGTCCAAATAATTTTAAAATTATTCCCAAAATCTAAAATTCGATAAGAATAATTTTCTTGTTTTTTTGTCAGAAAATTATTCTTTGTTTTTGGTGGCTCAAGCCCTAAAAATAAGGTTTTTAAATCATCTCTCATTGTTAATTTTTCCCATTCTTGATTAAATTTTTGAACTTTGTTTTTGTCCTTAATTTCAAAAATTAAAACTGGATATTTACGAGTATAACCATAATAAATTAAAAAACCGTAACTTCCTGTCAAATTATTTTTAAATTCTTCAATTTTATCTGAAGAAATTTTTGTTGGTTTAATAAAGTAATCAAAAAGAAAATTGTAAGGAACTTTTTGTTTATTATAAAGAAAATCAACATTTATCTTTGTTCCAAAAACTTCTTGTATAGAAAGAAACTTTTCAAATTCTTCTTGCCAAACCGAAAAATCTAGATTTTTAAGCTCTATTTCTTTTGAAGAAAAATTTTTTAAGAATTTTATTTCTGGAAGAGTATAAATCTCCGACTGAAAAGGAATTTGTAATTGCGTTGGGGTTCCCGTAACATTTACAGGAATACTTGTAGCAACGGTTGTAGGAATACTTGTAACTTCTGGAGTAGTTGTTGGAAACAAAATAACTGTCGGCGTTGGCATAGTAATGCTTACCTTTTCTTCTCTCTTTTCTTCTCTCTTTTCTTCTTTTTCTTTAAAAAGAACATTTAATTTTTCTTGTGGTTTCAAAAACAATATTGAAAGGGGAATCAAAGCAATAATTCCGACAATAAGAAACAATCTCAATAAATTTGTTGGTAGTTTTAATTTTTTGGGGGTCTCACTTACTGGTTGTGAAATTTTTCTTTTTTCAAGTTCTTCTCGCAAAGGCTTTTGTATTGGTTCGCCAAATTGTGTTTCTTTTTGAGGAGTATAAAAAACTTCTTCTTTAGCAACTTCCCTCTCCACAGATTTTCCTTCGGAAGGAGCGGGCTCTTGATAAGAAAGTGGAGCCTCTATTGCTCTTGAAATAGGAGTTTCAAATTCCTGAACCGGTGTCTTTATTGATCCTAATCCTTCGGCTAGTTTTGTTTCTTCTTTTTGAATTTGAACCTCCTCTGTCTTTTCCTTAATTTCCTGTGGCTTTGTCAATATTTTTTCTTGACTTTCGATCTTTTGAACAGTAGGGGCCTCAATTCTTTCTTCTCTCTGCTCAATTTCTTTAGCCGGGCTTGTTTCTTCTTTTAAAAGGTCTTCGGCAGTTAAGATCTGATATGATATTTTTTTATCTTGATTCTTTGACATCTTTGAGGGAAACGTAAATTCTTCCATCTTCACTAATTTGCTTTACCAGAACATTTAGCTTTTCTCCTACTTTTATTTCATCTTCAATATTTTCAATTTTTTTATTGGCAATCTCGGAAATGTGAAGCAGAGCAGTTCTTTGAGGAACTAATTCTAAAATAGCACCAAATGGTAAGATTTTAATAACTTTACCGCTCACAATTTCACCAACCTTTAAAGAATCACTAATAATTTTAATCCAATTTTTAGCTAAAACGACATTTTCATAATTGTCTCCGCTAATATAAATTAAACCATCAGGATGAATATCAATTTTAGTATTAGTAACAGCAATAATTTCGTTAATTGTTTTGCCTCCACTACCAATAACTAAGCCAATCTTTAAAGGATCAATTTTAATAGCCTCAACTTTGGGGGCTAAGGGACTAACATATTTTCTTGGCTCTTTAATAACTTCTTCCATTTTGTTAAGAATTTCATTTCTGGCTTTTTTTGCTTTCTCTAAAGATTCTTTTATTTGTTCAAAATTTAAACCTTCGATTTTCACATCTAACTGAATAGCAGTTATTCCTTCTCTTGTACCAGCAACTTTAAGATCCATAGCACCAAAAAAATCTTCTGGTCCCTGAATATCAGTTAAAAGTTCATAATTATCGTCTGAAGAGTAAGCCATACCTATGCTTATTCCAGCAACATGCTTTTTCAAAGGAACACCAGCCGACATTAAAGCTAAGGAGCTAGCACAAACCGAGCCCATAGAAGTGGAACCGTTTGAAGATAAAACCTCAGAAACAACCCTAATCGTATAAGGAAAATCTTCTTGAGAAGGAACTAAATTTCTTAATGCTTTTTCGGCTAATTCACCATGACCAATTTCTCTCCGTGATGGCCCTTTGTTAGAACCAATTTCTCCCACTGAAAAAGGTGGAAAGTTATATTGATGGATAAAATGCTTGAGTCCTTCATATTCTATTTCTCTTAAAATAAGCTCTTCTCCTGGAGCTCCTAAAGTGACTGTTGAAAGAATATGAGTTAAACCTCTTTTAAAAATAGCTGAACCATGAACTCGTGGTAAAACATCTATTTCCATAAAAAGCGGTCTTATTTCATCAAGATTTCTTCCGTCGGGCCTTCTTTTCTCTTCTAAAACAACCTTTTGAAAAATTTCTTTAAATTTTTTATTTAAAACATTTAAAACATAGGGCGTTTGATCCCCAAAATTCTCTTCATTTAATAAAGAAAAAACACTTGACCAATTTTTATCTCCCTCCTCTTGACTAAATAGCAAATTTTTTAAATCAATCTTTTCTTTTCCCAAGAATTCTTCTAAAGCTTCTTCTGCCTTCTTATAGTTTTCATCTTTAAGCAATATTTTACTTTTTTTATCTTTTGTACTTTCTTCAATAAAATTAATAATTTTTTTGATCTCTTGATGAGCTAACTGAATCCCAGACAAAATTTCTTCCTCTTTAATTTCCTTACCTTCAAATTCAATCATATTAATTTTATTCTTTGTCCCCGAAACAAAAAGCTCTACAGGCAGATTATTTAAAGAATCAATTTTAAAACCAGCAATTGGTCCTTGCCAAGGAATTTTTAAATATTCTAAACCAAAGGTGCTGCCTAAAAGAGCTAATAGAGCTGGATCGCTTTCTGGATTATAAGACAAAACAGTATTAACAATATGGATTTGGTAGCGAAAATTTGATGGAAAAGCTGGTCGAAGACTTCTATCAATTAAACGTGCATTTAAAATTGATGTTACTGTCGGCCTAGTTTCTCTTCTTAAAAACCTACTACCAAAAATTTTGCCGGCAGCATAAAATTTTTCTTCATAATCAACTGTCAAAGGTAAAAAATCTACATGTGGTAATTCTTGACCTAAATTAATTACTGTCATTACTATTGTCTCCTTACTTTTTGTTAGCAAAGAAATCATTGACCTTTCTGCCCAATCATTAACTTCAAACTCAATGTCTAAATTTCCGCTTTGATAATGATATATTTCTTTCATTTTTATATCAAAATAAAATTTCTCAATTCATTTAAATCATAATAAAAATCAGCTAACTCCTTAAGTTTGATCGAGGTTGTTTGACTAAAACCAGCAATTTCCACTTGTTTTCCTTGATTTTGTAAATATTCGACCAGGTGATAAAAATCACCGTCTCCAGTAACTAAAATAATCACATCAACCAAATTACTAAATCTAATAGCATCAATAGCCATACCAATATCCCAATCCGCTTTTTTAGTACCATCGGGATAAATTTGAATTTCTTTAATTCTTAAATGAATTCCTTGTAAAATTAGAGCTTCAAAAAAATCAATTTCCTTAGGAGTAAGTTCAGAACGAACAACATAGGCAAAAGCATGAATTAGTTTTCTTTCGCCAACCAAAAGATCGACTAATTTTTTAAAATCAACTTTAGCACCGTAAAGATTTTTAGCTGAATGATAAATGTTCTGAGTATCGATAAAAACATTAACTCTTTGAAATTCTTTACCAAAGGGGTTCATAATCTTAATTCTTCAACAATTTTTCGATAGCGATTGTAAGATGTCTTTTTAAGATAGTTTAAAAGCTTTCTCCTTTGACTAACTTTCAAAATTAAACCCCTTTTAGAATTTTTATCCTGTTTATTTTGACTTAAATGTCTTTGTAAATTTAAAATTTCTTCAGTCAAAATAGCAATTTGAACTTCTGGACTGCCAGTATCTTTTTCGTGTTTACCAAATTTTTTGATTATTTCTTGAATTTTTTCTTTTATATTTGGCATTATATTATAATTTTATCATAAAAATAAAGAAAAGCAAAATGAGAGAATATTTACCGAAATATGAAGATTATTTAGCTTTAGAAAAAGGGAGAAGTCAAGGAACAATTAAGGAATATTTACGAAAAATAAAATTTTTTCTTGATTGGTTAGAAAAAAATAAATTTAAAAATATCGATGACGAGGTTATTTATAATTTTCGCTCTTATTTAAATAAAAGGGGACTTTCACTTAAAACTCAATCTTATTATTTAATTGCTTTAAGAAATTTTTTGAAATTTCTACAGAAAAAAGGGAAAAATGTTTATGATCCTTTAAAAATTGAACTACCAAAACTTCCCGAAAGAGAAATTAATATTTTAACTGATGAAGAGTTAAATAGGTTTTTAAGTTCAGCCAGTGGAGAAGATCTAAAATCTTTAAGAGACAGAGCCTTATTAGAAACTTTGTTTAGTACCGGTCTTAGAGTTTCTGAACTTTGTTCTTTAAATCGAGATCTTGATATAAATAAAAAAGAAATAAGAGTTAAAGGTAAAGGCGGGAAAACAAGATTAGTTTTTCTTTCAGACATAGCGAAATTTTATTTAAAAAAATATTTGGAAAAAAGAACCGATAAAGAACCAGCACTTTTTATTAGTTTAAGTAAAAGCTCAAAATTTAAAAGACTAACTCCACGTGGCGTTGAAAAAATTATTAAACATTATGCTAAAAAAGCTGGCATTATCAAAAAGATAACCCCACATACTTTAAGGCATCAATTTGCTACTGATCTTTTGATTGCTGGAGCAGATTTAAGGGCTATTCAACTTTTATTAGGACATAAAAATTTACAGACAACTCAAATTTATACCCATTTAACTAATAAAGAATTAAAAGAAATTCATCAAGCTTTTCATGGAAGAAGAAGAAAAACCTAGCCACATCCACCTGAGCTTTCACCACATTCTAAACAGGTATAACAACTTCCGGTTCTTGTTGTCATTCCACCACAATATTTGCAGGGCGGTCCAGCTAAATTATTTTTTTCTTCTTTTATTACCTCCTCTATTTCAATTAATTTAGGATGTTCTTTTAAAATTGATTTTTCTTTAACTTCTAAACCAATTTCTCTAAGTTCTTCTGGAGTTAAAAATCTTAAAGCTAAATATTTAAAGATATAGTCAATAATTGAACTTGCGATAGGAATATCTTCATTATTAGTAATTCCCATAGGCTCAAATCTCATATAAATAAATTTATTGGCTAACTCTTTTAGAGGGACGCCGTATTGTAAAGCAATAGAAACAGAAATAGCAAAAGCATCTAAAAGTCCTGCTAAAGTGCTTCCCTGTTTTGACATACGAATGAATATCTCCCCTAAACTTCCATCTTCAAAAGTGCTATAAGTTAAATAACCCTCATGGCCAGCAACAGAAAATTTATGAGTTTCTGATTGTCTAACAAGTGGTAATCTTCTTCTTTCAATTCTTTCTTTTGCTTTTTTCCCTTTCTTTCCTGTATAAAGTGCCTGAGTTGCTTTAGAACCATCTCGATAAACAGCAAAACATTTAATGCCAAGTTTCCAAGCAGTAAAGTAAGCATCGTAAATTTCTTGAATTGTTGTTTCATTAGGCATATTAAATGTTTTTGAAATTCCTCCAGAAATAAATGGTTGAACTGCAGCTACCATTTTTACATGCCCCAGCCAATGAATAGATCTTCTTCCTCCAGGTGGTTTAATAGCACAATCAAATACAGGTAAATGTTCTTCTTTAAGATGTGGGGCGGTTTCAATATTTTGTGTTTCTTCAAGATGCTTAATGATATCTTTAATTTGATCCTCTGTATAGCCAAGTCTTTTAAGAGCCAGTGGTACAGTATTATTTACAATTTTCATATAACCACCACCAACAAGTTGTTTCATTTTCACTAAAGCAAAATCAGGTTCAATGCCTGTAGTATCCGCATCCATCATAAAGGAAATAGTATTATGGCTGATAAAACCATTAGCAATATAAGTAACATTTGAAGGCACAGAAAGATCATAGGTTAAATTTTCTCCAGCTGATTCATTTAAAACAACATTATCAAAAAATATTTTCTGCGTATAAAATTCTAAAAGATTATTTTTTGTTTTTTCTAAAATTCTTAAAGCAAAACTGCGAGTAATTGCACCCTTTCTTTTAAACTCTAGTCTAAGACTATCTTTTTCTCTTTTAGATAGAGAAGGTAAAAGCTCTTGGATAATAGATTCTGATAAATATATTTGGTCCATTTTTACTTGACTCTTTTTAACAATAATGCCATCAAGAAGTTTATTTTTTCTTTCACCGATAAATCCAATGCCTTCTCTAAATTTTTTAGCATAATCTCTATTTTTTATATAAAGAACATAGATATTATTTCTTCCCCAGCCAGAAACACCTATTTTTGATTTTGTTGGATATCCTAAGGCTAAAAGAAGATACTTAACTTGATCGTGAAAATCCTTATCGTAAGTACAAAAAGCAGGAGTTTTAGAATCTTTCCAAACTGTTCCATCTGCTTCAAAAAGTCCTCTCAAAAATGCTGAATATATTTTTCTATCGTTAGAGTAAAGTATTGCTAGTGGAATATGTGGTTTCCATCCTTTTTCTGTTTTTCTTCTAATTTTAGAAAAACCACAAGCTTGCCACCATAATGTTAATGGAACTGAATTTACTGAAACCTCAATATAGCCTCTTTTAGGAGATATGATTGCTTTTAAATTAAATTGGTTTTTCAATATTGTCTTTAATCTTTCAATTACATCTTTATCTTCTTTATAAACACAAAATCTTAAACCCTTGGAATGCAAACTGCCATCACCCATAAAGTAGCCAACAAGCTCTGCTAATTCTTCATTCATAAATTCTGGTACCGTTGTTTCGAAATCAGATGTCCAGTAAAGTTCAGGTAAAGGAGGGAGTTTAATTGGCTGAGGAGAACCAAAAATTGTATTCATTTCTAAAGCAACAATATCTCCCTCTTTTATGTCAGCAAAATATTTCCATTTTAATGTTCCTGTTTTCTTATCAAAAACTTTAATTCGATGTTCCGGGGTTCCTACTATTTCATATCCATTTTTGGTTCTTATTCTTCTTGTTTCCGCTAAACCATTAACATAAAATTGAGTAGCTAATTGTGGACCCTCATCTGTCATTACCTCAATATTAAGATTTTGCCATTTATCTCCCAAAGGATTACCCAATGTTTGAATAGGCACTAATCCCCTTTCAGTAGAAATTAAACTTTCGCCAACTAAACATCCTGTTGGAGCAATTACTGTTGCTTGAGCATTTCTAAAACCGTATTTTGAGCCAAGTTCAATGACTTCATCCCAAACTTTTTTTGCTTCATTTAAAATTTCTTTATTAAATTCATTTTCTTTAACATTTTTAAGATGATCTTTATGCATTTTCATCACTTCTATCATTGGCTCTTTATTTTTTTCATATTCGGGAAATGGACCAAGTTTACTTGCAATTTCAGCTGAAAGTTTATAAGCAGTTCCTGTCATAAGAGCTGTAATTGAAGCCGCTAAATCTCTAGCAGAATCACTGTCATAAGGAAGACCTAATGCCATAATTAAAGCTCCTAAATTTGTATAACCTAAACCAATAGTTCGATATTTTTTTGTTTCTTCAGCAATTTTTGGATGAGGGTAATCTGCTTTTGAAATTAAAATGTCTTGGGAAAGAAAAATTGTTCTTGCAGTATGAATAAATGCAGGCACATCAAAACTCCCATCTTCTTTCAAGAATTTAAGAAGATTAATAGAAGCAAGGTTGCAGGAAGTCCAGTTTAGAAAAATATATTCTGAACAATTGTGAACTAAAATGCCGTTAGCTACAAAATGTTGAGTTTCTGGCTCAGTTAAATCATAAACCTCTTCAATTCCTTCAAATTTTATTTCTTTAATTTCATCAAAAAGATTATCTTTATAGGCTTCATAATTTTGATTGATTTTTTCTAATTTTTCTCTTTTTGGATGATCAAAATAAAAGCCTATTTCATTTTCAAAAATGATTCTTGAACTTCGAGTAATTCTTAAACTATGAAAGTTTTTAACTTTATAAAGCCTTAATTTTCTTTGTGAATCTGGTAGATATTGAATTAAAGTTTTTCTTCTATCCTTATAAATTTTTGCTTTAATACCAAAATTCAAAAGCAAAAGTTGGATTTGCTTTAGAAGCTCTAAAGAAGAATTATCTAAACCAACATAAAAACCTTTTTGTGGATTGCCGGTAACAGCTCCATCAACAGTAAAAATCCCTTGTAAAACATATCTGATTGACTCTTTATTAAGATCGAAAATTTTATCTTTGAAAA
>Ga0197143_1002492_pt1 | contig 13479 bp, 11 predicted proteins | sample GBS70_MetaG_FD_148603 | JGI IMG/M metagenome (GOLD analysis project Ga0197143, IMG submission 148603) | Sediment microbial communities from Great Boiling Springs, Gerlach, Nevada, United States - GBS 70_MetaG | ecosystem: Environmental > Aquatic > Thermal springs > Hot (42-90C) > Sediment...
CACGAGTGCCAGGAGCACCCCCAGCACTCCCCAAACCTTCCGATTGCGCAACATCGTACATCACCCCTTTGTGAGTTTCGGCCCCTTGGGCCGGGATTCAGCATCAGGATAAACTTCGAGCGTGAAAAAAACGTGAAATGACGAGAAAGGTGAAAATTTCGTCAAAGACAGATAAGCCTTGAAGGCGAATGGCGGCAGCACTATAATAACATCACGGGATGATGTCATATGAGCTTTGTGAGAACTCAGGTCTACCTCAAGCCTGAACATCATAGCTTCTTGAAGGAGGAGGCTAAGAAGCACAAAGTTTCCGTAGCAGAGTTGCTTCGCTGCATCCTTGACGACTACATGCAGCGAAGCAAAGCGAAAGAAGACTTTATGCAGATCGTCGCCCTGGGCCACAGCGGCCTCCAGGACGTCTCCGCCAAACATGATCAATACCTAGCTGAGGCGCTCCAGGCTGAGCATGTTCATTGATACTTCGGCATTCTACGCCCTGGCCGACAGCAGCGATCGCTACCACAAGGCTGCTAGAGCCTATTACGAATCGGTCGTGGGACAGAAGCGTCTGTTTACTACGGACTATGTGCTGGTAGAGTGCTGGTTTTTGATCGGCAGTAAGCTAGGGAGGAGCAAAGCCTTGGCCTTCTGGGATGGCCTCCGCTCCGGCATCGTTACCCTGATAGTCGTGCAGGGAAGAGATCTCGAAGCAGCCAGAAGGATCTTAGACGATTTCCCAGACCAAGATTTCTCTCTGGTGGATGCCACAAGCTTTGCCATAATGGAGCGGCTAGGGGAGAGGGAGGCCTTCACCTTCGATGAACATTTCCGGCTCTATCGTTTTGGCAAGCGGAGAAGTCAAGCATTCACTATCTTCCCTTAAGACCCTCTAACCGCGCCCAGGCCTGGAGAATCTTGCGGTTGATGGGAACACCCTCAAGAAAGCTCTTTCGGAGCGACTCCTCATGGATCTGCCCGGCCACACGGCAGACTTCGTCGTAAGCTCTCTGTAGATAAGCTTTGGCTTCATCGGTGCGCCCGCTCGCGTGTAATATCTGATAGTGCGTGAAATAGAAGCGCTGCGCTTGGGCGATTATCCCGTGCTGAGATTCGAGCACCTGCATGGCGCGCGTGGAGCAAGCTACTGCTAAGCTTAATTGCCCGAGCCCTAGATGCGCCCGACCCTTCTCCGAAAACGTCTCGACTTCTAGGCCTTTCAGGCCCGCTTCGCTCAGCATACTCACTACGCGATCAAGATAATCGAGCGCTTCCGCGTAGCGCCCTTGCTCGTTCTGGAGCGTGCCCAGATTCAAGAGGATGACCCCCAGGCCCCGCCGGTCCCCCACTTCGCTCATAAGAGCATAAGCGCGTTCATAGCACTCTTGAGCACGCGCCCATTGGCCAAGATCGCAGAATATCAGCCCCAGATTGTTGAGCGCTGCCGCTTGCCCCCACAGATCACCAGCCCTCTGAAATTCAGCGAGCGCGCGCTCTAAGTTCTGCTGGGCTTGCGCGTACTCTCCCACAAAGAGCTGAATGATCGCAAGATATCTCAGCGCGTATGCCTGACGGTGCCCATCGCCGAGAGCTGCCCACAGCTCTCCCGCCCGTTGGAAGTGCTCTAATGCTTGACTATACTCCCCCAGTTGCCCGTGAATATCACCAATATTATAGAGCACCCTCGCCGTGACGGAACGGTCAGGAAGTTTTTGGCTGATCTCTAAGGCTTCTCTCAGATCGTGCTGAGCGACTTCGCTCCGGCCTGCGGCCAGCTCGATCCACGCCTTCTTTTGATAAGCTTGGCAAAGCTGGGTTGTCTCGCCCAATCCTTGCGCAAGGGAGATCATCTCCGAGATCATAGCTTGCAGCTTCGCCAGCGCCGGCTTGATGTCGTAGATCGAGGGAAAGAGATCTGTGTAGCAATCCAAGAGCTCGAGCTTGGTCTTGCGCAAGCGCGCCGCGCCTTGGGCTCCGAGCTTGGGGAAGAGCCCAAGAGCCCTTTCGGTGAGCGTGAGGGCTTCGCGGTACGCATAAGCGCGCTGGGCCCGTCGGGCCGCTCGGAGCATATACGTGAGGGCTTTTTCCCATGCCCGCGCTCGCTCGTAGTGCCCCGCAAGCTCTTGGGAAAATTCTTCAAGGCGATCTGGACAGAGCTTCTCAAGCGCCTCGGCGATTCTCTTGTGTCCCAGTCGTCTTCGATCTGTGCTCAGCCCCTCGTAGACGACTTGGCGGACTAACTCGTGAGCGAAGCGATAGCGTCCCTCGCGCTCGACGAGCAGCCCCACACGGCGCAATTCATCGAGCCGGTCGAGCAGAGCTTCTTCAGGTTGGTGGAGGACCTCGCTCAAGAGCGGCAGCTCGCATGCTCGTCCGGCTATCGCCGCATAGCTCAGCACAGCGTGGGCCCGCTGGGGCACGCGCCGCAGCAAAGTCCCGATGAGCTCTTTTAAGCTCTCCGGCACCTGCGCCGCGCTGATCTCTTCCGTTGTGAGCCTCCAGAGCCCTTGGGGATCGCGCTGGAGCGTGCCGCTGGCTACCAGTGAACGCACAAGCTCTTGCACAAAGAGCGGGTTGCCCTCGGTCTCCGCGTAGAGCGTATCAAGAACTGCGCTGTCGTACTGATGCAAGAGCTGACTCAGCAATATAGCTGTCTCTTCTCGCGTCAGTGGCGACAGCACAAGCGTCTGCGCACAATCCCTGGGAAGCCTATCGAGCCAGTTGCGCAGCGGGCTGCCCTCCTGGGCTTCTTCGATACGATATGTCCCGATGAAGAAGATTCGCTGGTCTTTTAGATGGGTTATGAGATAGCTCAGGTACTCCAAGGTTGCGCCGTCGGCCCAGTGCAAGTCGTCCAGAAAGAGAATCAGTGGGCGTTCGCGGGTGCAAAGCTCGAAGAGCCCGGTGAGCGCGGCGAACCAGCGGGCTTTGCCTTGGGCGAGTGGCAACGGGGGATTGGGTGCAAGATCGGGAAATTTTTCGTGAAGTTCAGGGATGAACTGAGCGAGCTCACTGCGCCAGAGGATAGGGAGCTGCGTGAGCGTCTCATCAGAGATCTGCTTCAGCCCATCGCGAGCAGCTTGGAGTATGGGATCGTAAGGTGGTGCGTCGGCGTAGGCTGCGCCACGGAGGCAGGCTGCGCCTGCACTATTTGCAAAATGCTCGACCAAGCGGGTCTTGCCCACGCCGACCTCGCCCCCGATCAAGAGGGCTTGGCCTGCGCCAGCGCACGTCTTCTGCCAGAGTTTGTCGAGCGCGTGACACTCGCGCTCGCGACCGACGAAGGGCGTCTCAGTGGGCAGTTCAACGGCGCGAATTGGCTCTGGCAGCGCACCGCTTAAGATCTTCTCGTAGAGCGCTTGGGTTTCAGGCAGGGGCGGGACGTGCAGCTCTCTCCGAAGAATTTCGCAGTACTCTCTGTATTGTCGCAGGGCTGCCGCGCGATCGCCACTGAGGGCGTAGAGCGTCATCAGCTCGCGGTGCGCCCGCTCGTGCCACGGGATGACGCGCACGATCTTTTCCCAGACGGAGATAGCTTTTGGAAATTCTCGATCTGTCTGATAGATCTCGGCGAGCTGCTCTAAAGCCTCCAAGTAGAGTGACTGGAGGCGCTCGCTCTCAGAGAGCGCCCAGTCTTCGTAGATATCTGCTAGGGGAGTGCCACGATAGAGTGCGATCGCTTGTTCTAAGGCCCTCACCCGGCCCTCTGGGCCACCCTCTCCCGTTTGAGGGGTGAGGGTGATAAGTCGCTCGAACTCCTCGCTATCGAGCCAGAAGTCCCCAGCTTTTGTATTGAATCGCACGGCGCCGCCGGAGGTGATGAGCCATTGTTCTGAACCGAGCATCTTGCGCAGGAGCGAGAGGGCTTTCCGGAGATTGGCCCGCCCGTGCTCTTCATCGGCCTCGGGCCAGAACAGATTCGCGAGCGCCGTGCGCGGGTGAGCACGATCGTGTTGGAGGACAAGATAGATGAAGAGCTCCTTGACTTTTTGGGTTGGGAAGTCAAGGAGCTGCCCGTCGCGGCGGACCTCGATCTCCCCCAGAAGCTGAACTTCTAAGCGGGCCATCTCCGGTGCTGACTTTCACTTCACTAATAATACTGAAAAGTCAGCCGGAAGTTTCGCCCAGAAGTTCAGCTACGCCTCCTCGTACAGATATCTCTTGATGTCGAGCTTGCTCGACTTCTCGAAGGGCTTGTCGAGGATAATCAAGTCTTGCTGACTGTGTATGCGCTTGTACGGCGCAAATTCTTTGCTCTTCTCCTTGATCGCCTCCCAGATCATCTTCTTCAACTCTTCGGGAGAGTGCTTTTGCAAGAGCTCCGGCTTGGGATAGACGAAGGCTTTGATCACTTCGACGCCCTGGCGCTTGCCCCCCTTAATCATAATCTCTTCGATGAGGGGGATCTGCTTCAACTCAAATTCGATCTCCTCGGGGTAGACGTTCTTGCCCCCCTCAAGGACGATGACGTTCTTCTTGCGGCCCTTGATGTAGAGCCAGCCATCCTCGTCTAAGTATCCCAAATCGCCTGTGTGGAGCCAGCCGTCAGGGTCGAGGACCGCTCTGGTGGCTTCGGGGTTTTTGTAATAGCCCTTCATCACGTTGGGCCCACGGACGACGATCTCCCCGATGCCCTCTTCGTTGGGGTTGTCTATTCGTATTTCGACGCCGGGGACTGCTGGGCCGACTGAGCCGATCTTGTCGTTGAACGGCGTGCTGAACGTCAACACCGGTGAGGTCTCCGTCAGACCGTACCCCTCAATCATCCCGATCCCCAGCCGCCGTAAGCCGCGCATCACCTTGGTGTCCAAGGGTGCTCCACCTGAGAGAAAATATTTGAGCTGATTGCCCCCTACCAAGCGCTTCTTGATCTTCGTTCCCAGAAGAGTTGGCGCGTAGCGCCACAGGAAGCGCGCCAGACGGTTCTCTTGGATCGTGCTCTCTAGTTTCTCGTACATCGCATGGAAGAGCTTGGGCACGCCCACGAGAATACTGACTCTATTCTCGACCATGTATTTGGGCAGATTCTTATAGTCGTCGGTATAGATGAGCTGCGCGCCAGCATGGAGACAGCAGACGAGCACGATGAGCCCAAAGACGTGATACCACGGCGGGATCGCCAGAACCACATCGTGCTCAGTGAAGTCAATACGGCTGAGCGCGCTCTGAGCGTTGCTCACGATGTTCGTATGCGAGAGCATGACGCCCTTGGCATTGCCCGTCGTCCCCGAGGTGCAGAGCATCACCGCGACTTCCTCAGGGTCGGCGGGGACTCTCTCGAAGCGCTCGCTGCTGAGCCAATCGCTCACGGTGGGAACCCCCGGTAGACGGTCCATCGTCACGATGTGCTGGAGCTGTCTCTGATCTTTGACCATCTCGTAGTGTGGGGCGTCGGCGACCACGGCGCCGACAGCGTCCATATCGCGCAATACGTGCTGGACCTCTCTCGTTTGCCAAGAGGCATCGATGGGCAAAGCTATCCCTCCAGCCTTGAGAATCCCTAAGAAGGCGATCGCCCAGTCGGTGCGGGGTCTCCCAATGATCGCAAACTTCTCGCCCTTTTGAAGGCCGCGCTTCTTCAGGGTCGTCGCAAATTGATCCGACTTTCTCTGCAGTTCCCCATAAGAGATCTGGTCGTATCCCTCGGTGGGCTTAGGGATCTTGATGGCAATCTTGTCGGGGTGCCGGCTCACCTTATGCTCGATCAGATCAACAATCGTCTCCGTGCGTAAAGCTATGCTCATAGAGACCCTCCTTCACTCGATCCATCGTCCGTCTTCAAGATATTGTTGAGCTTCTAGCGCGGCGATACACCCGTCGGCGGCCGCGATCACCGCTTGGGCGTATTCCCCAGAGAACTTTCTGACATCGCCCACGGCGAAGACCCCGGGGATCTTCGTGCGCGTGCGCTCGTCCGTGAGAATGTAGCCCTTCTCGTCCATCTCGAGCTTCCCCTTAAGAAACTCGGTGTTGGGCCGATGCCCGATGCTCACGAAGATCCCCTGAATATCGCGTATCTCAGTGAGCTTGCCCGTGGCCAAGTCTTTGAGGACCACGCCCTCGACCCGCTTGTCCCCAAGAACTTCTTCGACGACGGCGTTCCAGATGAACCCAAACTTTGGATGGGCTTTCACTTTCTCGACCAAGAGTTGATCTTTGGCGCGGATCGCTTTGGGGTCGTCTTGGGGATGGCGCACCACCATGCGCACGGAGTTCACCAACTTTAGTAGAAAGAGCGCCTCGGTGAACGCCGCGTCTCCCGCCCCGACTATGAGAACGTCTTTGTCTCGAAAGAAATAGCCATCGCACGTGGCGCAGTAGGAGACGCCTCGCCCCAGAAGCCGATCAGCGTTCTTGGCGGGGAGCTTCACGGGTTCCGCGCCGGTGGAGATAATAACTGCGGGGGCTTCGTAGAGCCCCTGATCGGTCTTAACGATTCTCTTCGCCCCACTGATGACGAGATCTTTGGCTTCTTCGATCTTGATCTCGACGCCGAATCGTTGGGCCTGCTGGACCATGCGCTGCATCAGTTCCGGGCCCATGATGGGCTCAGGAAATCCCGGAAAGTTTTCTACTTCCGTGGTGTCGTTGAGCTGGCCGCCAGGGGTCTTCTTATCTAAGATGAGCGTCTTGAGTTTGGCGCGACCAGCGTAGATCGCAGCCGTCAGCCCTGCAGGCCCGCCACCAACGATAATCAGATCATACATCTATCTGTTCTCCTCCTTTGTCGAGAACCCCCTATGATAGCGTGTGAGGGGAGAATAAAGCAAATGTGGGTGAGGGCCTCCTTGCTAAACTTCAAAAAATCAGTAAACTGTAAGTTATCAATCTATACTCATCGCCCGCTCCCATGCGGGATGTGCGATCCTTGAAACTCTACAGAGGAGGATTTTCTTATGGTCGTTAAAGCACCAAAAGTGCAGGACTCCACAGCGCTCTTCCAGAAGATGAGCCAATACGTCCCTCGGGCGGTCTCCCCGTTAGCGCCGTTTATTATAGCTGAGGGTCGCGGCGCCATAGTGAGAGACCTCGAGGGGAACTCCCATATTGACTTTACTGGGGGCTGGGGATGCCTCATCGTGGGGTATGCCCATCCCAAGGTCGTGCGCGCCATCCAAGAGCAAGCGGAAAGATTCACCCACACCGACTGCAGCGTCATCATGTATGACGTCTACATCGAGCTTGCGGAGCGCTTGGTCAAGCTTGCCCCCGGCCCATCCCCAAAGAAAGCGATCTTCTTCAACTCTGGGGCAGAAGCCGTGGAGAACGCCGTCAAGATCGCCCGATCGTATACAAAACGCAAAGCTGTCGTCGTCTTTGAGGGTGCTTTCCATGGACGGACATACATGGCCCTCACGATGACCCACAAAGCCAAGCCCTATAAAGAGGGCTTTGCTCCGTTCTGTTCTGATGTCTATCGCATGCCCTTCCCCAATCCCTATCGTAATCCTATGGACTTTCGCCACTGGGAGAAGCAGCTCTTGAGTCTCGTCAATCCCGACGAGATCGCCTGCATCGTCTTTGAGCCGGTGCAGGGCGAGGGGGGGTTTGTCGTCCCCCAAGAGGGCTTTGTGCAATTCTTGCGGGAGCTCACCCACAAGCATGGCATTGTCTTGGTCGCCGACGAGATCCAGACGGGCATAGGGCGCACCGGAAAATTTTACGCTTCTGAGCATTACGGCATCGAGCCCGATCTGATTACGCTCGCGAAGTCGCTTGCCGGGGGGATGCCCTTGAGCGCCGTCGTCGGTGTGCAGAAAGTGATCGACGCGCCGGGGGACAGCGCCATCGGCGGGACGTATGTGGGCAACCCTGTGGCATGCGCGGCGGCCCTTGCCGTGCTCGAGATCATCGAAGAAGAGCGCTTGCTCGAGCGTGCGGTGGAGCTCGGTCAGTACATGCGCGAGCGCTTCGAGCAGATGCAGAAGAAATACGAGATCATCGGGGACGTGCGCGGCTTAGGGGCAATGGTCGGCATCGAACTTGTCAAAGACCGCACGACCAAAGAGCCCGCCTCAGATGAGACGATGGCCGTCGTTCAGGAGTGCTTGGCCAACGGCGTGATCATCGCCAAGGCAGGCTTATATGGGAACGTCATCCGCATGCTCATCCCGCTCGTGATCAAAGAGGACGAGCTGAAGCGCGGTCTTGATGTGCTCGAGCAGGCGATCGCGAAGGTGTCGCGCTGACCTAACCCATAGCCCCTCACCCCTGTCTCCCCTCTCCCTCGAAGGGGAGAGGGGCTGGGGGTGAGGGTGAAGAGGACTGGAGATTAGGTCTCTAGCTCCCACGGATAGGGCGCTTCTATATCTTCTTGAGGCAGCTCCCGGATGAACCGTGAGCGCGCATTGAGGAGCAGCGAGCCGTAGAGCGCCCGCTGAGCTGTGAACGAGATATAGACTCTCTCTTTGGCTCGGGTGAGCCCAACATAGCAGAGTCGACGCTCTTCTTCGATGGTGCCCTCCTTGAGGCTGCGCGCATGGGGGAGGAGATTCTCTTCCATCCCTACCAAGAAGACATAATCGAACTCTAGGCCCTTGGCGGAGTGTAGAGTCATCAAGGCCACGCGCTCCTGCTCGCCCGAGTATGTGTCGGCTTCGGCCATAAGGGCGACTTCTTCTAAGAATTCCCTCAGCCCGCCGCGCCGCTCAAATTCTTTGAGATACCCGATAAACTCCCGAATATTTCCCAGGCGCTCCTCTGAATCTGCCCCGTCGGCTTGCAGCTCTGTGAGGTACCCTGTGCGGCGCAGGAGCTCGTCCGCCAGCTCGCTGGGGCTGTGAGTGAGAGCGTACTCTTGAAGGCTCTTGATGAGTTCAGCGAACCCTTGGAGGCGCGTGCGGGCTCCATTCCCCAAAGCGCTATTCTCACTTGCGCGCTCGATGGCCTCCCAGAGCGAGCAGCCCAGGGTATGAGCGTGCTTCTGCAAAAGAGCGACGGTCTTCTCGCCGATGCCGCGGCGCGGCTTATTGAGAATTCTCAATAGACTCAGATCGTCCCAGGGGTTGACGAGGAAGCGCAGATACGCCAAGAGATCTTTGATCTCAGCGCGCTCATAGAACTTTAAGCCGCGCACGATCTCATAAGGAATGCCCCAGCGAATGAGGGCTTCCTCAAGCACCCGCGAGAGCGCGTTCACCCGATAGAGCACGGCGATGTGATTGAGCGGAACCCCTCGACTACGCTGGAGCTCCAGAATCTGTCGCGCGACAAAGTCGGCTTCATCGTGTTCGTCGCGGGCGGGGTAGAGATAGAGTCGTTCGCCCTCAGGGCGAACGGCGATCAGTTCCTTGGGCTTGCGAAATTGATTATTTTGAATGACTGCTGAGGCCGCGCGCAGAATCCGCGCGGTCGAGCGATAGTTTGCCTTCAGCTGGACGATCTTACAGTTGGGGAAGTCGTGCTCGAACTTGAAGATATTTGTTGGATCAGCGCCGCGCCAGCCAAAGATAGACTGATCGTCGTCGCCCACGACGCAGATATTTTCGTATTTTTCTGCGAGCATCCGCGAGAAGATATACTGAGCATAGTTTGTGTCTTGATACTCGTCGATCACGATAAAGCGAAAGCGATCGCGATAGGAGTTTAAAATATCTAAGCGCTCTTGGAAGAGCCGCACGGTCAATCTCAGAAGATCCGCAAAATCGAGGGCATTGCTTGATTCCAGCCGGCGCTGGTAGCGCTTATAAATTCTATCTAAAAGCTCTAGGAGATAGCTGTCGAAAGTCCCAAGGCGGCGGCTGGCGAACTCCTCCGGGCCGATCAGTTCGTCTTTCGCTCGGTCAATGACGGTGGCGACGAAATCGGGGCTGAGGCCCTCGTCGCTGTAGCCAAGCTCTTTGATGGTCTGCACGATCGCCGCGCGGGAGTCATTCTCATCGAGAATTGTGAAATTTCTGTTGTAGTTTCCCCCAAGGTGATGGATCTGTTCACGCAAGATTGCCGCGGCCGTCGCGTGAAACGTCTTGATCCAGGGGGTTCTGCTCGTTCCGACAAGCTGCTCGACGCGGCGCTTCATCTCCTCGGCAGCTTTATTCGTGAACGTCACGCCGAGGATGTGCTGCGGCGGGACTTTATAGTGAGCCATCAAGTACGCGATGCGATGGGTGATCGTGCGGGTCTTGCCCGACCCCGCTCCAGCAATGATTAAGAGCGGGCCTTCGTAGTGTGTGACGGCCTCGCGCTGATAGGGGTTGAGATCTTTGAGAATGGTCTCCTCCGTCATCCCCACAGATTATATCAGACTAATTTGAGCTGGTGTTCCTCTAGCTCGTGTGGGGACTGAAAGGGCTTTACGCTGATGCGGAAGGTCTCAGGGCTGCTCTCGAAGCGCCAGTGAGCCTGGACCATCCCTAGGGGCTTTTTGCTATCCCAATGACTGGCGGCTACCCGAGCGGCTATGTGAATGATTCTGTGGATCTCGCTTGGGCTCTTCTCCTTCCAATTGGCACGTACCAGGGCCATCGGCCCGCCCGGCCCCGCCAGATAGAGCCGCAGATCCTCGGGAAGGAAGAAGTTCTGCAACCGGCGCTTCTCTTCGTCGTTGCGCCCCAGGACGATCACCACATCAGGAGGAAATTTGTAATAGAGGGGGAACTCCAAGAGCTCCAAGGCATTGACCGTGAGTTTGTCTTCTTTTAAGAGATCTTGGAGGCGCGGGCCAAAGTAGGGCACGGTGAGCTTACACCGTCGCTCAGCGGGGAAATCTAAGACGTCTACCCCAAGCTCACGCGCCAGCTCTCGGAGCTTCTCTTTCTCTGAGGCGCGCAACCCCTTCAGTTTGGATCGGTCAACAAGACCCTGCTGTTCAGGGATCGTCTCTGATAAAAGTTTTGCCGACAAGGGGCGCAGCACCAGCCCCTTGGCCCCGACGAGCTCGGTGAGCCTCTCGAGATCCGCTGCTCTCAGGCCGCGCTCGCCCACTATCTCCCCGGTGACGATGAAATCCGCGCCGATGCGCTTCATATGGCGCACGGCTTTCTTGAGGAGCAAGTGGCGACAATTGAGGCACGTCTGTCTGAGAGGGAAGCGCGAGCTGCCGTTGGTGCAGGGCTTATGGATGAGTTGCGCCAGCTCGCGGAAATCTTTCTTGACGTTTTGGCTGCGGAACGAAGCCCTGACCGTCTCGTGGGCGATCTCTTTTACAGTCCGATGGATGAACCCCGTCTCCGAGAGGGGCGAGGGGATCGCTTCGTATTCCCGGAAGAACGGCGACCGGAGATGCAAGAGGCGGACTTCGATGTTAGGTTGTTGGAGGATGAGCTTCGTGGCGACGATGCTGGCCAAACTCCCCGAAAAGAGCACGACTGCTTTGGCCACTCCCTATTCCCCCCCTTTCCCTTAATTCTCTTTAATATACTGGCTCAAGCAATTCGTACTGACCGTTCTTGTGGCGGTGGAGGATCTGGAGGCCACCTCTCTCTGCGTCCACAAAGATCAAGAAATCCCGGTCATCGCTCGATTCCAGCTGGAGGCGCGCCTCCTCCAGCGTCATGGGTTTGCGCAGATAGACTTTCGTGTACGTGATATTATCTTCGCTGTGAGGTTGAGCATCTTCGAGGGCCCGTTGGCGGGCCTGGGCGGCTGCTTGGCGGGCCGGCCGCTTCTCCCGAAGCTGATCTTTGTATTTCTTGAGCTGCTGCTTGAGTTTATCCACGGCTTCGTCAATCGAGGCGTACATGTCGTCGGTCTCGGCGCGGGCCTTGACGACCTTGCGCTTGATGAGATGCGCCACGATCTCCACGATCTGGCGCTCCTTCTCCACCGACATGACGATGTCCACGCTGACGATGCCGTCAAAATAGCGCGACAGGGCCTCGACTTTGGAAACGGCGTATTGGTTGAGCGCTTCGCTTTCGGCCATGTGCCGCTCGGATACTCGGATCTTCATAAATTAAGAAAGAACTCAACTCCTAGGGTCTGTGACATCTATACTATAGCGGAACGGGGCCCAAAAGTCAAGACTTGGACGGGAAAATTCCCAACCGTAGGCCCTCACCAGGAGAACTGGAAACTCCTAGCCGGGTCGTGTATTTTAATTTGCTATGAGCAGCTTGGCCTCGATACGCCTGCGTCGCGCCACGCTTGCGGATTTAGATCGCATTGTCGAGATCGAGCGATTCTCGTTTTCGGCGCCCTGGCCGCGAGAATACTTAGCCCAACATCTGGGGGATGACGGCTTTGTCGTGTTGGAGTATGAGGGGCTTGTGGTGGGGTACACCGTGGTCGGGATCAAGATCCCATCGTTCTTAGCGCGTTTGGAGCGGCGGACGCGGGCGCTCTTGACCGGGCAAGAGCCCGAAGAGCCTCCCCCCGTGGGGCATATTCTCAATATTGCTGTAGACCCGGCCTATCGCGGGAAGGGGCTAGGGAAGCGCTTGCTAGAATATGCCCTCGACTATTGCCGTCAGGTGGGGGCAGAGCGCGTGGAGCTTGAGGTGCGCACGAGCAATAGTGCGGCTATCGCGCTCTATCAGAAGTACGGCTTTGCGATTCGCGAGCGGGTGCCCTTGTATTACAGCGACGGTGAGGACGCATTCGTCATGGTCCGAGAGCTTTAAGCATCCGTTCGAGATCTTCAGGGGTATCTACGTCCCATTGGGTTGGCTCTTCGTGGGGAGCCAGTTCGAGCTTGATAGCTCTCTCCCAATATTTTTGTAAGATGGGGAGACCACTGGCATCGCCGGAGAGCTGCGCAAATTCCCCAAAGAGCTCTCGGGGGATCGCCACCGGTCGCCCCGGAAGCCCTCGATAGATGGGGAAGCACAGTTTGTGTGTGTGCAGAAAAGCTTCGGCGACCCGCGCGATCAATTCTGGGGTCATCAGCGGCATATCGCCCAAGAGCACTACTGCTCCGGGGGCGTGCGCGGGTGTTGTCCCCCTCACCCCTCTCTCCCCTCTCCCTCCGAGGGGAGAGGGGGCGGGGGTGAGGGTGAGTACGGCGGCTAACCCCAGCTTGAGCGATTCCGCCCGACCATGCTCCCAGTGAGGGTTCGTGAGCACACGGAGCTTGGGAGAGTCTCTGAGTTCTTTGAGGGCTTCGAGGGCTCTGTCGCTCTCATATCCTAGGACGAGGATCACGAGGTCGAGCGGGGCTTCTAAAGCTGCCCGAAGCGCGTGATAGAGCACCGTGTGCCCTCGGAAGGGCATGAGCAGCTTATTCTGTCCGAGGCGGTGGCTGGCGCCGGCGGCTAAGATAATCCCAGGGATAGCCATTGTTCCGTTTATTATAGTAGGATTTACACAGAAGGAGCAAGGGGGGTCTTGACAGTAGGGGGCACTTTATGCTAAGATTTTGCTAACAGGAGCGCATGAGACCTTAAAAAGGTGGCTATGGGGCCAAAGAACCATAGGGAGGTCCTGCGCCATACGGGGTCTGTTCTGTCTCAGTGAAGGAGGTGGGAGCCGAGGAAGGCAGCTTCACACATTTCACACGCTCAAACTTTAAACTCTCGCGCGAGGTGATCAGCAGTGAAGTCTTTG
>Ga0197143_1002494_pt1 | contig 13461 bp, 9 predicted proteins | sample GBS70_MetaG_FD_148603 | JGI IMG/M metagenome (GOLD analysis project Ga0197143, IMG submission 148603) | Sediment microbial communities from Great Boiling Springs, Gerlach, Nevada, United States - GBS 70_MetaG | ecosystem: Environmental > Aquatic > Thermal springs > Hot (42-90C) > Sediment...
CCACCGCCTCTGTCCCTTCCTCTTCCTCAAGCTCAGCAACCTTATCCAAGCTGTCTAGAGTGGTTATGAAGCCGTATTAGGCCTGATAATACAAGAAGAAAAAATCACCACCATAGCAACTAGAACTGCAAGGAGAGTCTATCATATCGGTGAGGAGATAAAATTTGACTCATTCACCTTCCTAGTTAAGAGCGTCAGGGTTGTAGATAGTTATGTTACTAGACATGAACATTGGAGTGATGAGTGGTACATCGTGAAGGTCAGACGACCCTTCGCAGCCGTAATAATATCCGTGTATATCTACAACTCAGACATAGTGAGACATTATAATCCAATAGGTAACGAAAGAATAGTCACAAGTGGTGGTTATGAAGTTCAGTTTGGAGGCACCGAATGCTACGGTCTATCATGGGACTATATAGCTAATAAGACGCTTATACAGTCTAAAGAGCCACCACTCAATTACTACATAATCGGAATAACAGAGAAATGCGATCCTAATTACTACGACTTAATGCCAGAGAGCGGCTCCGAATATGTATACTTCTTCCCAATAAGAGAAGGCGATTCCCCTGAGCTATTTAAATTTGAGGTATATGGAAAAGAAATAACAGTAGATTTAAAAGATTAAAAATCAATTTAATCAACATGCTGATATACAATGCGTATGGTAACACATATTTTATTTCAAAGCATAAAGAGTAGGTTATTTTTCAACTATCTCTGCTAATATTTTACGAAAAAATCTTTTATACAATTCAGGTATTGATAATCTTAGGAATGTTAAAGGGGATATGTGTCTTAAATGTTTCTTTATTTTTGACCCCGCTTACCATATTGAGCATTGTGCCCGTCAGTTCGCAGGCTGAACCTTTCGACGATGCCAACCTTAAAGAAGTTGCTGGTACAGGCAATTACGTTAATGTAAATGATGCGTTGGAGGCTCTGCCAGCACCTGCCTTATTCCCGATAAGGCAGAATGATGTATTTGTATTTAGTGATATTGTGGAGGATCCCCTCGTTAGTTTTGATACTCTTGATGGAGATCCAAGACCTAGTGTACGTGAAACCAGTGAATACATGGTTGGAAAGGTCGGAGTCTATATAATTTTTGTTGAGAGTAATGGTGAACTTGACCTAAATCTATATGATTGGAGTGAAACCAGCATAGACTGGGCGAAAAATGGGATATATAGAGCGCTTAACTGGTGGAAGTCTCAATATCCATTCCGAAATCCTAATCTAGAATTTTATGTTAATACTGAAACAATAATCGGCTACACAAAGTATGAACCCATGTTACGTCCTTGGGAAGATCATGAATTATGGGTTCCCGACGTATTAAAAAGATTAGGCTGCGGTGAGGGGTCTAATTATTATGAAATCGGGAAAAGTTGTGCTCACGCTATTCGTCAAGATTGGCAAATGGATTGGACGTTCATAATATTTGTGGTGAATAGTGGCACAGGTTTTCCAGGATGGAGCAGCGGGAGAGCATTTGCTCTTAGAGGCGGTCCATACGTCGTATTACCATTTGGCTGGTTCTATCATATGATGTTTGAGGGAACTGATGGGTTATCTAAAGTTGTAGCTCACGAGATTGGACATATATTTGGAGCAACTGATGAATATAATGATAAGCCTGAACAATCTGGTTATCTATATGAGTTTGACAATGATGGAAGCGGTTGTATAATGGATTCTCCCTGTCGATGGTGTATATCTCGTGGTACTATGAGACAGATTGGCTGGGTTGATGATAATTATAACGGATATCCGGATATACTCGAGAATAGGCCGACCATAATATTGTTGAATAGCACTAGCCCGGTGACGGATGCGGATGAAATAGTTATTGAGGGGGTCTTTAGGCTGGAACCTTATCCTTGTAGAAGGCCGAGATGTAGGCCTGTCACGATAAATAGAGTTATTCCGAGCTTTGAGGTGGGTCATGGATGGGAACAAGCTTCTCAACCTTCTTTCGTTACTTCCTATGTGGCCATAATCATCCGAGAGGTTAAGGATGGTTATGTAGCTAGACGCATTATTGAGCTTAAGGCTACACCCATTTTCTTGGTATTTTACAGGCGACATATTACTTAAGAGGTCAAGAAGAACATAATTAGGCGAATATTTAGAATTTGAGTAGATTGAATAGGTATAGGAGCTTGATAGGCATGGGCTTAATAGACGCGGCCGAGGCCGTGAAAAGAGCTAATACTCTCAGAGATAAAAATAGCACTTGTAGCGGAGGAGAAGGGGGAGGTTTAATGTTTAATATTCATGGACTAATAAAATTTTGGGCAAGGAAGAGTCCTGAACTCATACTTCATGAGATGAGAGGAACTAAGTTGATTGCTGATCCATTTTGCGGCTCTGGTTCCACAGGATTTTGCGCTATTCTTATTGGTGCTACGTGCCTTCTTTCTGATATAAATCCAGTGTCCGTATTTATAGCATACAACGTTTTAAATAATGAGGCTTTAAAAACCGAAACGATTGAAACTATGAAAAAGGTTTGCTCTGAAATTGATGATGAGGTTTATACTTTAGGCAACTCAAAGAAGGTTAGTTTTGCTGTATGGAATAAGAATAGAATTATCTCGCTTAAGTTTACTTCGGGAAAACTCACTCAAGATAAGAGCTTAATTAAAGAGTATATGGCGATTGAGGAAAAACTAAAAATGAAATTTTGGTATCCGACGGGGAAATTTGTATATCCTGGGACGGATATTAATTTTAGAGATGGCCCTCATAGACCAATTGAAATCAATGATTTATTTACTAGACGTAACCTTTACGTCACGTCTAAGCTTTATTACTACATTGAAGAAATTTGGAAAAAGGATAAGACTCAAGGAGATTTGCTAAAGCTCGCATTTATAGCTTCTTTAGCTAACGCGACCAAAATGATACCTTACGCAAGAAGTAGTGGCCCTTCTTGGAAGGTGCCTAGATACTGGATTCCAAGCCTAAGGGAGGAAAGAAATTTCTGTATAACATTCCTGAGAAGACTGTTACTTCTGAATCTATTCAAAGAAAAATGGTCCGCTATTGCTTCAGACTATCATATTACAGTATCTTATGATGGAGGGATAGTTACACCACATGAGAAATCTATTCAGATATATCGAGCTGATGCGCTTAATACATATTCAAACCTGCCAAAATTAGACCTCGTAGTGCTGGATCCGCCACACTACGATGAAATAAACTATTTTGAGCTTACCTATCTTTGGCAAAAATGGTTAGAAGGTAAATATGGAGATGAACGATTTAAATGTTATGATTACTGGAATAAAGAAATATGTGTTAATAAGAAGATTGGTAAAGACTTAGAATGGTACAATGCCAAGCTTTGTGATGTGGTTTCTCATTATGTGGATTATTTAAATAAAAATGGTAAAATTATTTTGATCCTACACAATAAAGATAGAAATATATTGAAAAGAACTGTGAGAGAAATAAAGAAAGCTATTGGAAACGACTTCACATTTAGAAGTATCTACATTGTCCCTAGAGTTCCTTCCACTACTCAGGGGTTACATGGACATAGAAAATATTTATGTATTGCAAAGATAAGTCGAGTTACTTAATCTAATAACTTGAGATGTCAGTAGCTTTATTCCACAATTCCTCATATTGATTTTTTTCAGTCATAATCGTTTGTGGATGAAGTTTTATTTCAGCTCTTTCAAAGTTACCGTAAAATGCGCTTTCAGTTAAATTAAATGATCCTGTAATAACAATATTGTCTATGATATATGTTTTGTCATGTATTAACCTTATCTCCGGTTTATCCTCTACTTTAACTGAAAGATTTTCTAGCATTAGGTTCTCTTTTAAAATTTTAAGAGATTCCTTTTGAAATCCATATTCTTTGTCTTCTTTTTTGGGCATCCAAGTCATTACTCTTACATTCACACCTCTTGATGCAAGCTGAACTAATTTGTTAGCATAAGATGGTGAAATGTATGGACAAAGAATATCTAGACTCTTCTTTGCGTTAAATATTATAGGCTCTAAATATTTCCCTAGTTCGCTGGATCGTATAGTCATACCACGAGTTATATTATCCTTCAGATATTCAACAAATTTATGCAGCAACACTCTGCTAGTGGTCAATATTTGTTGAATTCCTTCCCCGCAATATCTCTCTAATCTAACACACCCATTACATCCATCTAAACAAAGCTTAAAACAGTATTTTTCAAGGATGTCATCAAAATAATCACCTATCTCTTCCACATCAATCTCGCTCACAATATCTCCTGCTAATAGTACTGTTCTAGCAAGAGTTATGTCAAGTTCTATATTAGATTCATCTAACTTTTTCTTAAATTCTTCAACTTTTTTACACACATTCTTAATCTTTTTGGCTATATTTTGTTCTCTTGAATCTCCCTTTTCTAATCTATTGATTACTTGATTTAAGGTTCTTTCAGCTTCTTTCTTTCTTATTAGAGTTAATCTGTCAAAGTTATTATAGTGAAGTATAAGATAGTTAGATAACCAGTCAGCAAAGTAATAAATAAAGGTATGTAATCCATTTTCCTTAATCGCTCTGGTAATAGTATCCACTATACCTATCCTACCGTTTTTTGCATTTTCCGCTAATATTATCTTATCATTATGCTTGTGGTAATACTTAGTAAGAATGAAACTCATATCGACACCAGCAAACTTCTCTAACATATATTGAGTTAGATTATGTTCCATCGAGTGCAAGAGAATTCTCTTAGCAAAGTTTACTAACTCATCATCGATATGTGACTTTTCAACATAATTAGTGTACTCCTTTGATAATTCGCTTGCTTTACTCACTAACCCCTGAATGGTTTTACCAAGTCGATTGTAGTCGAGTGTTCTACCTAGTGCTTTATAAAGAATAAATTTAAGAGCTACATTCTTCCTCAAATCTTTTTCCTTATTTAGGATTTCCCTTATTACATTGCTAAGCCATTCTTTTTCAAATGAAATCTCCATGATTGATGTTGGTATGGCATAGCCAATCTCTGTATCAAAGAATATCCTTACTGTAGGTCTAGCATTAATGAACCACGTACCAATCTCAACAGCATACCATCTAGATTCAACACTTTTCTTTTCATATGCTGCGAAATTAATGAGGAAAAGTGGGAATTTTTCATCATATATTAGTAAACCTCCTCTTCTAATACGCAATCTTCTTAAAGGATAGGATTTTGGATAAAATCTCCTCTTATGATACTTTCCACTCCAGAATATTTTTCCATCGCAAGGACCGCCCTTTTCTGAGCTAAGTCGACATCTATCTCTAAATGGACAATTAATATCAAATGGGTCGGTCGATAATCCCATACCTTTATAACAAAAGTAAGGATAATCTAATCTTAATCTCCAAGATGCTAAGATAGGCCCTATACTTTTTACTATAGTATTAGACTTTTCTTTTAAGAATTGAAGTATTTTCTGCTTAGTTTTCATTAGAGTTGCGTCTTTATCTATTGTTGAACTCCCAAATTTTAAGAAAAACGGATATCTTCCTCCAACCTCTACGAGTATACTTTTTGCCGATAAATCGATTAATTCTATTAATTTAGGGACAATTAATTCTCCTTCATATGTATATTTTCCTTTAATTAATGAAGTAGCTCTTCCGTATGTTGTTTTCTTTAAAATTTCATTCCAAGAATCCCAAGATACCTCCTTAGGCTTTAAAAGCCATACAAATCGAGAGCCAAGAATGTCGGTTATTTCTTTATCGGTTTCTGTTTCATATAAGCATTTTGTTAATTCAAAAGGAGGAACTCTATAAATAAAGCTGGTTATGGAGACTTCCGATAGAGGGTGTTCACCTTCTTTTAAGAGGACGTTCTCATATTTTATTTCATCGATCTTGTGATCTATAGTCTCTATTCCAAGACCTCTAAAACCTGCTATGGCTTCTGCTATCTGTTTTCCTGATCCTGCTGTAGCTGGTACATCAGGTAATGACAAAAGGTAGATGAGTTCTTCAGGAGAGTCTTTAAACTTCTCAGAAAGCTCCATAAACTTAAGTACCTTGACTTCATGATCAGTGAGTTTACTCAGTGCGTCTAAAATGTCTGTTGATATTGAGCTAGCAACTTTAGCCTCCTTAAGTAATCCTTTTTCAGAAAGCTCCTCTTCTTTTGAGCTAACTCTTTTCCGAAGGTCACTTAACCTCGTTCTTAGGTCTTTTATAGTTTCCTTTAGGTTGTTCATGGATATATCCTCCTCACTAACTTAAGCAGATCCTTAGCGAGATTTTTCATTTCTTCATCTCCAATCCTTTCTCCGAATCTCAGGAGTCTTCTAGCAACCCGAATGATTGTGCTTATTATTTCACCAGCAACAAGAGCATAATCATTTAGCTTCTTCCACTCATCCACTCTCTTTGGCAAATTTTTAAATTCTTCATTTAGTTCCTTAAATAAAATCTCACCGTCAACATCTTCCTCCTTCCTGACTCTTGCATTGAGTTTGTTAAATATCGCTTTTGCTTTTGTTGCTACTTCCATTAATTCATCAATAAACTCCTTTAAGTTTGAAAACCTTCCATCTAGACGAAGAATGTAAGTGCTCTTTCCTTCTCTGCTCATCTCGTCCATAAGCAATGAAAAAATATGGTATCTTTTTACTGCTGTATTTTTCCATGCGACTGGGATATCCTTATTTCTAAAGCCTTCTATAAGATCTTCAGGGTTATACAAATAGTAAAGCTCCATAGGTGTATTTCTAAGTATTATTGTAGCTAGCGTTGTGTAGAGGGTCTTTTCAATATTTCTTCCAGCACGTCCTATCCTTTGAGGTATGCTTTCTAACATGAAAGGTACCCCCACTATCCCGATGAATGTTACATTAGGATAATCAACTCCGAGTTCTAGAGTTGAAGTTGATATTAAAACGCCAAGCTTACCGTCTACGAATTCTTTTTCTATTTCCTCTCTATCCTTTACACCAGCGTGATGCAACCTTATTTTTTGAAATATTTCGTGTGGAGTGTTTGTTGGATCGAAATTAGGGTCAAACATGTAAGGCCAGTAAGCATATGGATCAGATGGGTCGGGAACTAGCTTTTGGTCAAAATGATCTTTTGGTTCATAATAGTAAATAGCTGCTACTCTTGCTTGGTGGAATATTCGATAAAGTTCTCTTATGCTGTCAATAAATATAACACTCTGCATTCTTCTGTAATAATAAACTGTACCAAGAAGTAAGGCAAGTTCATAAATAACAGTTTCCCATGATCTTAATGGGTTCACTGCTAGGATCAGGTAAATAACTTTTTTATTTTCACCTGTTTCTCTTGACTCGATAACAGTGAAGTCTTTATCCGGCTCTAGATCGAGTAAATCTTTTGCAAATTCTCTGGGCTTAGATATTGTTGCAGACGAAAGCACGATCAATGGTTCTGTTTTCGAACTTATTTCCAATCTTTTCAATAAATATCTTACATTTCCTCCAAGCAGAGATTGATAAACATGTGCTTCATCTAATATGACCATTTTTAGATCTTTAAACACTTCATAATCATGTTGGATTATTTTGCTGGGAAGTCTCCAATCAAGAGTCCAAACATTAGTTAATAAAATATCAGGTTTTTTCTCCCAAATCTCTTCTCTATATCCATAAATCCAGTTAAATGTAGCTCCACAGTTGGAGCATCGAATCCATACTCCTTTAGTAGCTCTCATGTATTGTAACTCTCCTCCCTCCTTTCCACTAACTCCACAAGCTGGGCAGATAGCCCTTCTAAATGATGAATTGGATTCCACTTCATCCTTGTACGGAGTTTCACCATCATCAATACCGATAGTTATTTTCACGTCCTTCAAGCCAAAGTTTTTAAAGTATTGATTAAGTCTGTATAAAATTGCTAGTATTTTATTGAGTTGATCCCTTTCTAAAGATTTTCTTGGATAAACAAGTAAAACTTTAATGTTGTCTTTGTTTTTCTTCTCGAGCTTATCCTGTAGAACCACAATCAGTGCTGGTATGAGAAATGCGTAAGTTTTGCCACCTGAAGTTGGAGCTGTAAGGACATATGCTTTTTTATCGGCTCTTGAAATAAGCTTTATAGCCTTAAACTGAAAATCGGAAAAACCTTCCAGGTCACCGAGGCCTTCAATTCCATTAGGATCTTTATACAAGGCATGTTTAATAATGGGATATATTTCTGAGGGGACAAAGTCTGATATTTCATCAAATGAATGGTCAGCAAAGCTAGGTATTTTTTCATCTCTTACATAAATTTTAGTTTCTAATGGATAGCGTAAGCTTCCATATTCAATTGTAATGTTTGAAACCCTATAGGCTACATCAAAATGTAAACTTCTTATTTTATCTTCTCCATTAAAAACTATGAAGCCCATTTTAGTTAAAGTATCTAGGAGGTTTTTTGCTTCATTCACACTACATTTCAGATATGAAGTTATGGCATTAATTGCCTCAGAAATCGTCAAATAAGCTTCTTCTATTCTCTCTTCACTCCTTTTATACTTCTCATACTCATGTTCTATAAGGGAGTGGTAAGCTAAGGCTACGTTTTTCATAGGGACCATCTGTAAGTTTGCCGCCTAATATATTAAAGTAACCTGTACTTAAATAAAATGGGGCGAAATATGACAGTTGCTTATCCTTTTAACCTGCTGGATAAGAAGCTTCAATATTGGATTAGCGAGCTACGTTTTTCTGAACCGACTGAGATCCAAAAACTTAGTGTTGAGCCTATACTTAACGGTGAAAACGTTCTATTAATAAGTCCTACCGGCACTGGAAAAACTGAGGCTGCACTTTTCCCGCTTTTACATAAACTCTTAAGGGAAAAAGAGGATACCAGTATTAAACTCCTTTATATTAATCCACTTAAGGCTCTTACTAGGAATCTTACCGAGAGAGTACGAACTTATGCCGATTTCCTCAATCTAAAAGTTAGACCTCTCTATGGCGATGTGAGCAAAGCGTTTAAGAAACCTGTACCTGAAATTATTATAATAACTCCTGAAAGTTTAGAAATAATGCTTGATTGGGCTTCTCGTTGGTGGCCTTATCTCAAAACTATAAAGTATGTTGTGATTGATGAAGTTCATGAACTTATTTCCTCTAAAAGAGGCTATCAATTACTAGTTTTATTAGAAAGGTTAAAACAGCTCATTGATAGAAATTTTCAAAGAATCTGTTTATCGGCAACTATAGCTAACGCTGAAGCAGCTGCTGAAATACTTGGGGGTTCTGATGGAAAATTAAAGGTTATACGCTCCTCTACGGAAAGAGAGCATGAATTCGAAGTAAGATTAGCTATACCCTTAACTCGTGAAGAAAGAGAAGATCCTTTCATTGCAGGATCTAGATTAGTTTCTGAATGCATTAACAAAGAAAAATCTCTAATATTTGTAAACTCCAGGTATTCTGCGGAAAGGCTAAAAACTGAAATTGAAAAGAGGGGCATTCAAGTAGGAGTGCACCATGGCTCTATTGGTTTAGAGGAAAGAGAGTTTTCTGAAGATGCATTTAAACAAGGATTGTTAAAGGCTGTTATTGCTACAAAAACGCTTGAACTAGGTATAGACATTGGTGATGTTGAGCAAGTTATTCAATATAGATCTCCTGGTCAAGTTAATGCTTTAATCCAAAGAGCTGGTAGAAGTCTTCATAGACCAGGAGAAAAATCTATCTGTAAAATAACCTCTACTGATCCTGAAGATTTCTTAGAATGTCTAGCTCTCGTAAGTTTATTTAAGAAAGGTTTCCTTGAGGAACCAACCATTTTGGAAAAACCTCTTGATGTTTTAGCTAAAGAAATCTTAGGCTACGCTTTACACAATTACAGAGGGATAAGAAGTTATAAAGATCAGTTTACACCTGTTAACCTAGAGTCTACCTATAAAACGATTAAGAAGTGTCCTTTGTTTCAGACGCTTTCTGAGAAGGAATTTGAGGAGGTCGTCAACAACCTGATTTCCAATGGATTATTGAATTTAGACAATAAGATACCATACCCTGGCTCTAGATTTTGGAGTGTATGGAGGTTTGAAGAAGCCGAAAGTACGGAGTGGCCCTCCTTAAATTTTAGTGAGTTTTTTAGCATGATTCCTAAACGGGAAACTTTTGTTGTCTGGGTTGAACAGGGCTTCGGTAAACGGAGAAAACTCGGCGAGCTCGATTCATCTTTTGTTTATAAGTCTCTAGCTACAGGTATGGTCATAAGGCTTGCAGGCTCTAATTGGAAGGTTAGTGAAATAGATGAGAAAGAACATAGCGTAGTGGTTGTTGAAGCAAAAGAAGGTGGAGAAGTTCCTTCATGGAAAGGCGAAGGGAGTCAAAGAAGTAAAGTGGTTGCTAAAGAGATGTTAACAATTTTACGTTCCATAATCAATAATCCGCAAGTTGCTTTTAACCTTGCCAAAGATAAAAAGGCTGCAGAAATAATTTTAGATTATGTTAATAACATAGAAAGAAGTTGTGTAGATGCTGTAGCAGATGATAAGATTGTGGTTGAGTACATTCCATCCATTAAAACTTGGATCTTTATAACTTTTTTGGGAGAAAATATTAATCGTACATTAGCTGCAGCCATATATGAAAAAGTTAGTGAAGTTAGCTTATTGGTTAAATACGTCGTCTCTCCTATCGGTTTTGCTTTTAGATCAGAAATAGTCAACCCACTCCATGCTTTAAAGAAAATAACCCCCGAAGAGTTTGAAAAGCTGGTTAAGGAACATGTAGCCAAAAGGTCACCATTCACAAAGTTAATTCAAGATCAAATAAAGGAGCATTTTGGTTTCCCACGAGACGAAGTTTTGATAGAAAAAGAAGCTAGCAGACAAGCTATGAAAATCTATTATGATTTAAAGGGTGGAGTGGAAGCTTTTAAGAGAATTAAGAGCGGTTATTTAGTTGAAGTTTCTAGAGGAGAGGCCTCTCAGTTAGGGAAGAGTATAATAAGCTATCCGTTTGAAAGGGCATGGAACATCAGCTTAAAATCGATTATAAAGGAAACATTAGAAAAATTCCAGTCCGGAACTTTTGATGATATTTTTGAATATATGTGGAGCAATCCATTAGAGGCTAAGAAGGAGCTGCAGGAACTATCGAGAGAGATTGATATTATAGCTTTCCTTGATTTAACTACGAGAGGTTGGAGCATAGCTAAAGTACCTTTGGAAGAAGAGTGGGTAACGATTAGGGTACCAGTGGCGACTAGGTTCTTTGTGATAAGAAATGAAGAAGACTTTGAAAAGATACAAAAAGAGTTAGCTAAAGATAAGTTTCCTTTGGCAAAGCTGTTAAATCTTCAGGTAGAATTTGCCTTCAGAGAGACGGGTGGCGGTGTTGAGGAGCCTTACAGCTTGAAGATAACAAATGTGTTTGAAACCGTCCTTGATAAATTAGTTAAAGCTAGGATAGAAAGTAAGTACAGCAAAGTAGATCTTAAGGTTCATATTAGGGGTGCTAGAATTACTATGATCCATTACGGAGTTCCTGTAGCTTTATTGAAACAGATTATTCAGAAAGATATCGTAACAAGCCATATGCTTGTGGAGAAAGGTGTAGTTAGTGGAAGAAGGCAACTTATCTTCGAATTTCCATAAAGTTTTATTAATGCTAAAATATTCTCTTATTAAGTTCGAGTAGGCTTCAGCTTATTAAAGAATTTATTATCATCTCTCCTAATTCTTGTGCCCTCTCTTTGTTTGGAGCTAAAAGAGAAATGTTGATAGTGACTTTTGGAAGGAGCATCGATATCTCGATGTAGCCTTCTACAGAAAAAGCTACTACATATGCATACCGTTTTTCATCAATTTTTGAAACCTTAAACCCTTCTTCCTCAAGCCTTTTAACTAACCCTTTTACACTACATTCAAGCCTTCTATCGATCAAAGCCCTTATTTCATATTTTGGTGGATATTCAAAAATCGTATATCGATACAAAGGTTTTTGAACAACCTTACAAAATGGTTCAATATCATTTAATCTCTCTAACAGCATCTCTAAATCGAACAGTAACGAAGCCGCAATTGCCTCTTTAAGTTTAGAAGATTCTTTTATCCGCTCTTTAAACTCTTGTGATAGAAACAATTTATACTCAAAACCTCTGTACCTCTCTTTAGATACTTTTCGCGCCATTTTAAATGAGTAGCTGACCTCATCGAAAGATTTTTTGAATTTATCTTTAAATTCTTCCATCCGTAATATGGTGATAATTTCTTTAATTTTTTGAACGTCGCCTAACCACAAGTTATCTCGAATCTGATTTACAGTCTCTGTTATTTTTTGTTCTAACATCATGACCACACCTCGAAAATTATTCCTTCATAGTTAGGGTTCTTGTAAGCTACAAAAATTAGACCACAATCTTGAGATGTGTAAATAACGTTATTAAGTTGGTGGAGCGCTTTCTCAAGCTGCCTTTCATTTATTCCAGAAGTTGACCCCTTAACCTCGGCATAAACAGGTAGCTGAAAATTGCCTCTTGAGATTAATGGGGTTGTGACGAGGCTTCTATCCCATATAACAAAATCTGGAAAGAAGGCAGCCCTCCCTCTCTTATATGGTCTCAAATGACCCACCAAATTTACATCAATTCCAAGGTGATCTAAAAGGTAGATATATAGACTTTCAGCTATCATCCCTGAAACGTCGCCTGAAAAGAACTTAGTTGATAAGTATTTGAGGTTCTTGGGTAGTCGATAAAGGGGGATGTTAAGCGATGCCCTTGAACCAATATGGTACTCTAAGAAGTTTTCGTCTATTCTCTTAACCCATTTTTCAGCGTATCTTACATTGTAAAACTCAAGTAATCCAGGAGAAGGGGTAAAGTCATTAAACGGCTCATATTTCTCCGCTGCAAAACATCATTTACGATATTTCTAATAAATTGAATTCTTCCCAGAGAAAAACTTCTTAGCGAAAGAGGCACATCATACTTGAAGACATCTAAGGATTGTAAAGTGTTCATAACGACTTCACGAAATATTATTATAAACTCTTATCATCGTCGAAACTGGAAATTGACTTTTCTCGGATGTTATCAAGATCATCCCTATTTCTTTTTCTAAGACACGAACAGCAGAATTACATCGCGCGCTCTCTGCTTTCTTCTTAGAGTGTTTAGACGACATAAGGTTCACCTTGAAGACTGAAAGATCTTCTTCCATACTCTTTCTTCAACGCTCCTCCTTACCTTTGCATCAGTAATTAAAGTTGATAAGAGTTCGTCAACTTCTTCCTTCAGTCTTCTATATTTATCCTCAAAAGACTTGACAGCTGAAGCTATTACTTGTTTATCAAGAGGCAATTTTACACTTGAAGCTCCTGTTAATGCGGCAAAATATATGAACTTAGCTTCATCATGATCCCATCCCCTATAAACTTCTTCTCCTCTTACTCGAACATAAAATCCGTTAATATCGCTTCCGAGTATAGGTTGGCCAGTAGGGATCTTCACTTCCTTAGACC
>Ga0197143_1002496_pt1 | contig 13453 bp, 2 predicted proteins | sample GBS70_MetaG_FD_148603 | JGI IMG/M metagenome (GOLD analysis project Ga0197143, IMG submission 148603) | Sediment microbial communities from Great Boiling Springs, Gerlach, Nevada, United States - GBS 70_MetaG | ecosystem: Environmental > Aquatic > Thermal springs > Hot (42-90C) > Sediment...
AGCGGCACGAGGGGCCGACGTGGCTGGAAGTGGAGGCCCCGCTGGAGCGGATCCCGGTCTTTGTGCGGGCGGGGGCGGTGGTGCCAATGGGGCCGGATATGGACTACGTGGGCCAGCGCCCCACCGACCCGCTGACCCTGCACCTTTATCCTCCGGCGGAGGGGCAGGAAGTGGTGAGTTTCCTCTACGAGGACGATGGAGAGACCCTGGCCTACCGGCGGGGGGAATATCGGCTGAACCGATTCGTGCTTAGGGGGGACGGCCGCCAGGTGGACCTGACCTGGACGGTGGAGGGAGCTTTTGACCCCGGCCCCCGGCGGGTGGAGGCGTTGGTCCATTGGGGCAAGGGCTGGGAACCGGCGCGGCTGGAAAGCGTTCTGCCGGGGAGGAGAACTATAGGGCGTGGGTAAACGCCAGGTGGGGGCAGATCTTGCCCCTGCCCCTAAGGAACAACCGCAAGAGTTATCCCTACGGGCCTCCCAAACAACGGTTCTGCTTGCCCCTTTAAGAGAGCAATCCAGCGCTGCGTAGAAGAGCCCATCTCCGAAGCCATCTTAGAAGGCCGCTTCAAAATGGGGGATATTATCTTATTAGGCGAGAAGGGTTGGGAAATACATTTGTAGCCTGAAGCAGTCCTCCAGCAAGAACTTCTTCCACGCAGAATGGACTCTAAATTGAATCCAAAAAACTTTAACCTAAGACTTCCCGGTCACCCTATACTGTAGGACCACCGCCAGCAGAACGGGCGATTTCTCCTTTGGCCATCCCCTGCAGCTGGCTTCCCACTATATTTGCCTGATTATAGAAGGGGCGGTGCGCCCTTTTTAGACACACCGCCCCGCCAAAGCCAGACTGGTTTCAGTTAATCAATTCCCACCCTCTACGGCCCATAGTTCTTAATCACTACCGCCAGGAATAGTTGGTACAGGACCCGCTGGGTCGTCAGGGTAGCCTGAGCGCTCTATGTGTTATCGCCCCGGGATTAGAAATTACTTCATTTCGTTCGCAATGATTTTGGCTCTTACGCACTCGCCATAGCATTTACCTATGGGCCGCTACGCACTATCAATGGCAAGTACACCCGATAGACCGGCGTGTGGGTCGTGAGGGCCACCTCCGCATACCCTCCACTCCCACTGGCCCGAATGAAGGCTGTATCCTCAGCCCCAATAGCGACGTCTGCCGGCACCGTCACATACACCTTCAACCCCCGCCACCCGCCCCGCGCTATCGTCTGGCTCGTCCATGAAAACGCTGTCGGCCACCCAGGGTTCGTCCGGGTGATTGTGATAGTATCCGCCACATTTCCTGTGTTGGTCACCCATAAAGTGTAGGTCACTGTCTCCCCAGGTCTCGCAGTCTGCTCCGGCACCGTAACTCCCAGGGCCACCCCGTAGACATTGTTAGCCGTTGTCGTCAGCACTACTGACGCTGAGGCCGGTGGCGTGCGCGGGTCGTTCTGCGACTGCGCCGTCACCCGCACACTGGCCTGAGCACCCCCAGCTGCATTGGTCGGAACCGTCACATACACCTTCACCTCGGCCGCCTCGCCCGCTTCCAGTGCTACTGTATCTGTGGAGAGGACGGTTGTCCAGGGCGTGCTCCCCTTGCTCAACCGGAAGACATCGCTCAGCGTGCCGGTGTTGGTCAGGTAGAGAGTGTAGGTGACCGTCTGGCCGGGATCACCGCTTTTTGCCGCTGCGTCGGGCAACAACGACAGGTCATAGTTCTCTACCCGGAGTTCGCGGCTTATCACAGCCACATCGCAAAGGTTGGTCGCAGTCAGCACGACCGTGTAGGTCCCAGCGGTGCTGTAAGTGTGAGTGGGGTTGGCCGCCGTGGATGTGCCGCCGTCGCCGAAGTCCCACTCATAAGCGGTGGCGTTCCGACTCAGGTTGGTGAAGTTTACAGCCCGCCCAACCAACACAGGCGTTGGCCCATAGGTAAAATCGGCGGTGACCCCCTCAGCAATGGCTGTGACCGTCACCGGCAGGCCTGTTGTGGGCGTGGGCCAGTCGGTCGCGGTGACAGTGTAGGCATCGTTGACGATGAGAGTGCCGGAGGGGACACAGGTGACCGTGACACCAAAGGAGACCTGAAGGGAAGAGTGGGCCGGAACCGTCAGGTCGGACCAGATAACGTTGCTACCGTTCAGGATGCCGCCATCGCTGGCCCAGGCGAAGAGGGTGTTGGCCGGGAGCGTGTCGGTGATGACTACATCCGTCGCCGGGCCGCCGCCGTCGTTGGTGACGGTGATCGTGTAGACCAGCGGCAGGCCGACTTCCACCTCATCCGCCGAAGCGGCTTTGGCGACCGAGAGTTCTGGCAACGGCGGAAGCACTGTCAGCGTCACCGGATAACTGACGTAGGGCTGGGCCTCCGGGTCATTGGTGTAGAAGAGCAGGAAGCCGGTGTAGACGCCGGTCTGGGTGATGGGAGTAGCATCAAAGCGCACCGAGACCAGCAGGCTATCACCCGCGGCCACCGTCCCGCTGACCGGCTCCTCAGAGACCCAGGGAACATCCACCGGATCGCAGGGAGGTGAACCAGGATACTGGAAGCAGATGGCCAGGCCATCGGAGAGGACCGGCTGGTTGTAAGAGTACTGGAGGTAGTTGCTCCCGCTTCCGCGGATGCCCACCGTGGCGCTGGCGCCGTAATCGTAGGCAGCGTCGCCAAAGACCACGTCCTGGTACTGGAACTTGATGTTGTTGGTCCCCTCGTAGAGGATCAGTTCAAAAGTAGCATTGCCGATATTGTTATAATGCGGCCGATTGTGCCACTCAATGACGAAGCGCCGGTTGGGAGCCGTGCCGACGGTCTTATAATACACGTTACCGGTCTCATCATCTATGTCATCCCAGAAGGGAACGATGAGGTTGTTTACGCTTGCGCTGTCCAGCGGACTATTGCTAAATGGAAGGTCACCGCTGGTGGCGTTGAAGAGCAAGCCGCCGTTGTTGCCCACCCGGATGGCGGTGGAGGTGGTGCCGTAGAAGGTAAAGGGGAAGGGAAGGGTCACGTTTGCTTCAGCATCGTCCGTCAGGTTCAACGGCGTGCCGTCGGTGGCATCAATCCACTCGTAGACGGGGCCATCCGCGCTGCGGCTGTCCTGGTAGGTGTAGCCGAAGGGGTCGGGGCCGCCGCCGGGGAGGACCGCGCCGCGGGCCTCGCGGATCTCAAAGTCCAGGGCGCCAGAACCGGTGTTGCTGATGGTGAGGGTCTGGATCACCTGGTTCCCGATGCGCAGCGTGGCGCTGAGCCCTTCCGGGGGCAGGAGCACCATATGGGCAGTGGGCAGCGCGTAGTCCTTCCGCAGGAGATTGCTCTGGGGGACCACCACTCCCCCCTCAGAGACCGTGCTGTAGAGCGGCGCGGAGACGGTCACGGTGTAGGGAATGCCGGACGGCAGTTGCATCTCGTAGTAGCCGTCATCGCCGGATGTGGTCTGGGTCATCCCCGGAGTCACCTGGATGGTAGCTCCGGCCACCGGGTTGCCCGTCTCCAAACTGGTAATGTAGCCCCAGAGAATACCGTCAGTGGTGGTCGCCGTGAGAGCAAAGTCCTGAACTGTGTCGGTCACCAAGTTCACTGCTGCGATGCCGGTCTGGTGCAGGCGCGCCTGAGCAGTAACGGTGTAGGGTCCACCGTAGAGACTGAAGGCGTATTGGCCCGTGGATTGTGGGGTATTGGTCTGAGCGATCAGATCGCCGAAGGGGCCGTAGACGGAGACTGTAGCGGAGAGAGGCGCACCCGTCGCTAAGTCAGTGACTGTCCCAGTCAAGGAGTACAGGGAGGTTTGGGTAAGCGTGAAGTTGACCGTTGTAACCGTGTCGCTTACCACTACCACGTTGGTCACAGTCTGCAGCGTGTAACCATACTTCCAGGCGGAGACGGTGTAAGTGTCGGGGACTACGGTCATCGTGTAGTAGCCACTGACATCGGTGGTCCTGGAATAGGTGACAGTACCAGTGATTGCCTGCACAGTGGCGCCCGGAAGCACGCCGCCCCAGGTGCCGTCGTAGACTACACCGTCCAGGTAGCCGAACTCCTGCATCCCGTTGTAGATGACGAGGGCGAAGTCCTGATCCGTGGGGTCGTCATTACCTGGAACGCCGTCGCCAGCGATGTTGTTCGCGATGACCCGGACGGTGAACATGCCACTCTGTCCGGCGGGGAGGAAGACGCTCTCCACGTTGTTGCGCGGGTCGGCGGAGCCGCCGGGGATGGAGATGGGGCCGGAGAAGACGTTACCCTTGTAAATCTGACCGCCGATTTCCACTTCCAGGTCTAAGTTGTTAATGTAAGCAGCACCGACCGTTGGGCCGGGGGGATCGCTCCAGGCCAGGGTGACGCGGAAGGGCTTTGTGGGGTCCATCACCACGCCCTGAAGTTCGTAGACCTCGCCGGTGGCGCCGAAGATGTGGCTCTGGTCCACCACAATGCGCGGGGTGTCGTCAAAGGCCATCCCCAGGAAGACCTCGCCGAAGCCCTGGGAGTTGGAGGGGAGATCACCCCCCGCGTACGTCCCGGTCATATAGCGGGTGGCGTTGATCAAAAAGGCCTTGACCATCGCCGGGCTGGGAGGCTGACCATTACCGTAGTGGGTCTGGTACCAGTAGTAGACCAGAGAGGCGGCGCCGGCCACCGCAGGAGTGGAGTGGCTGGTACCGGAGGAGGCCGCATAGAGGGTTTGGCCGGGGGGCATGTATTGGTCGCACACACCGTTGCCGTTATAGTTGGGGGATTGTGAAGCCGCTCCCTGGATATGCGTGCCCGGAGCCACAATATCCGGCTTGATCCGACCGTCGTCGCAGGGTCCGCGGCTGGAGAACCAAGCGATGTCCTGCGCGCTATCAGCGCCAGACGGCCCCACGCCGCAGCCGTCGGTCCAGGTGGGGCGGTAGTTCTCTGCTGCGCCCACAGCGATGACATTTTTGGCGGTGCTGGGCGGGCTGACTGTATTGGATGAGGGGCCATCGTTGCCGGCGGCGAAGACCACGATAATCTCCTGGTTGCCCGAAACATTCGGCTGAGCATCCCGGACCCGGGCATCGTATTCCTGGGAATCAGCATTGTAGTCGCCCCCAGACCAGATGTAGCCCCATGAGTTGCTGCTGATGCGCCCGCCCAGGGCATAAGTGTTGTTGATCAGGTCGGTGGGGGTGGCGGTAGTGTCCCACCTCCCGGCGTTGTTGAACACCTTGGAGCCAGCCACCCGGCCGAAGGGGTTGATGCCCAGGCCGTAGTTGTAGCCATCGCTATCTTCATAGGGGAATCCGGTCCGGTTGTTGTAGCCGACGGCGATGGAAGCATTGATGTTCCCGTGCCCGCCACCCCCATCGGCCGATGGGTCGGAGGTCCAGTTGTAGTTGTAAATCAACCGGTCGGGGTTTGAGGTGTCGCCGAGGACGTAAAAGTCGGGATGAATCGGGGTGTTATCGCCATCATCAATCCCGTCATCGGTAATATCTATAATGGGGTAATCGGCAGGGTTGGTGGAAAAGCCCAGGGATTGGAGCCAGGCCAGGTAACCGGGGCCGGAGGGCTGGGTGCCCGCCGCATTCAGGTTCCCGGCCATAATCTGGCACTGGATTTCGTCCAGCATCTGGGGCGGTGTATAGGGCTCTACATTAACCACTTCCGGCAGCGAAGCCAGCCAAGTCAATTTCTCCGATGGGACGCGGATGCCCAGGTTGGTATAGACCAAGACCCCGTAGGGCCGCCGGAACGTCGCCCGGGCTTCCCCCAGGATGGCCTGAACGGTCTTTTCGGCATCGGGCCGGGCGTAGACCTGGACGATGACATCCACCTCATCGGGGAGTTTCTCCGGATCGGTCAGGGCCGGGTGAAGGGCGTAATACGGGTGATAGAAGCCGGTCCAGCGCAGGGGTGCGGTTTCAGCCAGGCGAGCGACGGCATTCCCGTCGCCCCAGACCAGGTAGGCGTAGTCTGGGATGTAGGTGACCACTTCCAGGCCGGCCGCCAGCATTGCCTGGTACCACTCATCCTGGATGGGGCCGGGGAACTGGATGAGACGCAGGCCGGGCTGGCCCGCCGTCAAGGTCCGGCGCATTCCAGCGGGGATGGCCGGCTCGCCCCTCAGGGGGTCAAAGGCGCCGGCACGCAGGCGGATGGGGATTTCTTCCTGGGCAGTCACCGCAGGGCCGGATGAAACCCAGGAGGGAATGGGTTCTGCCGCCACTGGCGCAGCGGCACGGTCGGAAAGGGACGCCAAGGCCGCTGCCTGAAAAGTAGCCAGCAGCAGGCCGATGAACAGTAAAGGGGCAGGGAAAGCATTTTTCCAACGCATTGTCACCTCCTCCGGAAAACTTAGCGTCATTGCAAGGGCACGAAGCACCCATCACAATCCGTCCGCTGGAAGATTGCTTCGCCCCCTCGCGAAGACTAAAGGTCCTTACATAGGTTTCTCCAAATGCTATTCATGCTGTTAACCAGCGCAATTTTCTTCTGGCGTGAACCCCCTTTGATTTTCCCCACGGATTGCGTCAAGGAGTTTGTCAAAGACTTCATAATAGACCAGTTTTGTGACGCGATACTTGCTGGTGAGCTGACCGCCCAGTCCAACCTTATGCTAGTACACACAGCGTTTGAGGTCATTGGTCGCACCTGTGTAAAGGGCCGTAGTACTGCTTCGCCACGGCTTTGCTATCAGGAAGATTGCCTCGCTCCGCCCGTCATTACGAGACGGCGATAAGGCTACGCTGCAGCTCGCCCATGGCACCCCTAAAGCAATCTCCAGCCAGAGGGGAGATTGCTTCGCCTTTGCCTCGCAAAGGCGATAAAGGGGGCCGTAGAGGGACCACGGCCCCCTGAGCGGACTCGCCCCAGTTACCAAATTATAATTATGGAGCAGCAAAGTTCCGGAGGATCAGCGGCAGATAGACCCGGTACGGCGGGACGATGCGGGTCTCCGGCGAAACGATGGGCATCTCATTGCCGTCCCAGGAGATGACCGCAATGTTCCGCACCGTGGTGTCCCACAAGGACGGATCAGTGCTTGCCCTCACCCGCACGTAGAAGACCCACTCGTCACCAGGGCCGATGTTGCCGCTCCACTCCACTTTGTTCCCCACCGGGTCGTAGGTGAAGTAAGGGCTGGGCGGCGAGGACCAGTGGTCCACATAGGTGACGCCGGTGGGAAGGGTGTCGCTGAGGGTGACGGTGGCCAGTTTGTCGCCGGAGTTGATGACGTGGATCTCGTAGACGAAGGTGTCACCCGCTGTGACCTCCGCTGGCGCGACCTTGTAGGAGGTGGCGAAGTCCTCAACGCCGATGTGGGTGACCGCGCTGGCCGTGACCGCCGGCTCCGCCTGGGTTTCCTGCGGCAGCGTGTGGACCGCCACCAGCGAGGCGGTGTTGGTGATCCAGGAACCCGCCGCCACCGTATCCGTGATGCGGACGGTTAGGGTGACGACCGCGCTGGGGAGGATGATAACCTCCGGCGTGCCAGGCAGGGTGATGTCGTCCAGACCCACGTTCGCGCCGTCGTTGCCCACGTACTGGAAGCCGATACGCAGGTCACCTGCTGGCAGGGTCGCTGGCAGGGTGAAGACACTGCGCGCCCAGGTCCAGTTAGCGGGCCAGGAGTCATCCGCCCTGCCCAGGAACACGTCGTCGTCGCCACCCACCTCGTTCACCACCAGCCAGACGTTGAGGTCGCAGTTGTTGTAGGTGTCGCGGCACCAGTAGACGCTGCCCTCCGACCACAGGCTCACCGTCATCCCACCGGTGACATCCAGCAGCCGCGGGCTGAGCAGCCACTCGTTCTGGTTGTAGTTCCACGGCACGTAGGCACCGTAGTTGCCGGTGTGGCGGTAGACCGTGCTGATGCTCCAGTTGTACCCGGTATTCTGGATTTGCTCTGTCCAGCCGGCGGGAGGCACCACACCGCCCTCAAAGCCCTCGTTCTTAGTCGGGGCGATCACCGTCGCCAGCGGCAGCGGGCCGGTGTAAACGACTCTGTTGGTCAGCGGGTCGTAGACCGGGGTATGGCAGACCACTGGCGAGACCGTGACCACCACGTCGTCAATGTGCACGTCGTTGCCGTAGTCGCTGATGCCCAGGAAGCCGAGGCGCACATCGGGCTGGCCGGCGTAGGCGGAGAGGTCCACCACGTGCTCCTTCCAGCCGGTGGAGCCGTCGTAGCGCGGGATGGGCGCGCCCACATCCACCCAGGTCGTGCCGCCATCCGTGGAGACCTGCACCTGCAGCCGGTCGTTGTTGGTGCTGAACCCGGTGTCGTGGAACATCCAGAAGGAGAGTTGGACGGCACCAGCCGTGCTCAGGTCCAGGCCACTGGTGGTGTACAGGCGGGTGGAGTTACCGCTGCTGGCCGTCCAGGAGTTGAAGTAGGCCAGGTTGGGCGCGCTGTGCGGTGAGTAGCCAGAGGGATGCACTGTGCCGGTAGCAGTGGCCCAGTTCCCCGCCGTGCCGCTTACATCCACCTGATCCCAGCCCGCGGGCAGGTTCGGCGGTGTGGCGGAGTCAAAGTTCTCGGTGAAGTAGGTCACGCCGGGCAGCGCCTCGCACCAGCCACCGGTCACCGTGATGAACTCCGTCCCCACCGGGATGGGGTCGGTGAACTCAAAGTAGGCCGCCGGGTCACTGAAGTTGTAGAGTTTGATGGTGTAAACCAGTTCGTTGCCGGGGAAGGCGGTCTCATAGTTCACCGATTTCTCCAAGTAGGCGCTCTCCGGCTGGCGGCAGATGGTGAGCGGGATCTGCTTCAACTGCGGTGCCTCGGGCGGGCCTGCCAGCACCAGGCCGTCGTAGCACTTGCCCGGCTCCATGGGGTAGTTGTACCAGATGCCCAGGGAGACGGGGGTGTTGGCCGGGACAGGCTCCTCGGTGGTGCCGGTCACGGTGATGCCGCCGACGTTCACGCCGATATTGAGGGTCATGTTGAAGTGGCCAGCCGGGCCAGAGTAGTTGTCAATCGCGATCAGGTAGAGCCCGTCCGGCGGGTTGCCCAGGTAGATGTGCTCGTTGGCGTCGGGGCCAGCGGAGTAGGCCACCCGCTGCCAGGCCGCATCCACCCGGCGGTATAGGTAGAGGTCCAGGTCAGGGATGTCGGCGCTGGAGGTCCAGATCTCCAGATAGTAGGCATTGGAGACGGTAAAGACGTAGGTCCACTCAATCGTCCCAGCGCCAGTGAAGTCCAGCGGCTCGTTGGTCCACTGAGTGGTTTCCGGGACGATGAGGAAGCCTTCAGCCACCAGGCCGTTCAGGTCCAGGGTGGCCGTCAGCGTGGTCGTGCCCACCAGGCCGGCATCCACGTAGGTATTGATGTTGAAGGAGTGGATGTCCTGGACCAGCGTGCCGACGGTCTTGGTGAAGACGACGTCAAACTGGTCGGCCTCAAAGAGGACGTTGTGCTGGAGGAAGGCGTGGAGGCCATCCTGGATAGGTCCGGCGATCCAGTCCTCGTTGGCCCCGCTGGAGGTGTTGAAGAGCCAGATGCCATTCCCCGCGTTCTTGTTGGGGCTCTTGGCCACGGTGTCCAGGACGTAGGGGCCGAAGTAATCCGGCTCGGGCTCATCGTACCAGCCGGAGCCCAGCGAGGTGGGAGTGGGCCCGAGGACGATGGTGTCAATGTCGGTGTGGGGAGCGGCGGAGGCCCACTCTTCCTTCACCAGGAATTTGGTCCCAGCAGGATACGAGCCATCGGCCACGTCGGCGTAGAAGAAGCGCCAGTCGCCGGACTCGGCTCGCCAGGTCCAGTCAAAGAAGCCGCGCACGACGCCGTTGTTGTAGGGCCGGTTGGCGTCGTACTGGGCGGAGGCGACGCCGCCGAACTGCATGCCGTCGGTGAAGGGCGCGGCCACGTTCAGGACCACCGGGATGACCGTGGTGTTGGCCTCATACTCCTCACTACCGACCGTGGCACCGGGGTCGTGGATGTAGATGCCGGCCTCGTACATGCCGGGGGGCATGTCGTTCGGGACGGTGGCGGTGACGACGAAGGTGGCCTGAGCGCCCGCCGGGACGGCGATGGAGTTCGCGCTGGTCTCCAGCCACGGGACGGCCTGCTTCTGGTAGAACTCAATGCGGTAGTGGAGGGTGGTGGTGATGTTGGCCGCCTGCGAGTTATAAAGGTGGCGCAGGCCGATGAAGAGGCCGTCGTGCATCCGCTCCAGCGGGTCGTGGACCCACATCTCGTAGGTGTTGCCGCCGGGGCGGTGGTAGCCGAAGCGGCCGAACTCCCAGCGGTCCAGTTCGGTGCGCGGGTCGTCCCAGGCCAGTTCCACCGCGCCGTCCGCCTGCTGGCCGAAAGTGGTGTAGTCGTTGATGAAGTTCACCACCCCGTTCCCGTCCTTGTCCTCCCAGAGATTCCCGTCGCCGTTGACGTCCTTCCAGTTGTAGACGGTCAGGTAGAAGCGGTTATCCCAAGAATAGTCGCCGTTGACGTCAAACTGGCTGTAGGGGTAGATCTGGCGGACGATCATCAGGTCGGTGCCAGCGGGGATCGGGATGTTGTACCAGGACGGGTCCACCCCCTCGGTAGCAGTGATGGGGATGAAGTAGTTGAAGGCCTTGAAGAAGTTATCCCGGTTGGCGGCGCCATAGGCGCTCTCGGCGGCGACCATCTCGGGGGTGACGGTGAAGTCAAACTCCTCCGTGCCGATGAGGATCAGTTCGCTAGCCTCTACATTGGCCGTCACATCCGCTGCACCGGGGTTGTAAACGGTAATGGTTCGGGTGTAGGCGTTCCCAGGATAAACAAGGTGGGCAAAACCGGGCCAGTCGTTGCCCCGGTAGTCGCCGGGGTTCCACTCATCGGGCATAGCGAAGATGCCGTAGTGGCCGCCAGCTACAGCAGTACCACGATCGGCGTTGACTGAGCCAGCACCCTGGGTGAAAGTGTCGTAGTTCAAGTCGGTGGCAGAAGACTTCAAGAGCGCCTTAGCTATATCGTAAGTGGGCCATTCGCCAGTACGCTCTTTGTAGGCCTGGTAGATCAGGGCCAGGACACCGCCGGCCACTGGTGCTGAGCGGCTGGTGCCGCCCCAGGAGGCCCAGGAACGGTTACCGTCCGGGTAGCCCCACATATCCACACTGTAGTAGTTCAGTTCCTCCGCGCCAGCAGCGAAGGCGCCGCCCGCAACCACATCCACGCCGTTGGTGCCGCGGGAGCCAGGACCACGGTTGGAGAAGGGGATGACATCGTTGAACATAATCTGGGTGGTCTCGGTGATGGAATCCCAGCCAGTGGAGCCGAACTCAGTGGAGGCTCCGACGCCGATGCCGGTATCGGGGGTGGGCGGAGCAATAGTACCGTAAGCCGGGGCGCCGTTGCCGGTGGAGAAGAGGAATTGGAGGTACGGCGCGTACCAGCGCTGGACCTGGGAGACCACCTGCCCCTTGTACTCCCAGCCATCGTTGTCCACATCACTTTCGCCGTAAGAGTTAGTGGTGATCTGGATAGCGTCGGAGTCGGTGCAAGAGCCACCAGTGAGCAAGTTGTAGCCCGTCTGGTCGCAGGCGTCGTAGCCAACAGCGGCAAAGATGTAGGCATCAATGACGGAGGAGTCAAAGTTCCAGTAGATATCAGAGATATTCACCACCTTTGCGTCGGGGGCCATGCCGAAGACCGCGCCGGGGGGCTTGCCGTCCCCGGGCAGGTCGGAGAAAGAGGGGAGCATGGCATTCGTGCGCCCCTGGCCGACGATGTTGGAGGCGCACTGGGTGCCGTGGCTGTAGGGGCGGTCAAAGGTAGAGCCGGAGAAGGCCACCAGATCACCGTTGCCCGGCGGCGGTGCATAGGGGCCATAAATCCAGTCCGAGCCAGGGATGGGGGTGGAGCCGTCGGCGATGAAATAGACCATACCGCCAGAGATGTCAGCCTTACCATCGCCGTTCACGTCCCGGTAGGCGATCATGTTGTTATAGGTGGAGGGATCGTTGACGTCGGCCCGGGTAAGCGGCTTCTCGTTCCGGAAGTCATGGTCGGCATCCAGGTCCACGTAGACCGTGTCGTAGACCCCGGCGACGTTGGGGTCGGTCACCAGGACGGCCACCTTCTCGCCCCAGAGGAAGTCCCGCAGGTCGTTATCGGGGTGGGTGCCCACGTGAACCACGCCGCTCTTGGTCATCGTGGCGGAGATAACGTACGTAGGCACCACGCCGTAGACCTCGCTGTAGCGAACACCGTAGTCAATCAAAGGATCGTACTTAAAGCACAGGGTGCCCACGCCACAGGGGTACAAGGTGGGCGTGGCGCTGGTGTCCACATAGTGGACGCTGGGGAAGCCATCGGCGATGTAAGTGGTACCATAGAAGGAGTCAATAGCGTAAAGGAGCATAGAGAAGGGGCTGAAGACGTAGGGCCAGCCGTTGTACTCCGGGCGCACGGTGCTGGAGTAGATTTTCTGGGTGCCCAGCAGGTCGGGGTGAGCAGGGTCAATGCCATCGTCCAACACGGCCACGGTCACGCCCTCGCCCCGGTAGCCCCGTTCCCAGGCGTCCTTGGCCTGATGCGGACCCTCAGGCAGTATCTCAAACCAGTCGGCGGGGCGGATGTCAGGGCGACCATCGCCAAAGGCTTTGGCCTGATCCCATGAGGGCCAGCCCTCCCGCAGTTTGGCCGCGTTGGCGCGCAACTGTGCCCAGTCTTCAGGTCCTTTCTTGGGGAATTCTCGGGGTTGATCGGGCGGGTAAAGGTCAGGCTCGGCAGTCCGCTCTAAGACGATAGGGATAATGGCCTCCACCTGGGCAAGGGATGCGATCTTCATTAGGGCATAAGGGTAGGCGAAGCCGATGAAGATTTGGGTTTTCTTCTCGCCCTTGCTCAGCGGTGGCCGAGCGATGACTTTACCATCCACGAAGTAGGCGCTCAGGTTGGTCCCCTCCTCGGCGATGACTTCTATAAGGATAGGCTCAGGAGAAGGACCAGCCAGCATACCAACTTGCTCAGGCAATGGCGGACTGGCTTTTTGAGCCAGGTCGCGAAGGCGAGGATGGATTTTGCGGAGCGCCTCTTCGGGGGAGACAGCCGGGGGCTGAGGCTGGGCCGGATGGACCGGCTCGGGAGCCTTCTTTGCCTCCGGCGGTGGGGGTTGCTGGGCCGGGGCAGTTTCGGGCTGCCCCGATGGTGGTGCGCCGACTGCTCCAGTAACCATGCTGGCAATCATTGTCAGCGCAACCACTACACTAAACCAGCGCCATAGTGTTTCAGTATTCATGGCTACCTCCCTGTTAAGCCGGGGCGTAGTCCGCTTGAAATAATTATAGCCCAATTTTTAGAGAAAGTCAACTTTCAACTTCAGTACTACTGTAGGTAACCTTGATAGGTGGCTCGGCCGTGCCTTCATAAAAGCCGCTTTTAGGCCTTGGCAAACCTTTCGTAGATGTAATCCACTGCATCGCCAACGGTGACTATCTTCTGAGCTTCTTCATCGGAGATGGTACCACCAAAGGCCTCTTCAAAAGC